>Ga0209450_10000276_pt1 | contig 27799 bp, 27 predicted proteins | sample FrelakmetLWP11LW_FD_187149 | JGI IMG/M metagenome (GOLD analysis project Ga0209450, IMG submission 187149) | Freshwater lake sediment microbial communities from the University of Notre Dame, USA, for methane emissions studies - LWP11 LW (SPAdes)... | ecosystem: Environmental > Aquatic >...
GACAACGGTTAAAGACCTGAAGAGAGGCGCTGAAATTCTCCTCCCGCCCAAAGATAAAATAAGGTTCAGGCCGTCTGAATCGTTAATTAATGCATTAAAAGACTGAATGATAAGATACAATATTATTAAAAATATTACTCTTAAATTCGAGCTTGAAGAAACTGCGGTAGAGAATTTTATCGACACAATAACCGATAAAATGATTGATGCATTCAGAAAAGGCAAAGGCGTTAATATACCCGAATTCGGAAAGTTTTTTATCATTCCTAAAACAGTCAATGGTGTAAAGTTAAATACAGTCTCTTTTTCTCCGTCAAGAAAATTTGCAGATTCAGTCAATGATGATTTTTCTGACCTCGTGCCTGAAATAATAGCCGCGGGCAGCCTGAAAGTAAATAATGAAATCAGGATAGCAGAAGTGCCGTATGAAATTGAAGGCACGGATTTTACATACTATGTCTTCGATGAAGAAGAAATTCGGGAACCGGATGAAATAATCACCGATGCTTTGCCGGAAAAACCGCAGGAAACTGTTGCAATCCCGGAAAGTGAACGGGCAGGTACGGAAGAATTTGATTTAACCGTTGAGGAAGAACAGGTAACAAAAGGTGTTAAAATTTCAGATGAACAGGAACAACAGACAGATATCGAAAAAACCGGACCTGTAACACCGGAAACACAAACAGTGTCTGAAAAACCCGGTTATTTTGATTTTGGTGATGTACCTGCACCTCCTGAATCCGGTTTAACTGTTCCGGAAAGCGAACAGGACTATTTTGTTAATGAGAATATTGTAACTGAAGAACATCAGGTTTTGCCTGAACCGGAATTATTAATCGCAGATGAAGACGGGGATTTAATTTTTCCGGGTGATAGTTTTGTTGATAATATAAATGAGGAAGAGAATAAAATTCTGCTCGAAGCAGAAACGGCGGAAAAAGAACCGTATGACATGCAGATAAGTTCCGTAATAACACAGTCTGCCGCAGAGGATATATCCGACACCGGATTTGAAACAGCCGGAAAAAAACTCCTTTACCCTGATGAATTGAAAGATGATTCAGTTACTGATTCAATAGAAAGTGAAATACTCGATCTTTTAAAAACGCGCGAGCATCTTATAATGAGCCTGAATCTGCTTGATGGTGTTGCAGCGCCGAAAGAAGATACTCTGCCCGAAATCAGGGAGACTTTCGTTGAAGAAGAAAAAGTTCCTGAAGCCGGACCCGAAGAAGAAATATCTGAAGAAATTCATCCGGGCGAAAAGGACGTATCTCCTGCGGAGGATATAATAATTCCTGCTGCTGAAGAACCTGAAACAGAAAAGCCTTCCGCGGATGAAATACTGCATGAATTCCCTTCTGAAACAGAGGACAAAAAAGGATTCGATAGCGAAACCGGTGAAATACAGCCTGCAGATGAAACTATCGGGGAATTAATTTCTGAAACAGAGATTGATGAAGCAGTTAAAAAAAGAATTGATGAACTTGAACACCTCGCCAGAATGAGAGAAGAACTGCAGAAAGGAATTCTGCAGGATTCCGATAATATAGAAATGCAGGTCTTTGAGAAATTAATGGACGAGAGCGAACCCGAACCCGGGATTTCCGAAGTAGAGACAATTATAATTCATGAACCCGAAGAACCGGAACCGGCATCCCTTACAGATGCTCTGCAGGAAGTCGGCTATAAAGATTCGGTTCGGCAGGCTGACTCTTTTGAGGAGATTAAAGATGATAATGTTAAATCTTACGACGACGTTTTCGATACCACTGAACAGCAGGTTCTTCCTCAGTTCTCGCCGGAAGAAGGTAAAAAAATAACCCCGAGGTCGTTCCTGAAATTCTTCCTGTACCTGTTTTTTATTTTTCTTCTCGCCACTTTCAGTTTCTATGTGTATAAGAAAATATTAATGGTTCCCGGTACGCAGAGCCATGTTGACACTACAGGTACTGCTATAAGCGATTCCCTGAAATCCCTGCTTGCGGATGTTGATTCAGCAGAGATGCAGGAAACAGGGATTTCAATGCTTGAAGACATAGAGGTTGAAAGGGAAGGTGACATTATTTACAGAAAAATGAATGACGAATACAGAATACAGATTTCTGTATTCCAGAACCTTGCCGATGCAGAGAAATTCATCATGAACCTTAAAGAAAAGAATTTTGATGCAAAAATTGAAAGAGCCGATATGCCTATGGGAAAAACTGAATACAGGATCGTTGTCGGGACTTTCAGTACGCTTGACGAAGCTAAATCATATTACAACAGCAGAAGTTTGATTCTGAATTTTATAAAAGTGATAACACCCGCGAATTCAGGTCTGTATCTCATGTGACTTTTTCTTCCTGCTTGATATACCTGCTACCGTACCTGATAATACAAGTATTCCGGCTATCGCTGTGATTATGTCAGGAAATAATGAAGGATGAAGAGTGTAAAAAGTTTTTTCATTCCGCAGGCCGACTTCACCTGTTATAATTGCTTTCTCGTTGATTGCAGTTTCATTGTACATGTTGCCGTAAGGGTCTATGAAACATGATATTCCCGTGTTTGCGCAGCGCGCAATCCATCTCCTGTTTTCTACAGCCCTTAAAACCGCGAACTGATTATGCTGGTGTGTTCCGGAAAGTTTTCCCCACCACCCGTCATTTGTTATTATAACGCAGAACTCGGCGCCTTTATCTATAAACTTTGAGAAGAATTCGGGATAAATGGATTCATAACAGATAGCCGTATTAAACATTGCTTTGTCACCGATTCTGAATATCGTCGTGTCCCATCCAATCTGGAATGAACTTAATCCTACCGACCACTTTACCATGTTCTTCAGTACGGGAATGCGTTCCTGATAAGGCATTCTTTCGCTTCCGATAACAAGTTTTATCTTTGCGTATTTCTGGTGTGAAATCTTCGGTTCGCCGGGCTGTATAAGAACGGCAGAGTTGAACGTGTCGTATTTTTCCTTTGAACTCTTGTTTTCCTTGTAGTCTTTTTTTACCGTTATTGAATCATTGTAGTAAACTATATCAGGCGTTCCTATGAGCAGGGGCGTTTTAAGGCTGTCAATAATATTCCTGAATATTAAATATTTCTGGATGTAAAAGTCATCGAGAAGGTGAAAGGGCACTGCAGTCTCCGGCAGTATAATAAGTTCGGACTTTAACGAGTCTGCATTGATTAGCATGCCGGCATAATCATTCACGAGTTCAGTTTGTTTCGCTCCCCATTTTTTCCACGGATTAATGTTCGGCTGTATGACGGCGATTTTCAGTTTTCTCTCAGATGCTGTTCCTGAATATTTTTCCCTTGCCAAAGTAAATACGGAATAAAAATCTGGGGCAATATACAGAACTATTGTTATTGCCAGGAGCGTCAGTATTTTCCTTGATTTGAATATCCGTGAGGGTCCGCCCTCGTGTTTCTTTGCCAGTTCAAAAATAACGTACAGCATACAGCTGACAAGCACTGCCCAGAACGATAAACCAAACACTCCTGTTATCTCTATGAACTGTATTTTGCTTATCGCGGTCGTGAACGCATTGCCTGCTATTATCCATGGGAAACTTACTTCGGGAAGTTCGTAAAGATATTCGAAGGTCACATAAATAAAAGGTAAGATAAAAACAGTCAGTATCTCGGTTAATCTTCCCGGGAATTTCCTTATAAAAGATTTACGGAGAATATAATATACTGCAAGCGGTATGCTTAATAATGCGCAGTGAATTATCATTGTTACCATTCCGCCTATTATCAGAAACTTGTCGGCGTTTTCTCTCATGCCGCTTAATGAAATCCATGATACTGCTACTGCCTCGAAACTCAGAAAAACAAAATAAGTTCTTAAAAACGCGCTCTTCAGCGTTGAAGAAGAGTTAATGATGAAGATAAGGAATGCAAAACCCGTAAAATATAAAGTGTAAACGTTAATTGGCGGATATGCAGCGGCAAGTAAAATGCCCGTTATGATATAAAAGAATGCTCTTTTCAGATTTACGCCCTTTACAGAATTTTGAATTTTTTGTTAATCGCATCCCATATCGCGATGAATATCAGCCCGACTATGATTCCGATAACCACTCCGCCCAGCACATCCGACGGATAATGGACTCCGCAGAATATTCTTGAAAGCGCAATCAGCGTTGCCGCAGTGTAAAATCCAATACTGAAGCGTTTGTAAAAATGCGACAGAAATACCACCCCTGCAAAATGATTTACAGCATGCGAAGATGGGAATGAGTATGAAGCTGTTTTATTGACGAGCATCCTTACGTCATCAAGCGCATTGCACGGCCTCACCCTGTCAACAAGGTTTTTTATAAGATTGCTGCTCAGCTGGTCGCTTACCGCGATAAGAAGTATCAGACCGATTGCAACAACCCTGCCTTTGCGCCCGCCCGCGATTACAAGGTAGAGCCACATTATTGCAAAGAATATTTTCCAGTTGTTAAGGCTTGTAATGAACGGCATCACGTAATCCGTAACGGGATTTGCGATGGTTTTGTTTATGAAGAAAAATACCTGGACGTCAATGTTATAAAGGAAATCAACCATTATTTATATATTAATACGCTTGCCGAAGCAGAGCATCCTTCCTTGTTTCCTATAAACCCGAGCCCTTCCGAAGTCGTGGTTTTTATGGAAATATTTTCACAGCCGAGAACTTTTGAAATTCTGCTTTTCATTTCAGGTATGTATTTGTAGATTTTTGGCTCTTCAAGTTGTATCATGCTGTCAACATTTCCCGTTTTCCATCCTGCGCTAGCAAGGAGTTCATTAACTTTCTCAAGCAGTCTGATGCTTTGTATATCCTTATATGCGGGGTCTGTATTCGGAAACTGGTGTCCGATATCCTCGAATCCCGCCGCGCCGAGAAGCGCGTCGCATATTGCATGAAGAAGAACATCGGCGTCAGAATGCCCGAGAAGCCCTTTTTTATGCGAAATTTCAATGCCGCCCAGCACGAGTTTCCTGCCTTCCGCAAACCTGTGAACGTCGTATCCATACCCGACCCTGAAATTAATGTTATCCATAAATCAAATTAAAATTTTTCTGATATTAAAGCAATTCTTATAGAAGTGTTCGTCAAAGTATGTATTTTCCTTTTCACTGTTGTTTCGTCTTTATTGCATGCCGATTTCCGTCTGTATTACCCTCCGTTCAGCCCGACCCTTATTATACCTTCCCCGAAACGCTGCTTGAGTTTGTCAAGTTCGTAAAAAGGAAGATGTATCCTGTTTGTAAAAAGGTCGAGATTGTAATCGCCTGAATCCGTGTGCAGACCGAAAACCGTCATGCCGAACATCCTGGCAGGCATGTCCTTCGATGGCTCGGGAATGAGTTTGTACAACTCCATCGCCGAATTGAATATTTCTCTGTCGTCGTTTGTATGCTGTTGAAGCCGCATGTCGGCAGTTGCATACCTCAGGTTGCCGTACCTTATAACAAGATAAAGGTATCCCGCTACGAGTTTCTTCGCGCGCATTTTCCTGCAGAGATATTCTCCGACACGTCGTATTTCATTCATTACTTCCTGCGGGTCATGAATGTTGTTTGTCAGTGTATGATGATGGTTCAGACATTTCTCCGGGCGTTCCCTGTGAAATATTCCTGAAGTGTCCTCACCCCGCGCAAGGCGCCGGAATACTATCCCGTTAATGCCGAATTCCTTCTTAAGCACGCCCTCGGGCGTTTCTGCAAGGTCTTTTACCGTCAGTATGTTCATTATTGCAAGCCGGCGCGCAATCCTCGTGCCTATTCCCCAGATTTTCTTGACCGGAAGGGGATATACCGTGCTGTCCCTGTCTTCGGGAGTGACGACTGAAAGACCATCGGGTTTCATGAATTTGGTCGCCATTTTTGCGTATGTCTTATTGTATGAAATTCCGAGTGAACATGTGAGATTTTCCAGTACCTTTATTCTGCGCTTGATTTCTTCTCCCATTGCCTCTGCTTCGTCAAAATTTTTTACAAAATTCGTTATGTCAAGAAAATATTCGTCTATGCTGTACTGCTCGATGAACTCTGCGGGGACAAATTTATTCAACCCCTTCATCAGGTTCTGCATGATTATTTCATACTTCGGCCCGTAGCAGGGAAGCGATATCAGGTTCGGACAGAGTTTTTTTGCCTCCCACAGGCTGATTCCCGTCTCAATTCCGTACGCCCGCGCCTCGTAAGAAGCCGTCATTACTATTCCCTTCATTCCTGTTGTGCTCCCGACGGAAACGGGTTTTCCCCGCAGGTTCGGATTGTCCCTCTGCTCGACCTGCGCGTAGAAAGCGTCAAAATCAATATGTATGAAATACCTCTGCCAATCCTTATGTACATACGGTTTCAGGTCATTGTAATGCGGAAATGAGTAAAGAGGCATTATCCTTATCCTCTTGTACATTTCCGGGTATCCCTGCTCGTTTCTCGGGACGAAGAAAGACGAACTTATTCTGTCCATAATGCTTACATTTATATGTTTAATTTATTATGCCTTAAATATATATGGTATTATTTCGATTGTCAATACCGTTTGGCGTACGGGAAAAAATGCCGGTTCCCCAGGTGTTCGTAAGGTGGAATTAGTTTTTAATTTCTTTTTACGGCGGCATCAGTTAAATTTAACTTGTATATCCTGTTTCCGGCTAATTATAGCAGGGCAGATAATTTCTTAACTTTAATTTCTTCATATGAAGAATTTTACATCGTTTCGAGCAGATTTGTTAAAAAACCTGAATACTGCAATAGCCCTTCAGAAAATTGTTGTTGATAAAAAGGGCAAACCGGTCGATTTCATTTTTGTAAAAGCCAACCCGGCTTTTGGCGAACTGCTGAAATTCGACGTCAATAAAATATCCGGGAAAAAAGCTTCGGAACTCCGGTCCGGAATTATTGAAAAACAGAAATTCAACTGGCTGAAATTTTATGCATCGGTCGCAATAGAAGGCAAAACAGGGTCAAGAGAATTTTATTCGGCTTCCAGGAAAAAATGGCTTCTTGTTAATGCCCGCAGCCCGAAAAAAGGCTATTTTATCACTGAATTTTATGATATTACGAAGATTAGAAAAATATCTGAAAAACTGAAATCGAGCGAAGAAAACTTCAAAAAAATTGTTGAGAATTCCGGGGATGGCATCCTGAAAGTGAACAAAGAACAGGTTATTGTCTATGTTAACAGCAGAATTACCAAAATGCTGGGATACAGCAGGGATGAAATGCTCGGGAAAAAATTTACAAAGTTTCTGTATAAGGAAGATATTCCTGACCACAAAAAAAAGATGGCCAGACGGCAGGATGGTGTTAACGAGGAATACGAAAGACGGCTGATAAGAAAGGACAGAAAAGACTGCTGGGTGCATATTTCGGCTGTCTCAGTTAAAGATTTACAGGGTAAATTCAGCGGTTCTTTCGCGTTGCTGACCGATATAACCGAACGGGAAAAAGCGGAAATAGAATTGATGAAAATTCAAAAAGAATTCAGAAATCTTATAAATGAAATTCCCGTTGGATTTTACAGGTCAACTCCTGACGGCAGATTTCTGGATGTTAATCCTGCACTCGTGAAAATGCTTGGTTATTCAGGCAGGGAAGAACTTATGAAGGTTGATATCGCAAAGGAACTCTATGTAACTCCTGATGAACGGACTGACGGCGTTGTTTACAATCCGGATTTTACCAACGATGTAGAAATTTACAAGCTTAAAAGGAAAGACGGGACAGAAATATGGGTCGAGGACAGATGCAGGTATTTACAGAATGATAAAGGTGAAACAATTGTCCATGAAGGGCTATGTCATGATATCACGGAACGTAAAAATGCCGAAGATGCACTGATAATAAGCGAAAAGCGCCTCAGGCAGATTATTGACCTCGTTCCGCATTTCATATTTGCGAAAGACGTGAATGGAAAATTCATACTTATTAATAAAGCAGTTGCCGACGCATACGGTACAACGGTTCAGGATTTGACCGGCAAAATGGATGCTGATTTTGCAAAGTCCGAAGAAGAAGTCGTTCACTTCAGAAAAGATGATGATGAAGTCATAAAATCAGGCAAACCTAAAATAGTACCCGAGGAATCAATTACGGATTCGACAGGATTAACCAGAAAATTAAATACGGTCAAAATTCCGTTTACTTTCTCCGGAACTTCTCTTCCTGCATTATTAGGAGTGTCAGTGGATATTACTGAAATTAAGAACAAAGAACAGGCACTGCATGAAAGTGAACGCCGTCTTTATACACTTATGAGCCACCTTCCCGGAATGGCTTACAGATGCAAGAATGACCCTCAGTGGACCATGGAATTCATAAGCGAAGGCTGCCTTCCCTTGACGGGATATTCGTCGGAGGAACTTATGTTTAACAGGAAACTTTCATACAACGATATTATTTATCCCGGTGACAGGCAAATGGTCTGGGACATAATTCAGGAAAAGCTGAAAGATAAGCGCCCTTATGAACTTACTTACCGTATTATTACAATAAAGGGTGAAGAAAAATGGGTCTGGGAACAAGGTTCGGGTGTATTCTCGGAATCCGGAGAATTTCTTGCTCTTGAAGGTTTCATTGCAGATATAACCGAACGCAAAAATGCCGATGAAGAACTTCAGGAAAAAGAAAAACTCCTTCGTATATTCTTTGACAGCCCCGGCGTGATGAGGGTACTTGTTGAAATTGAAGACAACGAACCAAAAATTATAAATATCAACAATGATTTGCTTGAATATCTCGGGGAAAAATATAATGAGGTAATAAACAAAAATTTCAATGACCTCGGTATATCCGGCAGCATTATTAAATTGTGGGTTGAAAACTGTAATAAAAGCAGGGAATCTGGAAAGTCTGTCCATTTTGAATTTAAAGGAATGCGGAATGACTGGATTTCATCAACAGCAACTTTTATTGAACCGACCGGGCATGGCAATCTCTTCACGCTGGTTTTCAGGGACATCAGCGAAAAACAACATTTGATTGATGAACTTGTAAAAGCAAAAGAAAAAGCTGAAGAACTCAGCAGGATTAAATCAAGTTTTCTTGCTAACATGAGCCATGAACTGAGAACCCCGATGGTTGGTATTCTGGGATTTTCTGAAATACTCAGCAATGAAATTAAAAACCCCGAACTGCAGGAATATGCAAACCTGATTCATCACGGCGGAACGCGGCTGATGGATACGCTCAACCTTATACTCGACCTTTCACTGATTGAGGCGGATAAATTAAATACTATTATAAGCAATTTTGACCTAATAAAAGAAATAAACGATGTTCTCCTGCTTTTTAAAAAAACAGCCGCCAGGAAAAATCTCTCTCTGGAGTTAATATCTGAGAAAAATGTGTTTGATGTCAGCCTTGATAAAAGGCTCACGCGCCAGGTTTTAAACAATCTCATTAATAACGGTATCAAGTACACAAATGCCGGAAGCATAAAAGTTTCCGTTAAAGAAACCTTTCTAAACAAAGAAAAATACGCAGAGGTAAAAGTATCGGATACCGGTATTGGCATTCCGGATAATATGAAGGAAATTATATGGGAAGAATTCAGGCAGGTTTCGGAAGGTTACGGAAGAATGTTTGAAGGTACCGGACTCGGACTTTCTATCAGTAAGAAATTTGTTGAAATACTCGGCGGAAAAATATTTCTGGAGAAAACAAAAGTTGGCAAAGGCACAACTTTCAAAATTCTGCTTCCGGTCAAATCTGTAAAAGCAGAAACCGGTATCGGCATGAGCGTTATAGACGAATATAAAGAAAAAAAGATTTTACAGGAAAGTCTTAAGAAATTGAAATCTCATCAGATACTCTATGTGGAAGACGAAAAATCTTCGATTGCTCTTGTGAAAGCATACTTGAAAAATTACTGCAGGCTCGATATTGCGAATAATGCAACAGAGGCCATTGAAAAAGTAAGGAACAACAAGTATTCCGTTATACTTATGGACATAAATCTGGGAATAGACATCGACGGTATACAGGCAACCCGTAAGATTAGGCAGATACCCGGTTATGAAAAAACTCCGGTTGTGGCAATAACTGCTTTTGCCATGGAAAAAGAAAAAGAAGAATTTCTGAAAAAAGGATGCACTCATTATATATCCAAACCTTTTGAGAAACATAATTTCATCTCTGTACTGAACCAGATTTTTAAGGAACAGGCAAAATAGTTTTTACAATAAAAAAGATTATTACTGCACATAAACATTCACCGGTAATAACAAAACCGGGATTTAATTCAGTTAAATAATTGAAGAAAATGTTTATTATTATTATGTTGAAATAATTTGATAATATACAGGTACATATTAAAATCACACGTTGGCCCGTTTTTCTTTTCACTCGGCACACTCGTTTTTCTTTTTCTGTTTCAGTTCCTGATCAAATCACTCGATCAGCTAGTCGGTAAAGGACTGAGCATGTGGATTATTTTTCAGCTGATATCACTCAACCTTGCCTGGATTTTTACGCTTGCGGTTCCTATGGCGGTGCTGGTTTCAACCCTGATGGCATTCGGCGGGCTTGCTTCCGCCAATGAAATTACAATAATGAAAGCCAGCGGGATCAGCCTTAAGAAACTTATGATTCCCGTTCTAATATCTGCTGTAATCCTGAGCTTTTTAATGATTCTTTTTAATAATGACGTTCTGCCGGAGGCGAACCATAAAGCCAGAATACTCCTTCAGGACATATCAAGGACTAAACCGACTTTTATACTGGAACCGGGAAAATTTTCGAATGATATCGGTAATGCCAGAATTCTGGTAAAGAAAACCTTTGAGAACAGCAATAAAATTGAAGAGGTATTTATATATGATTATTCAAGCCCTGAATTCAGGAATATTCTGACCGCTAAAAGAGGGGATATAAGTTTTACAAGCGATTTTAAAAGTATTATACTTAACCTCGAAGATGGTGAAATCCACCAGCTCAACGTCCGTGATTATGCCAGTAAATACAGAAAAGTAAGATTTGAAAAACACCGTATCACTCTTGATGCAGCAGGTTTCGGATTCCAGCAGTCATCCGACAATGCATTCAGCAGGGGAGACAGGGAATTATCTTCAAATGATATGAATAACCGCATTGACAGCCTGAGAAAAAGTCTTTCTGATAATAAAAAATCATTCATAGAAGGTATAATGTTGGATGTAAGAAAAGTAATGAATATTAAGATAACGGATACGGTTTATGTGCGTTCTAAGCTTCAAAATGATAATAAAACGTACGACTCTTTGTATATGATATTGAAAAACACCGTTCTGAAGTCGGATTTTACAAAAAACCGCATTCAGTCTAATTCAATTATACTGAAACAGATTGATGCCTATGACGTGGAAATTTATAAAAAATATTCCATACCTTTTGCGTGCCTGGTTTTTGCTCTACTTGGAGCCCCGCTCGGATATAAGGTAAAAAGAGGCGGATTCGGTATTGCGGCGGGATTTTCTCTTCTGTTTTTTCTTGTCTATTGGGCGGCCCTGATTGGCGGGGAAAAACTGGCTGACAGGGGATTTGTTAGTCCGTTCATGGGTATGTGGCTTGTTAATATCGTACTCGGAGTTTTTGGTTTGTATTTAATGTTTAAATCTTCTTGATTATATTTGAATGTCAAGCCCCGGACAATATGATGTTGCCCAACCCGGTCAGGTCCGGAAGGAAGCAGCCGCAAGTAACTAATATGTGATTCGGGTGTCTTGACATTTTTAAAAACACTTCATTCATTTATGGAAAAAACCAAAGTTGCCGTCGTAGGCCTGGGTGGAATCTCCCAGATTATGCATCTCCCGATTTTATCAAAATTAAAAGATGCCGAATTAACTGCAATTTGCGATAAAGAAGTTGCCAAGTCCAAAATAGTCGCCAAGCGGTATAATCTTCCTGTAGGTTACAGGGAAGTCGATAAAATGCTTGAAGATCATGATTCTATTGATGCGGTGATAGTCGCTACTACGACGAACACGCATCTCGAAACGGTAATTAAATGCCTTGATGCAGGCAAGCATGTTCTTGTCGAAAAGCCTGTAGCTATGAATGCTTCGGAGACAAGGAAAATGGTCGATGCTGCGGATAGAAACAGGAAAATATTTATGGTCGGCATGAATAACAGGTTCAGAACGGACACAATGCTTCAGCGGAATTTTATTAAGGGAAAAGAACTCGGTGAAATTTTCTATGTAAAAACGGGGTGGCTAAAATCGCAAAGCTCCAATCAGAAATGGTTTACCGTAATGGACAAAGCCGGCGGAGGAGTATTTATGGATAACGGGATAGTCATGCTGGACCTGGGACTTTGGATGCTTGGTTTCCCGGAAATCAAAAGCGTATCAGCCGTAAATTACAGGCATAATTCCAAAGCCGTTGAAGATTCAAACGTGACTTTCATCAAGTTCCATAATAATGCTTCATTAACCATTGAAGTAAGCTGGAGTTTTCTGAGGTACGGAGAATTTTTCTATTGCAATGCTTTCGGCACCAACGGAAGCACGGCAATCAATCCGCTTAAAATAAGCAAGGTAATCAACAATGATCTGTTTGATATAACTCCTAAAAATATAAAACAGTCGTCCGCAGTTTTCAAAAACAGTTTTGAAAACCAGATGAACTATTTTATCGGAGCAATCAGAGGAACCCATACACCGATTTCAACAGGTAAAGAAGCACTTGCAGTAATGGAAATAACAGATGCGATTTATAAATCGTCTGAAACTGGAAGGGAAGTATTCTTTAAGAATACTTAACAATAAATTATACATTTCTTAACATTGACGCAGTATGTTTATGAAAAAACAAAAAATGAACTTTAAAATACTTGTGGTGGATGATGAAAAAGACATTGTTGACCTGCTTAAATACAATCTTGAAAAAGAAAAGGAATTTGAGGTTATTTCAGGCCTTAACGGTAAGGAGGTATCCCGGCTAGTATCGGAACATAAACCTGATTTGATTCTTCTGGATATAATGATGCCTGAAATGAGCGGATTTGACGTGTGCAGACAGTTAAAATCAAACCCGGTTACTTCAAAAATTCCTGTTATATTCCTGACTGCAAAAGAAAACGAAATCGATGAAATAATAGGCCTCGAACTCGGGGCGGATGATTATATACAGAAACCAATTTCTCCCCGCAAAGTGATTGCAAGAGTCAAATCGGTAATACGCAGAACATATGCCGAAAGCGAAACGAATGTCAAAACGGAAGAATATATTAAGTTCAAGAAACTTGAATTGGATTCTGTTGCGCATACTGTTAAAATTAACGGAGACGAAGTTTTCTTCCCCAAAAAAGAATTTCAGCTTCTCCATTTTTTTCTTTCAAACCGCGGAAAAGTTCTTTCCAGGGAAATACTTCTTAATCAGATTTGGGGTGAAAATATTTATGTTGTTGACAGGACTATTGACGTTCATGTCGCCAAAGTAAGAGAAAAACTCGGCGATTATTCGGATTATATCGAAACGATTAAAGGTCTGGGCTACAGATTTAACGCTGATTAACCGGGAAAATTGTCAGGCATCAGAAATATCAGGCTCTCCGTATTAATTATTCTTTCTTCAGTTGTTATTTTCGCGATTTATGCCGTGGTTTTATATTTTATCACTTATTCATTATCCTACCTGATAGTATCTGTAATAACTTATCTGGTTATATTGCCTGTTGTACTGCTGGTTGTAAGGAAACTGCATACTGAAAAATTTCAACATGCTGTAAGAATTACCGGGAAGTTAAACCCTGCCGGTGAAACCTCCGATAATTTTAATTACGAGTATAAAATCGAAGAAATTAATTTAATTATTGACGAGTTAAATTTTATTTCTGAAAATTATTTGTCATGCAGTGAAGTCAGCGCCGCAGTTGATATTTTGATGAATATTTTCCGCCGGCTGAAAGATGAGATATATCGTGCTAAAGTTAATAAAGTTAACAGGAATGAATTTCTTGGAAATGTAGCACACGAACTGAGGACGCCCATATTTGCGATTCAGCTGGCGCTGGAAACTCTTGCCGACGGAGCCGTTCATGATGAAAAGGTAAGCATGAATTTTTTCGGAAAGGCATTGAACCAGACAGGCAGAATGAAGGAACTTGTCGATGATCTGATTCAAATCTCAAAACTTGAAACAGACATGAAACTGAGCAGGCGTTATTTCCTTCTTAATCTGCTTATACGCGAAACTTTGCATGAAATGTCGGATATCATATCAAAGAAAAATATACGTGTTATTGTAAATTTTCTTGCAGATGACGATACAATGGTTTTCGCAGATCCGGAAAAAATAAAACATGTGCTGATTAATCTTATTGACAATTCGGTAAAATATACACCTGACGGGGAATCAATAACAGTAACTACGGAAAAAGAAGACAGGGAAATCCGTGTTTCTGTTTCCGATACAGGAGTCGGTATTCCGAGGGAAGACCTTCCGAGGATTTTTGAGAGATTTTACAGGGTTGATAAAACCCGTTCAAGAGACATGGGAGGAAGCGGACTGGGATTGTCTATCGTAAAGCACATTCTTGAACTTCATAACAGCAGGATTAGTGTAGAGAGTGAAACGGGAAAAGGCTCGGAATTTGTGTTTTATCTTCCTTGCTGATTTTAATGCAGGTTGCTTTAGTCTTTTTTATCTTCTTTCTTTTCTGTTTTTCCTGCTTCGGTAATGTCTTTTTCTATGTCGGTCGTTGCCTTCTTGAATTCTTTGACACCTTTTCCGATGCCCTGCATGAATTCAGGAATTTTCTTAGCGCCGAACAGTACTAAAATAACGACTACAATTAAAATAATTTCGGGTGTTCCTAAACCGAACATTTTTATACTCCTGTCAATTTTAAATTCTTAAATAATGCTTTCGGCTAATCCCTGTAATAATCTGAATCCGTCGGTATTGCCGAGTTTTACGTCCGCCGCCCTTTCGGGATGCGGCATCATACCCATAACATTTCTTCTGACATTCTGAATCCCCGCAATGTTATTTCTCGAACCATTCGGATTATCTCTGTATGTAAACAGTATCTGGTTGTTTGCCGTCAGTTCAGTCAGCGTTTCATCATCACAGTAATAATTCCCTTCACCGTGCGCTATCGGAATGTCAAATTCTTCTTTTATTCCGTATTTGTACGTAAAAATACTTTTATTATTCTCTACTTTCAAGGTGACAGTTTTACATATGAATTTGAGGTTTTCATTCCTGAGCAAAGCTCCCGGAAGAAGTTCCAGTTCGCATAATACCTGGAATCCGTTGCAGATTCCGATTACAATTCCGCCGTTGTTGGCAAACCTGATTACATCCTGCATGATATTTGAAAATCTGGCAATGGCTCCGCACCTCAGATAATCGCCGTAAGAAAAACCGCCGGGCAATACTATTATATTCCTGTCACCGACACTGCCTTCTTTATGCCAAAGGAATTTTGTGTCAGCCCCCAGCAGTTCTTTAAAAGCAAAGTAAGCATCGTGGTCGCAGTTTGAACCGGGGAAAACGACAATTCCGACTTTAGCTTTGGTCATTAATTGTCTCCTTTGGTTATCTCGTAAGTGTAATCCTCCATGACAGGATTTGCCAGCAGTTTTCTGCATGCATTTTCCGCAATTTCAGCGGCTTCCTTCCTGCTGTCAGCATTAATCAGCAGTTCAACGTACTTTCCAATGCGCGTGTCTGTTATTTTGTCGTATCCCAGCGACTTTAAGGAACTTTCGACAGCTTTGCCCTGCGGGTCTAAAATCGTTTTTCTGAGAGTCACTAAAATCTTGACTTTGTACATATGTTAATCGTCTTTAATTTTCTTTTTGAGTTCTTCGAGAAGTTCTTTTGACAGTTCTTTCTTTTTATTTTTTGTTTCGTCTTTTTTGGTGCTGTCCTTGCTCGTTTTCTTTTTGTCGGATTCCGGTATCAGCGGAGCTACTATTTTCTTGTCCGTTTTAGGCGCCATTTCGGATTCTTCTTTCACTTTTTCTTCTTTTCTCATGGCATCAATTCCTTGTTCTTTCTTCGGCATTGCTTCTTTGTTTATATCCTTTTCCGCCGGTTTCACAGGCATCATTTCCTTGACTTCGTTTTTCTTCGGAGCGTCTGATTTAACTGCATCAATTATCTTTACTTCTTCCTTTTCTTCGGTTGGCTCGGTTTTTTCCTTTCCTGTCTGCGGTGCTGATTTTTCAGTTTTTATATCAGGCACAGTTTCCTGATATCCCTTCTGCAGGGTTTTCTCTTTTTCTGTCAGAGTTGTCCGTCCGATTTCAAGATCATTAGCTATATCCTTGCCTGGGATTTCAATTTTTTTCTCAGTTTGTGCGTTTTCCGTACTTCTTTGTTGGTCGTTTGAACTTGTTATTTCAGGCTTTTGGATGAGCGCTGTTTCTTTAATAATGTCGTTTCTGAATATTAAAAAGAACACTAAGAGGATAACGGCGAGGCTACCCGCTGGAACAGCCCATATAAGCGCTTTTTTACCGAACAAGAAATTCAGTATATCCGGTTTCTTAATACCGGATTCCTTCACTACAGGTTCGGGTTCGAGTGTATTTATCATCCTCAGGAGGTTGTTCTCGAATTCAGCGCCTGCTTTCATTCTGGGAAGTTTCAGAAGTTTCTTTCTTATTTCAATATTTTGCTCTTCCTCGTTCAATTGCTTTCTTTGTAAGGATAAATATCAGTTAATATTTTTTTTAATTTTTCTCTGGCCCTGTTAATTCTTGATTTCACAGTGCCCATTGGTAATCCCGTTATTTCCGCTATCTCTTCGTAATCCATGTCTTCAATGTCGCGCAGTATTATTATTTTCTTAAAGTCTTCATCAAGCGAATTTATCGCCTCCTGTATGTAATAATTCTCGATTGCAGCATTTGCCGATTCGTCCGGTGTTATCCCTGTATCCTTAATGTCAAAATCTTTTTCATTCTCGGGATCGAAGTCACTGATGGATATAGTGCTCATTCTGCTTTTCTTTTTCAGGTTCGTCTTTGCAGTATTAAGCGCTATCGTGTAGAACCAGGTGGAAAACTTTGCGATTTCCCTGTAAAGGTGCTTTGACCTGTAAACCTTTACAAACGTATCCTGTGCAAGGTCTTCCGCATCATCCCTGTCACCCGTGTAACGAAATAAAAAGTTAACCGCCCTGTCTTTATATCTGAATACAATTTCGTTAAATGCCCCGACGTCATCTTTCTGAAACATTATTATCAGCTGTTCATCTGTATAACTTTTATATTCCGGCAATATCTACTTAATTTTACTTTACTTAACGGTTTTTGTTCCTTAAAATCAGAGATTTATTAAATTGTGTATTAAGTTACTGATAACCAGCTGTTTATCCTGCTGGGTATACTTAAGAGCCCTGTCTGAACGATAAATATAATCAAATGCCTGCTTAATTTTAAGTTCATTCAAATTTGACAGATAGTCCTTGTATATATTTATCATCCTGTATCCGTCTTTCCATAATTTCAGTTCGCTGAAAAGCTTATAATCAGGATTCCTGCCGTTCATACCGCTGTCTCTGAGCTTGTGCATGGCTATGAACAGGTTGTTCATGTAACCAATGAATCTAAGCTCCACTTCGCTTGAGGATGCAGCGGTTTTTGACGACATATTATTGTAAATTCCTATTGCTTTTTCAAAATCCCTGTTCAGAATGGCTTCGAATAAATTGTTTTCATTGAAATCCTTTGTCATTCCTACGCATAGGTTAATGTCGTTAATTGATATTTCTTTTCTTCCCGAACAGTAAGTTTTTAATTTTTCTATTTCGGAATTGATTTCATCATAAGAAGGGTTTACGAACTGAAGCAAATGTATAATGGTTTCATCTTCGATACTAAATCCTTTGAACCTCTTGGTAATCCATGTTTTCAATACCTGCAAATCATCCGTCTTAACAGCGGAGATTTTAATTCCGGGCATTTCAAAATCGGTAAAGTTTGCAAAATTGTATTCCTTATCCGGAACATGAACAATCAATACTGTTTCGGGATTCGGGTTTTTTGCATAATTTAGGAAAGCTTCCCTTGCTTCTTTGGATATACCGCGTACGCCTGTTTTTTTAACTAGCCTGTAAACGATTATCTTTTTATCAGTCAGGATAGAAAAATTTGAACATTCGTTAATTACCTCTTCTGTTGTAACCGAATCTGAAAAATATGTCCTGATATGGTTTTCCTTGTCCAGAGTGTCGCCTATGAATCTTGATGCTAAAGCTTCCATGAATTCGTCGAAAAGAATTTTCTCGCTCAGGAATAAAACCAGAATACCGGGAATTTCCTTTTGCGCTTCCCTGAAGAAGTTTTCAAATGTCGTTTGGTATCTGACCGCTTCTTTGATGCTCTTTGCCATCAGTTACAGGATTTTTGTTATTATGTATTTACCGCTTTTGTCATCCGTTATTTTATAACCTTTTCCGGTTATTTCCTCTCTTATCCTGTCTGCATCACTGAACCTTTTTTCAGCTTTGGCAAGAATTCTCTGTTCTGCAAGCTTTACAATTTCTTCGGGAATCTTTTCTGCAGGTTCTTCAGGTTCAATTTCATCAAGACCTAATCCGAGAACTTTGTCGAAACTGTTTATCAGATAAATTTTGTCGGCGCTTGCAAGCTGGTTGTCTTTTATAACTTCCCAGCATATGGCGAGCCCTTCCGAAACGTTAAGATCGTCGTTTACAGATTTCCTGAATTTATCTTCATACTCTTCTGTTTTCCCTCCTGAATAATATCCCGAACCCGAATCTGCCTTCAACTCCCTGATTTTACTTACAAGATTTCTGTAACCGTTCCTTGCAGAATCCAGATTATCGAATGAGAATTTAATTTTCTTTCTGTAATGTGTCATCAGCAGGAAATATCTGTACTCAAGAGGCGAGTATCCTTTGTCGACAAGCTTTTGCAGTCTCAGGAAATCCTCCTTTGATTTAGACATTTTTCCTTTCTCTTCTATCAGGAATTCCCCGTGAAGCCAGTAGTTGACGAATTTCTCGCCTGTACAAGCCTCCGCCTGAGCTATCTCGTTTGTATGGTGTACAGGAACATGATCAATCCCTCCGCAGTGTATGTCAAAATTATTTCCGAGGAATTTGATGCTCATCGCCGAACATTCCAGGTGCCAGCCCGGGAAACCTTTTCCCCATGGCGATTCCCATTCCATCTGCCTCTGCTCATCTTTCGGAGAAAATTTCCATAAAGCAAAATCGGTTTTATTTCTCTTTTCTTTGTTTTGCTCTACCCGTTTTCCTTCCTCTAGACCTTCTATATCGAGGAGAGCCATCTTTCCGTAATCGTGAAACTTTGAAGTGTCGTAATATATACCGTCTGAGATTTTGTATGTGTATCCTTTTTCCTGCAGGCATTTTACCATTTCAATCTGCTCATCTATAAAATCTGTTGCTTTGCAGTAAATTGTCGGAGGTAATATGTTTAAAAGGGATATGTCTTTTTTAAATGCCTCAGTGTAAAAATCTGCAATTTCCCATACACTCTTTCCCTCGCGTGCCGAACCTTTTTCCATTTTATCTTCACCTTCATCTTCATCCGAAACAAGGTGCCCTACATCAGTTATGTTCATTATATGCCTTACTTCGTAACCGTTGTATAAAAGAACACGTTTCAGAACATCTTCAAAAAAATATGCTCTAAGGTTTCCTATATGTGCAAAATTATATACTGTAGGCCCGCAGGTGTATATCCCCGCCTTGCATTCGGAAATCGGAATAAATTCTTCCTTTTTGCGGCTTAAAGTATTATAAAAATAAATTTTATCCATAAAACTAAATTACAACTAATTTTTCTTAATATAAATTCATAAGTGCATGCTGTTTGGTAAACAAAAAGGGTAATAAAAAAACCCCGTTGGGTGCGGGGTCTTTAGGGTCCTTATCGTGTAAGGGTTTGGGGTAAAATCATTTATATATATATCAATTAACATGCCACAAAAAACAGTTAAAGTCTGTTGAAAAAGAGATTGCTTAAAATATAAACGAAACATTTGTTTCTAAAACGAAACATTTGTTTCTATTTTCAAAAATTGTATAAAATAAGAATTCTAAGTTGATTATTAGGTGTATAAAATCTAATTTAAATAAATATAAAAACTATGAAATATATACATACTTATATGGTAGTGGTGATTTTATCTCTGGTGTTATTATCGTGCGGAAGAGATGAAATTAAACTTTCAGAGGGAAACTGGCGCGGAATCATTAAATTAAATAAGGATATTCCTGATTCAGAAATGCCATTTATTTTCACTTTTGAGATGAAAGAGAATAAATCCCCGATAGTTACAATTATTAATGCGGAAGAAAAGGTAATCTCAAAAGAAATTTCTTACACACGGGATTCTTTAATAATCAAACTTCCGGTTTTTAAAGACGAAATCAGGGCAAAAATTATATCAAAAGATTCGATTGCAGGCGAATACTACCATGTTGGGTCCAGAAGCAAGTATTCCATGCCGTTTTATGCTGTTTCAGGTGAAAAAAGCCGTTTTAACATTCCATTGATAGAACCTGCAGCAGATTTAAACGGCAGATGGGAAACAACTGTTTCTCCGGGTGATTCAAATCAATATAAGATTGTAGGGGAATTTGTTCAAAAAGGTAACTTGCTGACCGGGACATTTCTGACAACAACAGGAGACCAAAGATATCTTGACGGAGTCGTAACAGGTAACAAAATGTTGCTTTCGGCTGCTGACGGATATTATACCATACTCGTAAAAGCAGACATCTCAGACAACGGAAAACTTGATAACGGCTATTTTATCAGAGGTCCTAAATCTGTAGAAAAATGGATAGCAGTTAAAAATCCGGATGCATCTCTTCCGCCTCCTGACGCTATCACGGAACTGACCGAAGGAACGGCGGTAATTGATTTTACTTTCTCTGACCTGTCAGGAAAAAGAGTCAGTCTCAGCGATGAAAAATTTAAACATAAACCTGTAATCGTGCAGATAATGGGTTCGTGGTGTCCTAATTGCATGGATGAAACACGCCTGTTCAGGGAATTGTACTCTGAGTATAATCCAAAAGGACTTCAGATTATCGGCTTGTGTTTTGAAAGCGGTAATTTCGAGGAATCAAAGCTGAGAATTGAAAGGTTTGCCGGCCAGATAGGTGCAACTTATGATTTTCTTTATGCTGGTGAGGTTGGCAAAAATATTAAAGAAATACTCCCGTTTATTAAAAAATTAAACGGATATCCGACTACGCTGTATCTTGATAAAAATCATAATGTTATAAAAGTATATACGGGATTTTCCGGACCGGGAACAGGTTCACATTACATAAAGCAAAAAGAGGAAATAATTAATACAATTCTTAAGATTCTTTAATGTCATTGATTTATTGCGGATAAAATGTTTAATATACTAAAGGAACTAAAAAATCCGTTATTAGTTTAACAACTAAATAGTATTAAATTATGAAAAAATTTCTTGTTATAATGGCCGTTTTAATGTTAATATGTCATGTGGTTTATTCGCAAACTTCTTTTTCCGACGGTTTGTCGAAGGCGAAATCGGGCGGAAAGAAAGTAATTATTAACATTTATTGTGAAAGCGATTCATGGTCCCAGAAAATGGACAAGGTTTACCTTAATGATAAAATCAGCAGCATTGTAAATTCAACATTCGTCTATGTGAAACTGAACGGAAACGGGAGCGAAAAAATCAGCTATGCGGGAAAAGAATATACTGCTTCATCACTTGCAAAACAATTCGGTGCTACTGGTTATCCTACGCATGTAATTCTGAATCCTGACGGTTCGGTAATTTCATTTATATATAACGGCGAGCGGATGGGAGCATTTGCAGGCTATCTTGACGCTTCAGCGTTTGAAAATTTTCTGAAGTACTTCGCAGAAAATAAATACAAAGATACAGACCTGGTTAAAGTATTATAAATATTTTTTAATATACAGGAAAGTGAGTGTGTAAAGATGCACTCATTTTCTTTTTGTATACTTTTCTTTTATCTTTTTTTCCACGTATGACGGTACGAAACAGCTGATGTTACCTCTGAATTTTGCAAGCTCTCTTATCAGGGAAGAATTAAGGTAAGTGTATTTCTCGTTGGGCATCAGGTATATCGTTGTCACTTCAGGTGCAAGTTTCCTGTTGGTAAGTGACATCTGGAATTCGAACTCAAAATCCGATACCGCTCTCAGCCCGCGCACAATGACGGATGCATTTTTTTCTTTTGCATAATGGACCAGCAGCCCGTTAAATACCTCTACCCTGATATTCCTGTATTTCCCCGTGCATTTTATAATCATATCCATGCGTTCTTTTTCCGTGAAAAGCGGCGTTTTGCTGATGTTTACGGCTACGGCCACAATAACCTCGTCAAATAGTTTTGCCGCCCTGTCGATTATGTCCAGATGCCCGTTTGTTACGGGATCAAATGTTCCCGGATAAATTGCCGTTATTTTCTTCTTCATCATTTTTGAAATTTGCAAAATTGAAAAAGGTAAATTTTGTAACCCCGGTTTCTTTTACAAGTATTATAAATTCATCGTAACCTGAACCGGGTTCGTAATTACCGGAATGTTCCAGAATAAATATGTTCCTGTATCCGGCTGCATTGCTAACAAGGTTTGTATATCCCTTGTAATCATACGGGGGATCAGCGAACGTCATATAAAAATCCGTATCTTTTCTGGCTTTTAAAAATTCGACTGCTCCTGATTTTACAATAACCGAATTATCCGTTATTTTCAGTTCTTCAACATTTTTTTTTACTGCACCTGTATTCCTGTCCACAAAATATGCTTTTTCCGCTCCCCTTGAAATGCATTCAATCCCGAAACTTCCGGACCCGCAAAAAAGGTCCAGCACTGTTTTTCCTTCAAGCTTAAACCTGTTTGTTATGATATTGAATATTGTTTCTCTCGATTTGTCCGTTGTCGGCCTGATGTTCCTTGTGCCTGATGGAATATGAATTTTACGGCTTTTAAGAAAACCCGATATTACTCTCATAAACCAATCCCGAATAATGGAACAAAGGAAAATGAAGGCAGGTTCTTTATTTTGTCATATGGATTGTCAAAATTAACATTTAAAAAAGGGTCAGGCATTGAAACCTGTCTTTTCTGCATATTATCATTAAGATTCCCGTAAATTGAGACAGCAGATTCTTCTCCGTAAACGTAGATATTACTGATCTCGCTGAATTCCGCAAGGTTCAGAATACGATTGATTTCATCATAATAATAACCCGACGGTTTTTCTTTCATGTAAAGACCGGAAAAATATCTTATTTTGTTACATTTGTAAAAGGAAATATCCGTCTTGTCATTTTTGCATCCGATGCAGATAAAATCACTGATGCCTGTATTCTGGAAATACAAACCCGCGGTGAAAACATCAAAATTTATTTTGCTGAACTTTATTGACGTCAGTTCTGATAATCTTCTTGTTATCTCGGCAATTTGTTTGTGGTATGCAACAAGCAGAGTATTACCGAATGTACCGGGTTTATCTTCGCTGTTCTTAAGTTTCTGGTATGATATCTTGAAATTCTTGTACGATTCAGGGAAAAAGTTTGATAATTCCCATATCAGAGTTGAATTTGTATTGTCTATCTCATCCGAAAAATCAATTGGGATAACGCTTATGTATGCAAGTCTTGAATCCAGAATAAATTCGATTGCATCCGTGTAAACGGAATTTTTCTTCATATTGGAAATCAGTAAATCTGATAATTCCGATATGCGCTTATGGTTTAATTTTGGTTCAAGGAAAAATACAGAAGAATCAAGATAATCTAACTGGTCGATGTATTTTATGGATTTTTTTTCAGATATCTCCAGTATTCTGATGTTTTTTCCCGAATATTGTATTGCAACCCTTCCCAAGTCAGTCTACTTTTATATATGGTTTTAATTTTTCAAATTTTTTCTTCCCTATCCCCTTTATTTTCATAATATCTTCAATTTTTCTGAATCCGTTGTGGTTTTCCCTGTACATAATAATTTTATCCGCTGTTGACTCTCCTACACCGGGCAGCATTATTAACTGCTCTTTTGCCGCCGTGTTAATGTTAATCTGAACACCTGCAAGCTTGTCTTCTTTTTTCGTTTTCTTCTTCTTCTTTTCCGAGTTAAGCGAATCCTTGACACTTTCGTTTTTTATTAATATGTCTTCATCTTCCGATATAACAGTATTGCTGCTTTCACCGTTGTTTTTCTGCTCCGGATTATACCCTGAAAAATTATCGGAGTTGCCAAAAGATACAGGTGCAGTGTATTCCGCCTGCATTCCGCTTAAATAGTTTATCAGTAATCCGGATAACAATAGAATTACTGAGAATACGATTACTTTCGACTCATTATGCGTGAAACTAAATTTTTGATATACCGGATGCATAAAATGATGGCTGCGGTATGAACCGCAGCCGTTTATTAATTCTTAATTATTTTGTGTACGCGTTGGGATTGAACTCGTTCAGCCCGTTCCTGTTTATCTTCACGTCAATTGTGAATTTGTGAGGCTGTCCCGGGGCATTAGTATCTAAAATTCCGTAATTCAGAAAAAACATTCCGAATGTCGGGGGAATGAATCCTCTGCCTTTCAGATAGAATGCATATACTTTATGGTCATCCGCGTATAAAGGTGCGTTGAAGTACCATGTCCTGTCATACGGGAAATCAGCTTCTGTAATTGTCGAACCTATGGTCTGGATTTTTGACAATGTGTCGAAATCAGATTTTGTGAATTCATATGTCTGAGTTCTCGGGTTCGTAAGCGGAGCGCTGAATTTTGTCTGGTTGCCTGCAAGCATAAGCGCTAAATCCGCAGACCTGAAGAAGAAGTTCGCGCTGGTCCCGGAGGAATCACGGAGCTGAATGTCCTTGTTTGCATTGTTTGTTTCCTGGACTACCTGTCCCAGATACATATTCACGGCGCTGTATGAATTGTCGTCAAAATATTCGCTGACAGTCAATCCGTTAAATACCCATATGTTAATGAAGTACATTCTGACTGACCCGAGGTCAGTTGTGTCAGTTGTTGTTAGTACTGAGAAAGTCTTCGAATAATATCCTGCCTTCTTGAAAGTCAGAACATAACTTCCTTCTTCAACACCTGTAATAACAAAGTTTCCCAGGGAGTCTGTAACACCGTTCGAACTTGACGGGACAGTTGTAATTAAAACATCTTTCAGTGAATAAGAACTCGTTGAATCTTTAACAGTTCCTCTGATAACCTTCGTGCCGGTCGGGGAACTTGAACTTTCGCATCCTGTCATGATTACGGTTGTAAAAAAAGCTAAAGCCAGAAAAACAAACAAATAAGTTTTTTTCATAAAATATATTTTTTAAGTTAATTGTGTATTTTTAAAAGTTCTCTTTCTTAAAATACAATTCATAGCAAATTAATTGTTGAAATAGTTTTGTCCTTTTCTGTTGACTTTCAAATCCAGTACAAGCTTATATAAGTTGCTGCTGTTGTCAAAATAAAAATTATTTATTCTTAGCAGTCCGTATACATTATATTGATAACCCTGATAGTTTCTACCCCTTAAATAAAAACCATAAACTTCATTTGAAAATGAATTCATTGTGAATGACCCTGTACTGTAATTCGGAAAGTCAGTGTCAGGATTTATTGGTCTGTTACCGACATCAATTTTTGACAAGGTATCAAAATCCTGCTGAGTTAATGACTGGTATTGTCTCTGAGTAAAGTAAGATTCAAGACCCTGGGTCGGATAGGAGAAAAATCCCGAAGTAATATGAAAATTCTGCCTTGCTCTGGCAGAGTCAAATAATGACATATCAATAATGTACCATAGCGCGCCGTTAACGGCAACCATGTTAAATGCATCTAAATTTGATAATGAACTTATGTCAATGCTTTCGGATAGTGTTATATCATATCTCTTGAATACCTGTGAGCTCGAGTTAAGCAGGCTCCAGTTTACTCTTTTTGTAGTGTCACCCGCATACAATATCGTAAATAATCTCATTGAATCGTATCCGGTTTTCTCGAAATTAAGAAAGTAATTTCCTGCAGATGAACCGCAATTAATACTATCGATATAATAAAATCCGTTAGTGTCCGTGAAAGCAACCTGGCTGGTCGGTTCCAGGAATATTCTGACACCCTCAACAGGCCTGCCTGTAGAAGAATCTGTTATTGTACCCCCTACAGCTGTGAGTTCGTAACTTGCCTGGTTAACATTACAGCCCGCAATCCAGGTTAAAATGGCAATTAGCGCTGTTGCTAAAAAAATACTGTATTTCATTTGTATATATTAAAATTCAGGATTTAAAATCCGTTTAATTGTTTTTGATTTACCGGTTTCAGCGTCAATCTCCGCAATTATACCCGCAAACTTTACGTCGCCGTCCGCTTCCTCGTGCTTGTGCGGAGTACCGTATATATATCTTCTGATTGAACCTTCTTTTTTCATGCCGATTACGGAATCATACGGTCCTGTCATTCCCGCGTCCGTTATGTATGCCGTTCCACTGGGAAGTATCCTGCTGTCCGCTGTCTGCACATGAGTGTGGGTTCCTGCCACTACCGATGCCCTGCCGTCAGCATACCAGCCGAAAGCTATCTTTTCTGAAGTTGCCTCGGCGTGAAAGTCAACAAAAATTATTTTAGTTTCGTCTTTAATTCTTTCGTAAATTTTGTCAAATGCCCTGAAAGGGCAGTCAAGAGGTTTCATGAATACCCTTCCTATCAGGTTTACTACCGCTATTTTCAAATCTTTGCTTTTTACATGAAATATCCTGAAACCCTGTCCGTAAACCCCTTTCGGATAGTTTAAAGGTCTTAATATATTTTCACTTTCGCCTATGAATTTATGAGACTGAATTTTGTCTAATGTGTGATTTCCTCCGGTTAACACATCAATCTTCAGGTTAAGCAGTCTTTCTGCATCCTTTCTTAAAAGACCCATTCCTTCGGTGATGTTTTCCCCGTTTGCTATTACAAAATCAATCTTTTCTTTTTCAATGTATTCGTTTAAAAGCAGATTGACTATGTTGTATCCTGATTCTCCTACGATGTCACCGATAAATAATACACGGAGGTTTTTGTTCATGCGATGTATTCCTCCGCATTATAACCTTTCCAGTCGCAGTATTTTATTAGGTCTTTTCTTAATGAGTTAAAAACAACTGATAATACTATTGCATCATCGGTGAATCCTATAAATCCCATGAAATCCGGAATGAAGTCCATCGGGTTCAGAAAATATAGCAACGCCGCAGTGATTAACGCGATTGTTTTCCATGGAATTTCCGTGTACCGCTTGCTCCTGTAATCTTTCAGCATTTCATATCCGAGTTTTATTTGTCTGAAAAAACCGAAAAATCTGGATGCGTCAAGTTTCTTGCGCCTCTCGACTGCAATTTTTTCGCCTTGAAGCACTTTGTCAATCTTTTTCTCGTCTATTTCCTCAGACGTTTTGTATATATATTCTTTTAAATCTTCTTTCTTCATGAATTTGCCATTAATTATTTTTCGTTGTTTTTTTCAGAACACGCAGAAAATTCAGGCCGAGAATGTTCCTTATCTCGGTTTCTGTATAACCTTTCTCAGCGAGCTTCACCGTCAGTATCGGGTAACACGTCGCATCATATAAATCAACCGGAGTCGTTATTCCACCGTCAAAATCTGAACCTAATCCTATGTAATCGGTTCCTACCAGGTTCTTTATGTGATCAATATGTTCAATCAAATCATCAATACTGGTGCCGTTCTTTATTGGGTTTGACTTAATTAGTTCAAGCCGTCTTTTGTTGAACTCGATTAAATCACTGCCGTATTTTTCATACAATTCGTCGATTTCTTTTGCATATTTTACATCGTATCCGGA
>Ga0209450_10000277_pt1 | contig 27732 bp, 19 predicted proteins | sample FrelakmetLWP11LW_FD_187149 | JGI IMG/M metagenome (GOLD analysis project Ga0209450, IMG submission 187149) | Freshwater lake sediment microbial communities from the University of Notre Dame, USA, for methane emissions studies - LWP11 LW (SPAdes)... | ecosystem: Environmental > Aquatic >...
AAAGGGTGAAACCGTTCAGTTGAACACGCCACACCCTTCCCCTCCAGTGGAGAATGAGGGGGTGAGGGTGGAATCAAATGAGTTAGGTAACAACTTCAATCCATATTTCCCGATGGCCTTGCACAACGTGCTTTCATCGAGGAAGGTGCTTCTGATCTTCAGCGAAGCCGACAGGCTTTTCTGGGAATTCGAAGAAAAATATATGGGATTATATAAGAATGAGTATGAAAAGCACAACGATAGAGCGGAAATCTATATTACGAAAGATGCGAACCATGTCTTTTCTTTCAAGGAATGGCAGGCCGAGATGCTTAATAAATCCGTCTTGTGGTTGAATAAAAACTATTCGGCAGAGCTTCAAGAGTGATTATGATCAGGGATAGCAGATACGATTTTATAAGTCTGCAGGTTGATTACTGGGACAGCCCTTGGCAGAACAGGCATGGGTTTCTATGGGAATTATCGAGAATCAACCGTGTATTTTTCTTATCACCGCCTTTTTACCTAGTCGATTTGATTCGCAATCGCAGATTGGAAAAAACGAAGTTACATGGTTTCTCGACAATTAAGCCGAATTTATACAGCTATGTGCCACAGAGGTATCTGCCTTACAATTATCGATTTCACACTATAAATAGATACATTGAAAAAATAAGAGAAAGTTCGATCCATAAGAAGCTTAAGGAATTGAAATTCGACAGACCTATCTTGATAATCTGGCATCCAAATTATGTGGACATGATTGGAAAGTTCAATGAGTCTCTTGTGATATATTACAAGTACGATCACTATGCCGGGTATATCGGCGGCACTGGAAATGTCAGTTCAAAAGAAAAAAGTATGCTTGAGAAAGCTGATATGGTTCTCGTGACAGCGCAAGGGCTGTATGATTTACACATGAATGACTGCAAGGAAATCCATGTTGTCCCCAATGGTGTTGATTATGAATATTACTCAAAATCTCTAACGAACGAGACATCTGTGCCGCCTGATATGGAGATGATACCCAAACCGAGAATCGGTTATATAGGTGTGATTAATGAGAAAGTGGATTTTAAATTGCTGACATATTTATGCAAATCGCGGCCGGATTGGTCGATAGTTCTTGTCGGGCCCGTTAGGGTGCAGTTGTTTGAGTTCAGAGAAAATCTTAGAGAACTTGAACAGCAAAAGAATTGTTATTTCCTGGGTCAGAAAGAGAATAAGCAGGTTCCTTCATACATTAAGGGCTTGGATGTATGCATGATGTGTTACCTTGTAAACGAATGGACCTATTATGGCTATCCTCTTAAAATGCACGAGTACCTGGCATGCGGAAAACCGTCTGTATCGGCAGACTTACCCGAGGTAAGACCGTATTCTGATGTTGTAAGAATCGCCCTTAGCCATGAGGAATGGCTTGATTCGATAGAGCAGGAGTTGAGCGATGCCGATGCTGATAAGATAACGAAGAGGCTATATGTAGCGGAGAGTAATTCATGGAAATCAAGGGTCAAACAGGTATTAACCCTTATTGGTCATAAATTGGAGAATCAAAATATCAGGACGCAGAGTCCCGATTGATCGAATACTATTTGCGTAGATATAGATTGTGGGTATTTTGAAGAGAATAAAATATTTAATTCACTTTTTGCGCGGCGAAGACGGGACATTTCAAAAGAAAACTGTCCGATCCGTTTCATGGGTGGGGATCACGGGAATTTTTACGAATATCCTGCTGCTAATCAGAGGAATCATACTTGCCCGTCTATTGACACCTGAAATATTCGGCCTGATGAGTATTTGTCTGATAGTAATAAGAGCGTTCGACATATTTACGGAAACTGGTATTTATACAGAACTAATACAGAGACAGAAACGTTATGAAGAGGCAAAAGACACTGCCTTCGCACTGATGATTATAAGGGGTATCTTTCTCGCTGTCATTATGGTTTTAATGGCACCATTCGTCGCAAACTATTATGAAGAAGATGTGTTAAATCTTGCGTTAAAAGTGATAGCTGTAAGTTTCATCTTCAGCGGCATTTCTAATGTAAACACGGTAGGGCTGCAGAGGGAACTTAATTTCAAACGGCTATCATATCTCGAGCAGGCACAGGGCATTTCGAATTTTCTTATAGTGGTTATGCTCGCCTATTATTTGAGGAACGTATGGGCTCTTGTTCTCGGACATGTGATTGCAAGCTTGCTAGGGTCTATACTGTCATACGTGATTGTTCCGGTAAGACCAAGCCTTCGCTTTAACGCCCACATCGCGAAAGAAATGTTTCACTATGGGAAATATATCACGGGCCTTTCGGTGGTGGTATTTGTAACGACAGAGATCGATAATGTTATCATTGGAAAAATATTGGGGATGGAGGCGCTTGGTCATTATGTTCTTGCTTATACACTCGCCAATATACCGGCCACCCACATTTCAAAAGTCATATCTAGAGCCTTATTCCCTGCGTACAGTGTGCTCCAGGATAACCAGCGAGCTTTGCAGGATATTTTTTTAAAAACGCTGAAAATTATATCATATATAACAATTCCTGCCGCGGCAGGACTCGCCATACTGGCTCCGGAAATAGTAAGGGTTATTTATGGGGATAAATGGATGCCGGCAGTGAGTTCATTGGTTGTATTATCCTTATTCGGGTGTTTAAGATCATTGGGTTCCATACAAGGGTATTTGTACAATGCCATAGGGAAACCGAAAATATCTTTCTTTATGAACTCGGCGAAATTGGTTTTAATACTTGTATTAATAATACCTCTGACCAGTAGATATGCTCTTGTTGGCGCTTCCTTGGCTGTCACAATACCAATCTTGATTCAGTCCATAGCAGGTCTTTTTATACTTCGAAAGGTTATCGGAATAAGCCTGGTAAAAATGCTGAATACTTTATTTTTCCCGAGTATTTACAGCGGCATAATGTGCGTAGTGATATTCTTTGCAAAAAAGGGTTTTCCAATGGTGAATGCCATTGAACTATCATTCCTGATTATTCTCGGAATGCTTGTTTATTTTATCCTCAGTCGGAAAGAAATATTGTCGAATATCCAGGAATTAAGAACGGCAATAAGGTGAATTCCCTCGACAAATTAAAGGGCTTCCTGGCAGTACGTAAAAAATACGCAATGCAAATAAGGGTGCAAGAGGAGCCGTATTGCTGACGTTCACAAGCACGGCATGCTGCTTAAAGATATTATGGCAAAAAAAAGAATACTTTATATTGAGAGTAACACTGACGGTACAATTGGTGGCTCTTATTTCAGCCTGCTTTTTTTAATTGAGCGTTTAAACAAGGACCTGTATGAACCACTCGTTGTATTCTATCAGGATAATAATCTTATTTCACGCTACAGGGATGCAGGCTGCAAAGTCATCATGATGGGGAAACGTAAACCATTAGATATATTTGAGAAAATACCTAAATTGAAGGTGATCGCAAAGTATTCATTACCGGATGTGCTTATTGTGATGCCTCTCAAGACTATTCAAAAGGCGGTTAATTACTTTGCTACTTTTGTAATACCTGCCCTCCATTGCAGGACCGTTCTTAAAGAAGAAAAAATAGATCTTGTACATTTAAATAACACGCTAAGCCGACCTCAGGAATGGATATTGGCATTATTATTTACAAAGACAAAGATTATCGCTCATGAGAGGGGTATAAACACAGCTTTTCCGGTTCAAACACTTTTCTGGGCACGCTATTTAAATGCCATTATTTGCATATCTGACGTAGTACGAAATAATCTGATGAGTAAAGGATTTCCTGAAAGTAAGTTAGTCAGGATATACAACGGACTTGATCCGGACAAATTTCCTGTTCGTAGATGCAAGGAAGACGTATTGTCCGAATTGGGAATAACAACTGGGACGCCTGTAATCGGAATTGTGGGGAATATTAAGGAGTGGAAAGGCCAGGAAACTGTTATACGCGCTATCAAATATGTGAGGGATTCATACCCGGATATCCGGTGTTTGGTCGTAGGGGATGTATCAGACGGTGATATGTATTATCAAATACGTTTGAGGGATATAGTCAAGAGCGAAAAACTCGAAGACAGCATCACATTCACCGGCCCAAGGAAAGACGTGTCAGACATTGTAAATTGTATAACCGTGTTGATCCATGCTTCTATTGAACCCGAACCTTTCGGGAGAACTCTACTGGAAGGGATGGCATTGAGGAAGCCGATTATTTCGACGCGAATCGGCGCACCCCTTGAGATTGTGATCGATGGGAAAACCGGCATTCTGATCGAGCCGGGGAAACCCGAAGCGATGGCTGCAGCTATAATGAAAATATTATCTGATCGTAGACTGGCGGAAGAGATGGGAAGTGCCGGTTATGAGCGTCTGCTGGCGGAATTTAATTTAAAAAATAATGTTGAACTCACAGAGAATCTCTATGCTGAGGTTCTGATCTGAAAGGTATGCTCTCGGGTTAAGAAAGAAAGGAAACAGACGTTGAAAGTTTCAGGAAGAAGAAAGATCCGATCGGATAAATATGAATAACAGTAGAACAAAAATTAATATCCTTCATTTAAGAGATTCACCATGGCTTGACGGACCTGGCAGGACTATTCTCGAGACCGCATCCGTCATTGATTCTAATCACTTCGGTTATTTCATTGGGGCGTTTGTCAGAAATGGAACAACAGAGCACCCATTCGTTGAAGCGGCATCAAGGAGGAAAGCAAATATTATTAAAATAACTGAATCGGGAACATTTGATTACCGAACTACTCATCAAATTATGAAAATCATCGATGAAGAAAAAATCGATATTCTTCATACTCACGAAGTAAGATCCGACATTTTGGGACTGACGTGTGGTAAGATGAAAAAAATACCTGTCGTAGTGACACTGCATGGATGGATAGAAAATAATGCAAAAGGTAAAATTTTGACAAAGTTGGACAAATGGCTTTTAAGATATTTCGATCATATTGTAGCTGTCTCAGAAGCAATGAAAAAAGAGATTGTAAATGGCGGTATAAACGACAAAATAGTATCCGTCCTACATAACTCACTTGTCATAGCTAACTTCAGGCGTAATCCGCAAGACCGATGTTTCAAACGAGAAATGGGTGTGGGTGATGACCAGTTCCTCGTGGGAAATATTGGCAGGTTAAGCCCGGAAAAAGGACAATCGGATTTTATGAAAGCGGCGGCCGAAGTTCTAAAGCACTGCAGGAAAGTGAAGTTCGTTTTGATTGGTACTGGAAGTGATGAGACCTATTTGAGAAACCTTGCTAATGAGTTGAAAATCGAAGAGTCTGTTATATTTGCAGGATACAGAAATAGCATGTTGCAGGTCTACAACAGTCTGGACCTTGTTGTACAGAGTTCTCATACGGAGGGAATGCCTAATGTGATTCTTGAAGCACTGGCTATGGAAACGCCAGTCATAGCTACAAATGTCGGCGGCACCTCCGAAGCTATAATACATCATCATACGGGCATTTTAGTGCAGCGGGGAGATACACGGGAGCTCTCAGAAAGGATTCTCGAATTTATAAGAAATCCTGATGTCCTAGCTGGAATGGTCAAAACTGGAAGAAAGGTGATAGAATCGAAATTTGATATTAGGGAAAGAACAAAGAAATTATGCCAAGTTTATGATGAATTGATGAGAAAAAAGACGAGGAATGAAGTTATTGTTTCAAGAAATTAGACCGATGAGAAAGAAGGATATAATTATCGGGATCAAAGCTAATAATCAAAATGCATCTGTTTGGTTGTTTTATGGATTGTTATTATTTTTCGTGTTTGAGTATGCGAGGCCGGGGAGTTACCTGCCAATATTGGACGATCTCAAAATAAACACGATTATCCCGGTCTCCGTGTTTTTACTGTCCCTATTATCAAAGGGCAGACCGAGTACCCTGGAAATACTCAACATGAAAAACACGCTATGGTTTATTATATTTCTATCACTATTTTTTCTCTCTGTTCTCACTGCGGATGTAACCTACTATGTATTTACGAGATTCCTTGCAGTGTTAGGATATATTCTTGCATATTTTACCATTATTAAAATCATCAGTACCGAGAAAAGACACGCAACACTTTTTACCCTGCTGTTAGCAATCCATATTACCCTCCTACTCTTGAATCCCGGTGTAATTCTTAATCCGGAATCGAGACATTACCTTAGCGGTGTAACATTTCTGGGGGATGGAAATGATTTTGCCCTGTCCTTGTGTATCGTAATACCATTTGCCATATACTTAATTCAGACAGAAAAAACTAAGTCTAAGAAAATAATCTTGTTATTCATATTGGGCATATGTGTATTCGCAGTTATCGGTACCCAGTCAAGGGGAGGGTTCATTGCTTTGTCTGCGCTTTTTTTGTATTTTTGCATGAAAAGCGAAAAAAAATTACAGATACTTCTAGCATCAGTAATAATTGCCATAATTGTTGGAATATTCACGCCTGCGGAATTTTATGACAGAATTCTCTCGATCAAGGACTATGAGACGGAGGGATCCGCACAGGGTAGAATCATGGCCTGGAAATCAGCCATTAGGATGGCGTTGGATAACCCCATTACTGGAGTAGGTGCAGGTCATTTCCCGGTAAAATACGGTGTTGAGTATAGGCCAGACGGCGTTGGCAGGACAGATATACCGTGGTCGACTGCACATTCGATTTATTTTCTAATACTCGGCGAATTCGGCTTCCCGGGATTAATCTTTCTGATAGGAATCATATTATTTAATCTCTGGCGGTGCAATAATACGATCAAAAGTCTGGAAAAGGATAAATTAAGAAACATAGATAACTGGAAAAAATTGGCTATAGCGATGAATAGCTCATTGATTGGGTTTGCTGTCGGGAGTGCATTTTTATCATCATTGTACTATCCACATCTGTACGTTCTGGCAGCCCTGCTTGAAAGCACCAATCGAATGTATTGGGGTCATAATGCTGAGACAGCGTAATGAATGGAAAGCCGATAGGCGGTGACGATAATAAAGTGCTTGTGAGAAAGATGGTCAGCATAATCATTCCAACCTATAACAACGAAAAATATATACTGGATACTTTATCCTCCGTATTTGCACAAACTTACAGGGAATATGAAGTCATAGTTATCGATGACGGTTCAACGGATTCGACAAGCGAATGTTTAAAGCCATACTTCGATAGAATACGATATCACTACCAGAATAATCAGGGTCTGGCAGTCGCCCGCAATGCAGGTATGGAGATGGCATTAGGTGAGTATGTTACTTTCCTTGATGGAGATGACATATGGGAGCCTGATAATCTTAGGTTTAAAATTAAAATCTTATCAAGCATGCCGAACCTGGGAGGGGTATTCAGCGAATTTATGGTATTCAACTCCGAGGGAATACTGAATCACAGAGGGACTAAATCAACATTTCCATACTTCAAACGCACGAAAAGAGATTTTAATAATATATTCGAAGAGTGTGAGACGGTCACAATAAATGAAAATAAACAGTTGACACTCTATTCGGGAAATATATTCGATGAACTCTTTATGGGTAATTTCATATTACCGTCGACGATGGTGTTTAGGAAGGAATATGCGGATACTGTTGGAAGATTTCTTCCACACCTGAGGACACAGCAAGATTACGAATATTGGCTGCGCTTTTCAAAAATGCACTCTCTCGGTTATATCGATGAGGTTCTAGTCAAATACAGAAGACATGAAAAACAATTGACAAATTTTTCAAATATCAAAAATATTATAACGAATGTTCTCGAAATTATAAGTCAATATGAGCCCGAGTTCAATGGCAAGGATAATAAAAGAATATTCACGAGGCGAAAAGCGGAAATACTAAAAGACCTGGCGAAAGTGAGCATTCGCCTGAATGATATGGACAATGCAAGGTCATTGTTACTCGCGGGAATGCACATGAATCCTTTGGTTATTCAAAATTATTTCTATTATTGCCTTACATATATGCCAAAGGATTTTATGCATTGGGGTGTCGAAGTATACAGGAATGTCAGGACGGTTACGGATGAGATCAAACGATAAGAAAAACTTGCTTATTGTCGGGTCCTCTCTAGACGTGGGTGGGGCAGAGACCGTGATTGGAAATTTATGCAGGAACTTGGATAGGCAATTATTTAATGTCACAGTCTGTCACCTGAAAGAGAGGGGAAAGATCGGGCATGAACTTGCAGATGAAGGATATGATGTGGTTGGTATAAAGAGGTCTGATTGTACGAAGACCGATTATTTAACTTTCATAAAATTGAGAAATATTGTCAAAGCAAAAAAAATAGATATCCTACATACTCACACCTTATATTCATTAGTGGATTCTTCACTATGCAAATTGACTTATCCACGAGTCAAGTCCATACACACGTTTCACTTTGGTAATTATCCAAATATTACGAAGAAATACCTTTTCATGGAACGATTGTTCATGAGGATTCCGAATAGATTGGTTGCGGTTGGCCATATGCAGGGTAAAAGTATCAGGAAGACACACGGGATACCAGAAAACAAGATGGTCACGATATGGAACGGAGTAAGTCACAACCAGAATCCAGATGAAACGATTATCGGCAAGTATTCAAATAGAAAAAAAATTATAATTGGATCCATTTCCACATTTATTGAACAGAAAGGTCTGAACTATTTGTTGGATGCTGCCTTTTATTTAAAAAAGAAAAGAAGCGATTTCATTATACTTGTAGTTGGAGATGGCCATTTAAAAAGTGAACTGGTGGCGAAAAGTAGAACCTTGGAACTTGAAGATTGCGTTATATTTCTAGGTAGGATTGAGAATGCCGCGGCGCGGGTCTTACCTTATTTCGATATATTTATTCAGACGTCCCTGTGGGAAGCGATGTCGATCGTGATACTGGAAGCAATGGCGAACGGCAAGCCAGTTGTTGCGACATGTGTTGGTGATAACAAAATGATGATAGAGGAGGGGAATACAGGTTTCCTTGTTGAGCCCAGAGATGTAGATAAAATGGTTTCAGCACTTGAAAAGCTGATGGATCAAAAAGACTTAAGAGAGAATTTTGGGAAAGAGGCGAAGAAGAAGTTCCGCACTGAATTTAGCGCTGCAATTATGGCGAGACGCTATGAAAATCTCTATTTAGATGTATTGAATCATTAAGTACATGTTATTGATATTTCGTTATCCCGCCTGCGTCAACCATACTGGAAATCTGAAGAGAAAACAGTCTATAGTTGCCTTTAGTCTGATACTATTTGACTGCCTAACGACAAATTAAGCGAGGTAATTGCCTGTGTGCGGCATATATGGCATTGTTAATTGGAATCAATGTCCGGTGGATAAGTCTCAACTGAAAGCACGGACTGATACATTGGCACATAGAGGGCCTGATGAAGAGGGTTACTATATCAGAAAATATGTGGGACTAGGGCACAGGCGACTTAGCATCATAGATCTCGGAACCGGTCAACAACCCATGAGTAATGAAGACGGCACAGTATGGATTACATATAATGGTGAGATCTACAATTATCCGGATCTAAAAAGAGAATTGGAAAAGAAGGGCCATAGATTCAAAACGAACAGCGACACGGAAATAATCATTCACGGTTATGAAGAGTGGGAAGAAAATGTTTTACAGAGACTCCGCGGAATGTTCGCATTCGCAATATTGGATGAAAAAAAAGGGGAATTGTTCCTTGCCCGTGACAGGTTGGGCAAGAAACCCTTGGTGTATTATACGGGAAAGGACAAGTTCACATTTTCATCTGAGATCAAGGCCATCGTGGACGATCGAACGGTTCCGAGGGAAATCAATCTCAAGGGGCTCAATGATTATTTTGACTACGGTTATGTACCGGCGCCGGAAACTATATATAAGAATATATGGAAGCTGAAGCCGGCGCATTATCTCAAAATCGACATATCGAGTCCCAGCGAGGCGAGGCAGGTAAAGTACTGGCATCTCGATTATGAAAACAATTTATCCCTCAGCGAAGATGAAATCATAAACACATTACTTGAGTTGCTCAGAGAGTCGATTCGCATAAGGCTGATAAGCGATGTTCCCTTAGGGGCGCTATTGAGCGGTGGTATTGATTCGAGCACGATTGTCAGGTTAATGGCTGAGGTCGCCCCGGAACAGATAAAGACCTTTTCAGTAGGGTTTGCGGAAAAGGAGTTCTCTGAGACGTCATTCTCGCGGCAGCTGGCAAATAAGATTGGATCCGATCATCACGAGTACATTGTAGCTCCTGACATAAGAGACCTGCTCCCCAAGCTTGTGTATCACTTTGATGAACCCTTCGCGGACGCGTCGGCTATTCCCACATACTATGTATCAAAGATGGCAAGGCAAAATGTGAAGGTCTGTCTCTCGGGCGACGGGGGCGATGAGATGTTCGCAGGATACGACAGATATAATCATTGCCTGGGCCTTGGAATGATGGATTTTCTTCCGCTGGGGGTCAGGACATGCCTGTTTGGTGGATTAAGTCATCTTTATCCTAAAGAAAGGAAAGGCTATACGTTTATCAAAGGCGTGGGGCAGGATCCTGATGACAGATTTTTTGAATACATGAGAAACCAGTACGGCTACATAGAAAAAGAAAAGATATTCAACAAAGACATTTATCAAGTTATACAAAAATATTATGCGGGATCAGATTATTTCAGGGAATCGATAAATTCTACAATTTCCGATCCTCTTACACGATACCTCGATCTCGATGTAAGGACATACTTGCACAATGATATTTTGACCAAGGTGGACATTACCAGCATGATGAATTCTCTCGAAATAAGGGTGCCAATGCTGGATCATAAATTTGTCGAGTATGCGGCAAAAATCCCATCTCATTATAAGTTCAGAAATGGCCAAAGTAAATATATCTTGAAAAAAGCAATGTCCGGCTTACTGCCGGCAGATATATTAACCAGGAAGAAAATGGGATTCGGTGTACCTCTGAGGAGCTGGATGGCGAATGACTTGAAAGATATCCCTCATCAGTATTTACTCAATAAATCAAAATCGAGCGGTATCCTGAACGATGTATTTTTGGAGACCGTTGTAAAAGATAATGAGAGCCTGCAATACAGGAGCAGTACAGGCGGGAAACTGTGGTGGTTCCTCTTTTTCGAAATGTGGTATCAGGACGTGTTCAGAATTAGTTAGAATAAAATAACTGTGTTAGATTCCTCTGAGTAATCCCCCGGAAATGCCGCGGGACTCCCAGAGTATGACAATCCTGGGAATACAAGAATACCTCCTGGCCGTGAATCGCTCTAAGTATACAGCACAGGAGGAAAGAAATGATTGATGCTGCGAGTATTAGCCATACAATGGGGGAATGCAGGTATCATGTGGTGTGGATACACTGAAGTATAGGAAGAAGAGGTTGTATGAGGAGTTGTGCGGGCATTTGGGATCAACATTTAGAGAATTCGACATGCAAAGAGAGAGTCAGGTGATTGAACGGCGTCTTTTGCCAGATCATGTCCATGTGCTGATCTCGATTCAAGCCAAGTACGCGGCTGCTCAGGTGGGGGGGTTATCTGAAAGGCAAAAGTGCAATGCACATCGCCGAAGTGTAAACGGATCGGACGAAGAACTTTACGGGCCAGCGGGGGTATTTTGCGTCGACCGTTGTAGCGGATGTGGAAACCATCCGCGAGCATATCCGACGACAGCAGCAGTAAGATTGTTTTTTGGAACAGATGAAAATCTTTGAGGGATAGACACAGTCAGGCGGCCCTGAATCAAGCACTGTTAGCGGTTCACACAGGATCAATCCTCCGGCTTTGGCGGGGACTAAGACTAATGCAAGCAAGGAATATTTTGATCACGTAAAATAAACAATCATTTGTTTATCTATGAAAGATAGTTGAAATGACTAGTAGAAATATTAAAATTGCCTATATCGTTCCATCGCTTGATGACACCACAGGATGGGGAAGATGGGCGTGTGAATTTCTCGCTCACGTAATAAAAAGAGGTGTTGAACCGGTTCTCTGGGCTCCAAAATCAGCCGAAAAGCATTATGAAAAGCTAGATTTCATTAAATGTAGGCCATATTTTGTCTTGCCGGAATTGTTTGATTATATTCAGTCAAGAAGTGGAATGGTCTCCCTTACGAAGATTTATGATTATTATAGAACCATACATAAAAACACAAATATCCGCTTGGTACATTCACTGGATGCACATCCATGGGGGATATATGGACTCATAATGGCAAATAAATTAGGGAGACCACTTGTGATTACGACTCATGGTCGTTATGGTTACATCGCGTACAATAAATATATTGACAGAATCGTATATAAGCGTGTCATCAAATCTGCGTCTCGAATATTAACGGTATCCGATGCAGTTAAGAAAGAGATATTAAGATATTATTCATCTACGATTCCTCAAAGCAAAGTATGGACAATACTTAATGCTGTAGATTCTGACAAATATACCGACAATTATAACAATCATTTGAGGACAGTATCGCCGGTAATCATAAGTGTTACAAGATTCATTCCTGTTAAAGATGTTGAGACGTCATTGCGGGCTTTTAAAATTGTCCGCAAGGAATATCCAGATGCAATCTATTTGATTGTTGGACCTGGCAATAGGGTAAATAACTTTTATTACAACAAAATTGTAGAATTGATTAATAAGGAACAAATAGAAGGCGTTCAAATGTTGGGACGAATCGAAAAAGATGAATTGGAAAGCCTTTACATGAAAGCTGATGTTATGCTGCATACTCCCAGAACACTGTCCGATGATTTTGAAGCCTGTCCATTGATAATATTAGAAGCCGGTTTATATTCCATCCCAGTTGTAGCAACACGATGCGGAGGAATACCGGAAATAATATCTCATGGAGAAAGCGGATTGCTTGTAGATGAGCAGGATTTCCGAAGCGCAGCAGAATCGATTTTGGAAATTCTTGCGAATAAAAAAAAGGCTAAACAGTTGGGCGAAAAAGGGAGGCAGATTGCGCTATCAAGGAATTGGGAATGGTATATGGATCAACAGATGAAAATATATGATAATTATACATGATTGTTTTTTGATATCTCGTTAGGACATTCAATTACAAGAGATGTGACCACTTTCTTGTTGCGATGATTAATCGGCATTTTCACCTGCTTGCGATACTAGCAGAAGCACTTTTTTAGTCGCCCGAGGTAAAGCTAGAGAAAATCTTCGCATAAGAATTTAAGCCATCGATCCCCTTGAGTGGTCTCGGTCACTGGAAAGGGCCTTGCCATAATATAACCACTTGATAGCAATGAATTTTATTACTACGGCAAGTAAAATGTAAAAAAAGTCATGCCGGACTGGATCCGGCATCCATCCCTGCCTGGATTCCCGCGTTCGCGAGCATGACAAATTGAGATATTTTGTCGCCGGTGTAATAATGAATGTGATTGAAATTCAAAATATGGAGGAATTCACGATGAAAACAATGATAAGTGTAAAGACAGTCATTCTTACCTTATTGATACTGATGCTCCTTGCATGTGGAAGTGGTGGGGGCGGAGACAGCGCTCCTGCTCCACCGTCGACACCGAACATCGTACTGTCACGGTCAGCTATTGACTTCGCTGGAGTTGTTCTCAATAATAGTTCGGACCAGACAGTCGAGATAAGAAACACGGGTAGCGCAAATTGTATTATTGGACAGATATTACCGCCCAACGGGCCATTCAGCATATCCACTGACGCATGTTCAAATGCGACGCTAACACCATCGCAATCCTGTTCTTTGAGAGTTCGTTTTTCTCCTCCGAGGCAAGGTCCATTCGTCTCCGCGTTTTTCATTCCCTCCAACGATCCGGATTCGAGCAGTGTGAACATTAGTTTGAACGGGGAAGGATACGGGCTTAACGTATGGATCAATCAAGTAAACGCGACTTGCCCAAATATTAGCGCAGACGTCACCGTAATTAATCCGATAACCAATGTTCCATTAAGTAACTTAGGTCTGAGCAATTTCACACTGCGTCAGAATTCGCAGCTGCAAAATATCAATAATGTATCTCTAAATCAAACTCCTACTCCAGTATCGTTGGTACTTGCGCTAGATCAGAGTGTCAGCACCGAAGGTGTTATATTTAATATACAGCAGGAAGCTAGCGCTTTTATTAGTTCAATGCGAGCTGGAGATTATGCTGCAATATGCAAATTTAATAGCGTAATCGAATTTTCGTCTTCATCATTCACTCCATGCGCAACAGGAATACCTGTTTTAAACTCATATATTATTAGCCCCTTTAACATGGTACTTGGAACATATTTATATGATGCAGTCAATCAGTCTATTGATAGAGCATACCAATTGGCACCTACACCAAATAAGCGTGCGGTGATCGTCTTATCCGATGGGGTCGATGATGGAGTCGATGTGAATGATCCAGGGTCGGATAGCACACTAGATCAAGTAATTCTCTACGCCAGGCAAACAGGAATTCCGGTATTCACAATTTATTATGTCGATCCGAATTATCAAGGTGGCAATTACGGAAATACGCAGGTCTTGCAGAGATTGGCAACGGATACCGGAGGTCAATACTATAATTCGAACACTACCGATTTGTCGGCTATTTTTCAGCAGATATCAAATATCTTAAATAACAAGTACACAATCAATTATACGTCTCCGGTATGTTCGAGTGCAGTTTCTTTGGATATACGTGTTTTTGATTCGGGTGGTTTATATGGACAAGACACAAGAACAATAAATATTCCATGAAATCTGCATGGGTAAATCCTCTGAGTAATTCCCGGCAATGTTGAGAGACTTTATTAGTATGAAGAATTTAGGTATACAAATAATCCTGCTGGCAGTGAATCTCTCAAAGTATACAGCACAGGAGGAAAGAAGTAATTGATGTTGCGAGTATAAGCCATACAAAGGGTAATGCAGGAATCGTATGTTGTGGATACCGAAGTATAGGAAGAAGAGGATGAATGGGGAGTTGCGCAGGCATTTGGGATCAACATTCCGAGAGCCTGCCAGACAAAGGGAGAGTCAGTTGATTGTCGGGCGATTATTGTAAAATAATTTCAATATGCAGGTCACGATTCCACCCAAGTCTGCGATTGCTCAGGTGGTGGGTTATCTGAAAGGCAAAAGTGCCATTCTCATCGCAAGAACGCACATGGGTCGGACGAAGAACTTTAGGGCAAGCATTTTAAGGTGTGCGGGTATTTTGCACCGACAGATGGAGTGGACGAGGAGACCATCCACGAGCATATCCGACGACAGCAGAGGAAAGATTGTCTTTTGAATCAGATGACAATATTTAAGGGATATGCACAGTCATGTGGCCCCTGAATCAACCACTTTGAGCGGTTCACACAGTATCAAGCATCCGGCTTTGCTGGTGCCTTACACTAGGTGTTATGACGGTTTGATAGATCAACCCCATTTTGAAATAAAATGTTTGATAAACCTCTTAAAGATTATAAAAAACTGAAAGATGCACTTATTAACGTTTTGTTGAACATTAATAAGACAGCGAATACGGTAGAGCAAAATATATATATTCATACTCCTGAACTAAATCTACACGAAAACAGGAAAACAATATTTTTCATTGTCGACTATTTGATGAATGGCGGCGTTGAGTCTAGACTTTTCAAAATTAAACGGTTTTTAGAAAATAAATATTATAATGTAGTGTTCGTCTTCACAAGTGCACACAAACATAATTATAATGATGGTTTTAATTATGAACTATTGAATCTTAATGTCATTATTCTTAATAGTAATTCAAATATGTTCTTATTGAATTTATTGAAGCTCGTCAACTTATATAAGCCATCTGTCATAGAATTTCAGTTCAAAACGTTTATCAGTATAAACTACAAATTCATGAAACAGTATTGCGATGATAAACATATCAAACTTAACTGTACTATCCACGGATCATTTCTTAACACAGAAAGAGTGATACAACTGTCCGAGTACTTTCATAATGTAATATTTGTTGGAAACTACATTTATAGAGATTATGAGGATTATGAGAAATTTGAATATATTAAGAAACATAATTCACATAGGTTAATCATCAATGGGATATCCTGCTATGATAAAATACCAAAAGAGATAGCAGCAAAGACAAAAGAAGACGTATTAATGATTTCAAGAATCGATCATGATAAGATAAAATCCGTTATTTGTGGTGTTGAGTATTGCAAGAAAAACAAACTAAACGTCTATTTTCTGGGAACGGTAAATGAGAAACTTAAAAGTATGCTTATCACTGAATATAAATTGACAGATAATAATTTTTTAGGACACCATGACACGTATGAATATATAAGGCGTCATCATTACAATTACTTATTCGTCATCGGAGTAGATCAGGTTGCTATGGAAATAGGTGGGCTGGGCATTCCGGTATTGATATCAACATATGAAAAAGAATTGATGTTTTTAAAGAAAAATAACTACAGGAATTATTCATTAAATTATGGGTATTTATCTAAAAAATTCATTAATGATATAAATAAAGATGGAGACTACGTCAAAAGGTTGGAAGAAAATGCCTGTAGAGACTTAAAGAAAATATTAAAAAATGAATTAGAAGAATTTGATATGCATGAAATATTTGTCAGAGAGAGAGATATTTCTCATATATTAGAAAAAGAATATATGAAGACATTAGAATAATGATGATGATAACTTTATAAGCTGAGAATAGGATCTGTATGGGGCACGCTTTCTCTTGATGAAGATTACAGAAGGTCAATCGGTATTATGATTTGAATTGATAATATAAACCCTTGCTATAATATGCCATGAGACCAGCCATTGTATATAAAAGCATTCTTAATCATTAGGGGCATAAAATATTCGGGATGCTTTATTTATTCAGGGGAAGATGCCAAAGATAACTTACCGGACACAATTGTGGATCAGAAGTATAATTGAAAGTATGATTAAAGGATGATCAATGTTCACATGCATTCTCTATGTCAACGGAGAAAGCATGGCCGTATACTGGATCTATAAAAGTGTTCTGTAGCGTACGCACTGCAGCCTGACTAATAACTTCGCCACTACGAGCCTTGACGAAATCCACATCAAAACAGAGAAAAGCGATCTATCTGTAAGGGGTCGGCTCAATCGTTGAATCAACTCCTACACGAAGGCTTTGTGTATCAACATCAACTCTGCAAGGATCAAGGCGCTAAACTACGAAGGTTGGCGGTATTTGAACCTCTTACAGGGATCGAGATTGAAGAAAAAATTGCAATTAGTCGTGGTCGATCCAGTAGCTATTTTGCTCTATTACTCTACTTGTGTTTTCTTAAACGATTTACGAGGAGCATTTGATCATAAACTGCCATTCTTGTTTTATTGTGATAAGGATCACTTCCTCTACGGCTCTACATAAGAATGGTTATTACTTCGGCAAGTAGAATGTAAAAGATGTCATGCCGCACTGGATCCGGCAACCATCCCTGCCTGGCTTCCCGCGTTCGCGAGAATGACAAATTGAGATATTTTGTCACCGGTGTAATAATAGTTGTTAGGCTGGTTAGACCTTAATTCTTGGTACAAGATCAAATTGAATCGCTGAGCAAATGCTTTCAGAATAAATTATTCATTTAAGCATTGGAGCAGGGTACAGAAAAGGGTGAAAAAGAAAAATATGCTTAAAGTGGGTATCATTGGATCTGGAAGAATGGGGATTCAGCATCTGAGGGCAGTTCGGGAATCGAAAAGCGGCGAGATCATAGCAATCGCTGATACGCGGCCCAATGCAAGTGAAATAAAAGAAATTATTGGAAATGAGGCGAGAATATTTATTAGCGCCCAGGAATTATTTAAGAATAGCCGTCCAGACGTGGTCCACGTGGTCACTCCTCCTGGAACACATTATGAATATGGTAAAATGGCTTTGGAAAACGGGGCCCACGTATTTATCGAGAAGCCGTTTGTTTTGGAAGGAAAGCAAGCAGAGGAGCTTGCGAAAATGGCGATGGACCGGGGCTTGAAATTATGCGCCGGCTATCAACTACTTGCTCACAGCGCAACGAAAAAAGCCGAAGCATATGTCAGCAATATTGGAGAGATCATACATGTCGAAAGCTATTTCGCTTTTCGAAAGGTCAGAAAGTCGATATCCGCGGTAGATCAGGCAATAGATATCGTGCCTCACCCGGTCTATACCCTCCTTCATTTTCTGAGCATCGGATGCAAAGCGGATAACGGATTTGTTGTCAAAGCGCTTGACGTGGAGGCTGATGGGGAAATCCGGGCCATCATCGAGCATGAGGGGCGTAAAGGGATCCTTTTGGTAACTCTAAAAGGACGGCCTGTCGATTCCTACCTGAAAATCGTGGGAACGAACGGGACCGTTCATATCGACTACGTGCGCGGTGTGGTGATAAACCTGTCAGGTTCAGGAGCAGATGCCGTGGCGGCGGTCATCACACCTTACCGACAGACATGTCAGACCGCATGGAAAACGACGAAAGCACTGGCACGGATGACCCTGAAAAAGACCAGGAGTTATGAGGGGCTTGCGGAATTGATCGATGATTTTTACGAGTGCATATTAAAAGAAAGAGAGCCTTTAATTCGACAGGAATTCATCATCGAGACAGTAAAAACCTGCGAAAGAATAGGCCTGGCACTGAAGGAAAAGGAAAAAACGACCGAAGAGTTCGCAAAGGCGAGACTGGACGCTGAAGCCAGACTCCTGCCCTCGACAGTGATGAGGGAGACCGTCCTGGTCACCGGGGGTAGTGGATTCCTTGGCAGGGCAATTTGCAGGGAGCTTCGCGCGGCGGGGTGGCCGGTCAGAGGAGTATCTCGTTCTATATCCCGCTTTTCCGACAGGGAGCCGGGCGTGGAATACATGGCATTCGACCTGGCTGATGGAATCCCCCCGGAAGCGTTGGTAGAGGTAACGGCTGTTATCCACTGCGCGGCAGAAACGTCGGGGGGAAAGGAAGACCAAGAGAGAAATTCCGTAGAAGCGACCCAGAAGGTATTCGAAGCGGCGGCAGCAGCAGGTGTAAAAAGGTTTATCCATATAAGCAGCCTTGCCGTGTTGAAGCCCGGTAAGAATTCGGGAAAACCGCTGGATGAAGCATCACCGGTCGACAGCGACAATCTAGGCAGAGGTGCCTATGTATGGGGGAAGGCAAAAGCCGAGGAAACGGTGGTCGCTTTAAGCCGGCAACTGGACATCGATGCCAAAATCGTCAGACCGGGGCCGCTTGTGGACTTCAAGAAATTTGAGGCGCCTGGCCGTTTGGGGCGAGAAATTGGTTCATATTTTGTCGTGATGGGAAGCAGGAAAAGCCGGCTAAGCGTGTGTGATGTGCGGACGGCGGCAAAAGTCGTCGGCTATTACCTCTCGGATTACGAATCGGCTCCACGGGTTCTGAACCTGGTCGAGCCACAGGCATTAACGCGTCAGGACCTGATTTCCAGGCTTTTCGAAAAAAGAAAAGACTTGAAGGCGCTGTTTATACCCGGTGTAGTTGTCAGCATCATATCTACTGCTCTTTATGCGCTGCAAAAAGTGCTTTATCCTTCTCGCAAGCCTATGTCTATAGCCAAGGCATTTTCATCCGAATCATACAGCAAAGACATCGCCATGGAAATTACATCAAAATTATCAACAAATTGACAGGTTAACCATGAAAATTCTTTTTCTTTCACAGATCGTTCCCTATCCTCCGCATGGTGGAGTACTTCAGCGTGGATACAATATTATTCGAGAAATCAGCAAGCGGAATGATGTTTATCTTCTGGCTTTCATTCACCCTGATGTGCTGGGTAATAACGGACTCGTAGAGGAAAGCAGAGAGGTACTAAGTGCATATTGCAGAAATATCGAGTACTTTGAATTGTGGGCAAAACGATCAAATATCCACAAATACGCGGGATATTTATGGGGGGCATTATCCGGGCTACCCTTCAGTGTGCTTGCCCACAGGTCGGAGCAGTTCAGGAAATCAATTAGTAGAATTCTGGCAAGCGAAAGGATTGATCTTATTCATTATGACACAATCGCTCTGGCTCAATTCAGGAACGTTGGCACAGGCATCCCGAAGATTCTCACGCACCACAATATTGAATCGCAGCTTATGGAGAGGCGGTCAATCAGGGAAGAGAATCCCCTTGCAAGGATCTATACAAGGGAGCAGGCAAGAAAGATAAGGGCCTATGAACTGGAACAGTGCACACAATTCGATCTGAACATCACCGTTTCCGATGCAGACGCAGCCTACCTGAAAGGGAATCTCCCAAGCATCAGGACGGAGACCGTACCCAACGGTGTGGATATTGAATATTTTAAAGCCGAGAATGGGAACACGCCGAAGGAAACGGCACTGATCTATACAGGCGGTATGAACATGTTTGCAAACAAGGATGCCGTCATGTATTTTCTAAAGGATATTTGGCCTAAGATCAGGGCCGAGATCCCGGATGTCAAATTTTATGCTGTTGGCCAGGACCCGCCGCCCGAATTACTACAAGTTGCCGAAAAAGACAGGGCCGTAGTGATAACGGGATATGTCGATGATATTCGTCCCTACGTTGCTCAGTCATCCGTTTATGTCGTCCCCTTGAGGGTAGGAGGCGGGACGCGGCTAAAGATCCTGGATGCCATGGCCATGAGAAAGGCCATTGTTTCAACGACGATTGGCGCCGAGGGAATCAATGCGACAGATGGCAAAAATATTTTGCTTGCCGACAAACCCGGTGATTTTGCCGCAAAAACGCTGATGCTTCTGAAATCCGCGGCGAAACGTTCGATTCTAGGAGCTGAGGCGAGAAAGCTTGTGGAGAGCGAATACTCCTGGGAGATCATTGGGAGGAAATTGCAGACATCCTACGCGTCAGTGCAGGAAGAAAAAACGGAAATCGAGGATTAGATTCATGAATCCTTATCTGGCATCCCTATACAACGCTTGCCCCGCTTTTGTGCAGAACATCATTCTGACCGGATATAGTGCAATTCTGGACAGAGAAAGGTACGGGGGGAAGTTCGGCGAATATCAGTCAATGATGTCGAATTCGCAGTGGTTTAGCAGAGGCGCACTGGAAGCATATCAGGATGAAAAGCTCGTAGCTGTGATTAGGCATGCCTACGAAACGGTTCCCTATTACAGGAGAGTGTTCGATGAACGGGGGCTGGTACCATCGGATGTAAAAACGCAGAAGGATTTAACCAAACTGCCACTTCTGACGAAGAATGCAATCAGAAGTAATTTCGCGGCGCTTGTTTCGTCCAACTATGCACCGGGCAAGCTCACGTACGGCCACACGAGCGGCACAACGGGATCGCCTCTGGAAATAGGCTACGACTCCGCCGTTATATACGCCACGTACGCAGCTCTGGATCGGCAATATCGTTGGGCAAACTGCCGCCTCCAACGGGGCGGTGACCGTATCGCTGTTGCCAGGGGCAACGTCATTGTTCCTTTGGACATGAGGACGCCACCGTTCTGGAGATACAATCAGTATCATAACCAACTTCTTCTTTCGTCATTTCACATGTCGAAGGACAACTTGCCGCATTATTTAGAAGCAATGAAAAGATATGAAGTCCAAGTACTGGATGGATATCCCTCAACACTTTATGTGCTCGCGAAGTATTTGAAAAACAATGACAGCTATTTTCCCTTGAAGGCAGTTATTTCATCGTCAGAAACTTTGTATGATTTTCAGCGCGAAACGATCGAACGCAGTTTTCAATGTAGCGTCTTTGATTATTATGCCGTGGCTGAGCGTGTGGTATTCGCGACGGAATGCCAAGCCCATGCCGGCCATCACCTTGCCATGGAATATGGAATAACTGAAATCGTCGATCATGAAGGAAATCCAGTACCCGATGGAATGCAAGGTCGTCTGGTTGGAACTACACTTCATAACCTCGGCATGCCGCTAATCAGATACGTAACGAACGACAGGACAGCAATCAGAGCTGACAATTGCGCCTGTGGGCGCGGTCTAAAGTTGATGGACGATGTGACGACAAAAGCCGAGGATACGCTGACGCTGAAAGACGGGCGACTAATACCGCCTTCCGTACTCACGCATCCCTTCAAGCCGTTGAACAGTATTGAAGAATCCCAGATCATCCAGAAGGATTATGACAGGATTCTGGTTAAAATAATCCGAAGGCAGGATTACACGGACGGGGACACCCAGCATCTCGTCAGGGAACTGAAATGCAGGCTTGGTGAAGAAACAAAAATAGAGATTGAATTTGTCGAGGAGCTCTCCCGCACGGCAGCCGGAAAATTCAGGTGGGTCATCTCGGAAGTGCCCCTGGGCATATAGGAAATATGCCAAAATGTGTGGAATTGTCGGAATCGTTCATAAAGACTGCAGAAGAAGGATCGAAGAGCCGGTGCTGGCGGAGATGAGGGATCTGCTCATTCATCGGGGCCCTGATGACGCGGGTTTGTACATCGATGGTCATGCGGGCCTTGGCCACCGGCGTTTGTCGATCATCGACATTTCCAGCGGCCATCAGCCTATGACGAACGAAGACGAGACCTTGTGGCTCGTATTCAACGGTGAAATCTATAATTTTAAATCTCTCCGGGATTCACTTTTGGAAAAAGGTCATAGATTCAAGACAAAAAGCGATACGGAAGTCATTCTTCATCTCTATGAGGAAAAGGGGGCAGACTGCGTAAACAAATTAAACGGCATATTCGCCTTTGCAATATGGGACACAAAGAATCAGAGTCTTTTCCTCGCAAGAGATCACATGGGCGTTAAGCCCCTGTACTACGCCGTGACGGACGAGGCGTTCCTGTTCTCATCGGAAATTAAAGCCATCGTTAAAAGCGGTTATGTGGAACCCCGCTGCCGTGACGAGAGTCTATTTGAGTATTTCATGTTCCGGTTCGTTTCCGGAGAACATACCCTATTCGAAGGTGTGAAAACACTACCCCCAGCAAGTACGCTGCTCTTAAAGAATAACAGAGTAAATATCAAGCAGTATTGGTCTCCTCTGCAAAAAGAAAGGGATAATCAATTAAGCTTTGAAAATGCATCAGAAGAATTGTCCTGGTTGCTCGAAGACGCAGTCCGGATGCAAATGATAAGCGATGTACCTCTCGGGACTTTTTGCAGTGGCGGACTGGATTCGAGCATGATTACGGCATTTGCGGCAAGGGTGTCAGAAAAGCCGATCAACACTTTTTCCGTAGGCTTCTATGAAAATGAATATGATGAAACAAAATATGCGCAGCATGTCTCGATGCAGTATGGGACGACACATCACGAGGTGAAGCTCAGCAATCAGGAATTCACGAATCTTTTACCACAAATGATCTGGCAAAACGACGAACCACTGAATTTTGCCAATTCAGTTCAGATATACGCCATAAGCAAACATGCGAAAGAGTTCGTCACCGTTGTATTGACGGGGGAAGGATCAGATGAATTATTCGCGGGATATCCTCGTTATTTCATTCCTCAGCTCAGCGCTCAGTACAAGAAACTTCCGTCTCTTTTGAAGAGTATGGCACTCAAGTATGCGCGGCATTATGACAATCACAGACTTGAAAAAATACATAAATATTCGTTTCTTAAACCGGAAGAAGTCCTATTGTACAACTCGAGTTATCTCGACAGGAACTTTCTCTCGGGAATTCTGAAGAATGGATATCAGGACAAACTAGATTACAGAATGGCATGCATCTATGAAGGGTTACAGGCGGGACTCGACACGGTAACAAATATGATCCTTCTTGATCAGAAAAACTACCTGGTATCGATACTCCACAGACAGGATAAAATGAGTATGGCGGCAAGCATAGAATCGAGAGTCCCGTTCCTCGATTACAGAATCGTAGAGTATTCAAACAAATTACCTGCTCAATATAAAATGAAAAACTTCCAAACTAAATATATTTTAAAGAAAATTGCGAAGAGTATTCTACCGGAAAAGATTATCAAAAGGAGAAAGTCAGGTTTCGGAATTCCCTTACAATTGTGGCTGAATGATTCGCGTGGACTTGGCAGGTATTTAGATTATTTTAACGATGACACGCCGATAAGTCGCCATATAAATAAGAGAGTAATGGAGCAATTGGTCAAAGAGCATAAGGCGGGGCATCAGGATCACTCGGAGTTCTTGTGGACATTGATAAATATTATGATATGGATGGACACGTATATCAGTAACGCTTCCACTGCGAAACATGTCCGGTAATGGTGATCGTTGAACCATCGCACATTCATAAATATTAAGATGAGTTCAAGCCTGGGAGCGGAAGGATGCTAGATACAATTGTTGAGCTAGCGGTCCTGCTGAAGGGAGGGCTTTGGAAGTTAAAAAAGGAGATCAACGAGTCGCATCAGGGGGTATACAGAAATGTTACGATGAGACTCTACTATCTGTACTTGCGAAACTGTGGTAGCTATATAGGCCATAGTGCGATGTTTGACGGTACACCGTTTTTTCCCCACGGAATCAAGGGTATATTCATCGCAGGCGGGAGTAGGATTGGAAAAAACAGCGTGATATTTCATCATGTTACCATAGGATCAAACCCGCTTCCCAATTCAAATACGACCGGGTTCCCTATTATTGGTGAGAGGTGCTATTTGGGTACTGGTGCGACGGTTATTGGAGGAGTGAGGATAGGAAACAATTGCAGGATCGGTGCGAACTGCACCGTCTGTTCCGACATTCCGGATAACTCCACTGTAGTTTCACAGGCACCCAGAATTATTCAGCGCGAGATGAATAATAACAGGCACTTTAAATGGTCGCGAGAGGGCCCTGTCTACTATGAGGACGGTAGGTGGTATTTGGAAAAGGATAGTGAGATTATAGAAATACTTCGAAACAAGCTATAATATGACTGTGCTGCCATATCTTACAGCAATTTTCGATAGTATTGATCGTCAAGTCAAGTGTTTAAGACTAACAACATAAAAACAGGGTGAAGGGAAAAGCATACGAAATAAGTATCCATGAATACAGCTGGTTATAATATGCCCGGCTGTTCCATGTATGGCAATCCCTCCAAGGTGTCCGGTTTCTTTCGCGGGCCCCATCACGGAAGAAGAAGGAATATAACTTATTAAATCATGCAGTTATACGCTTTCCGCTCCTGCTGGTATGCTCGTTGCCTATATGTTGCGCGCAGATGCTTCATCTGCTTGAGAATCATGAGCGGGCATGCTGGAGCAGCAAATGGAACGTGCACGATTAAACTCACCCCGAAAGAACCATTTTTTTGTTTATTTTCTTGTTCTTATCCTTCTGATCCTGCCTGTCTTTCTGCAACAGGCCCGTGCGACGGAAGTGACACTGGTCTGGGACGCCAATATGATAGTAAACCATGAAAATGCATATGATACACGAGACTAAGTTCAACCAGCGATACATAATCATATATAGACAATGTTTAAGATAACAGCAAATATACCGATATAAGAATTGAAATACTACGCATCCTCTGGAGACTGAAGCGCGCTCTATAAAATGATAAAATATATCAGAAAGAAAAGAAATAAATTGCGGGTTTGAAGATAAAAAGGAGGGCCAATCATGAAAAACCGATTCGTGCTATTTGGGATTATGTTTATCATCATATCAATATTTCCATCAGTATCTTATGGTGTAGTTTATTTTCAACAGAATTTTAATACGGGAGACACTCCTTATAATTTTGATTGGTACAAGTTCGGATACTCGGACAATCCGATCCAGACATACCATGATGCAACCGGAGGCGTCAATAACAGCGGATGTCATCGTATTCCACTTGGCGGCTCGGGAAGGACTAATTTTGATGTGCATTTCGGGAAGAACGTCCCGAATTTAACAGCATATTATATGCGCTTCTATCTTTGGGTTAATCCAACATTTAACACGGATCCCGGTCAAAATTGGAAACTAACTTACAATTATAACAATACGGGTTCGAATTTTGTATTTTGGCTGCGTCCGATGGCCGACGGTCAAGGGTTTCAGCCGGCATTCTACTCAGCGAATCCTGACAGAGACTTTGTTAAGACGGCAAATGTGCCGACATTTTATCTCAAAAACTTCAAGGGCCAGTGGATATGCTTTGAGTACTACATCAATCACCCGTCGAATCATGTCAAACTCTGGATAACCACCCAAGACGGAACTTATAACCAGACACTTTACATTGACTCTACTGGATTTTACAATGGAGGTTCATACATCACCAGCATCAAGCTTGGTGCCTATTGGGATGGTACGGGAGATTCAAATTATTTCAAAATAGATGAAGTCGTATTATCGGATCAATACATCGGTCCTGTTGGTGCTGCCCCGATCCGGCAGTCGCAGGAAGGAATAGACGCTCCAGCAAACCTGCGAATCATTAATTAAGATAGTGTCTCGACTGGCGGAGCCTACTGAAAAGCAGTCAAAAGACAGTCCTGTCAATAGCTAACATGTACGTAATACGTTCAAGAATTTCTGAAATATGAAAAGGCACATCGAAGATGATTAATAATATTATCATGATGAAGTAAAGTAATGGAGAAATACTGATACGATTTAATAAATGAAAATAGAATGAATTCAGGCGTTAAAATATTCTTAAAGGAACAGAGATTAATCAGAAAGATAGCAGACCAACGATTGAAATCCTATCGTATGCTTTCAGTGGAATATAATACGTGGAAGATGTTCATGCTCATGCAGATCCCGGGAAGAGTGGGATCATTTGTAAGAAGAAAACTGCTCGGTTTTAAAAAATGCGGCAAGGAAGTAATGATTTGGCATAATGCCTGGATCAAATTTCCCCAAAAGATATCTATCGGGGATGATGTTCGAATTCATCCCATGACATATCTTGATGCGTCAGGAGGACTTGAGATTGGGTCACATGTCGGAATCAGCCCGGGGGTTCAGATATATACGCAGAATCACGGTATCGATAAAGCGGCAATTTATTATACGCAACCATATCGACATGACACAGTTATCATTGAGGATGATTGCTGGATTGGTGCGGGGGCTATAATCACCGCGGGGGTAACAATAAAGAAAGGTACGGTAGTGGCCGCCGGCGCGGTTGTTACGAAAAATACAGAGCCTTACTCTATAGTTGCGGGTGTCCCGGCGGAAAAAATTGGCGAGAGAAAATAATAGGTATGCTACCGCACACTAACGTGGCCCATAATTCTCATGATTTTGATATACAACGGATTATTGCGCAAGTGTCATAATATTACTCCATGATTCTGGCTCTTTATAAACCTCCCTCTTTCAACCCCCTATACAAGATGGAATTTAGCAGATCTTAGGTGTTTTGAACAGAACTTTACCTGAACGCAAGTGTCAACCCGGGTACGGTAATGTGATTCATTGTGAACTATTTACGTTTACCGTTTAAAATGGTCTAAAATACTTATGAATAAATTCAAAGCGCCTAGTTATAAATGGTCCACCTAGCGTGAGAAACAGGTTTGCCGTTTACTATATCAGAGAGGAGAATCGCATCCAATGGCAATTCGCTGCGTTCAAAAAGTGCCATAACGATCAGTTCACTCTTGGCCCGACTTCAAATAGGAGTCCTAACGGACTGTTGCCCAAATAACCGTTGCATGTGTGTGCTGATGTCTTTATAGGATTGGCAACGCCATGATTCATGGAGAGCCTGCCATGATGGGTTTCCAATCCGATCAGCAACCGAAGCCCTTTTACCCCTCGATCAACCTGGAGCAGCGTATCCCCGATCAGCATGTCCTGCGCCGGATTCGGAGCCAGGTCGATTTCGACTTCATC
>Ga0209450_10000278_pt1 | contig 27478 bp, 21 predicted proteins | sample FrelakmetLWP11LW_FD_187149 | JGI IMG/M metagenome (GOLD analysis project Ga0209450, IMG submission 187149) | Freshwater lake sediment microbial communities from the University of Notre Dame, USA, for methane emissions studies - LWP11 LW (SPAdes)... | ecosystem: Environmental > Aquatic >...
GAGCAACCCTGCGGCAATGAGCCCTGCAGGATGGGCCATGTCTACCATCAGAAGTGCCCCCACCCTGTCAGCAATCTCCCGCATCCGGCCATAATTCCACTCCCTCGAATATGCTGACGCACCTGCAACAATAAGCTTCGGCTTCTCCCTCAGTGCAACCTCCTCCATCATATCATAGTCAACGCGCCCTGTCTCCTGCCTGACGACATATGAAACCGGCCTGTACAGTATCCCTGAAGAGTTTACCGGTGACCCGTGTGACAGGTGGCCGCCATGAGAGAGATCGAGTCCCATGAATGTGTCACCCGGCTTAAGTACGGCCAGAAACACAGCCATATTTGCCTGTGCACCCGAATGAGGCTGAACGTTGGCATATTCAGCGTCGAATAACTGCTTGAGCCTGTCAATGGCAAGCTGCTCGACCTGGTCAACCACCTCGCAACCACCATAGTACCTGTAACCCGGATACCCCTCTGCATATTTGTTCGTAAGAACCGAACCCATCGCCTCAAGTACCTGCGCACTGACAAAGTTCTCGGAGGCAATAAGTTCTATGCCATCAGTCTGACGTTCACGTTCACGATCGATCAAATCAAATATCACACTGTCTCTTTTCATACTTCTTTATGTTAAAATCTCTGATTATTAACTGTTTGAATGTCAGGCCTCAATCAGTTCCGGACACAAATATACACTTAATTATAATTTTATCCATGAGCCGGATTTTTACTATTTTAGCATTTCACGGAGGCTCCGTTTAAGAGTGGTACAACAAATCAGGTAATTCAATCAGATGATCATGAAAAAGATAATCACATTGGTTTATGCAGCTCTGCTCCTTTGCGGATGCGGGCAAGATAAGCCGCTGAAAAGTACAGGGCATTATCCCCTGCCTGGGAAAATACCCGTTCCTGCAATCTCATTCAAACCTGAGCACTACATCTGTTACCGCACCTCGTCGGAGATAATTATTGACGGACAGATCACTGACGATGAATGGTCGAAGGCACCCTGGAGCAACCCCTTCACCGACATTGAAGGTGACCTGAAGCCGAAACCGCTCCACGACACAAGGATCAGGATGCTCTGGGATGACAACTACCTGTACCTGGCTGCTGAACTTGTAGAACCGCATATATGGGCCACCCTGAGGCAGCGTGACACGATCATTTATTATGACAATGATTTTGAAGTATTTATTGATCCGGACGGCGACACCCACGGCTATTATGAGTTTGAAATGAATGCCTACAACACGGTCTGGGATCTGCTGCTCACCACCCCCTACCGCGACTTCGGGAAGGTGATTGATGCATGGGACATTAAAGGGCTGAAGTCTTCTGTTAAAATATTCGGGACAATAAATGATCCGTCAGACATCGATGAGAAATGGACCATTGAGCTGGCCTTCCCCTTCGATGTTCTTAAAGAATGGGGAGATGTCCCAGCAGACGGAACGCAGTGGAGGGTAAACTTCTCGAGAGTGAACTGGAAGACAAAACATGTGAACGGCAAGTACGTCAAGGAGACAGACCCTGACACCGGCAAGTCTCTGCCTGAGTTTAACTGGTTATGGTCTCCGCAGGGTCTCATCAATGTGCATTACCCAGAGATGTGGGGTTTTCTCCGGTTCAGCACCGGTGACGGTTCAGGCGAACCTGCTGAGTTTGTAATGAATCCTGATGAGAAGATAAAATGGGAATTGCGTAAGCTCTATTATGCCCAAAGGGCTTATGCAGCCGAGAAAAACCGCTATACAGACGATGCTGCAATCCTGCTGGAGTACGGATACAAGGCTAAGGGAGAATCACCCGAGATAATAATCACCATGTCAGGTTATGAAGCCTCTCTCCCTTCTGCCGGCAAAAACGGCTATGTATGCATTGACAGCCAGGGTCGCACATGGACCATTGATCTCTCAACCGACAAATGAAATCTGTATATGAAAAGAATACCGCTCCCGCTCATTCTCCTAAACGTCTGCATAATTGCAGGTTGCGGAAGAACCGGCACTGAAGATACTGTCACCTTTGTCAGTGTCGATCCGCTTGAAAAGATATTCAGAGAGACTGCATTCTTCAATTCTGCCCCGGCAGTAGCAGATGCAGCGAGGGGTGAGCACGCAACTTTCCAGTTTGCACTCAGGTCATCACTTCCACTCACGAATGTCACTGTTGAAGTTACTGACCCTCTGAATGAGACTCTCTCACTTCCTGTCGAGTACACCGGACTGGTTAAATATGTGCACGTAGGTCGCACTACCCCAAACCCTGCCAGAGACAGGCTTATCCCTATATCCGGTTGGTATCCCGATCCAATTGTTGAGGCTGACCGCTTTGATCTCAGGGCAGATGAAACACAACCTGTGTGGATATCAGTAAGAATACCTGCAGATGCACAGAAAGGTACATATTCCGGTAAAATAACAATTAAGGGCAGGATTGGCAGAAAAAACTTCAACCTTTAAGATACAATCAGAGTGGTTGTATATCCCGTCGATCTGACAGAGACCACACTTAAGGTTACCAACTGGTTCTTCACCTCACGCCTTGATCTCATGAACTCAGGCCAGGAGGTAGAGCCGCTTGGTGAACGCTACTGGCAGCTTGTTGACACAATAGTAAGAACCTTCACCGCATACCGTCAGAATGTGGCATGGATCAATCCGCTTCAGCTGGTGAAGTCCGGGATTGTTGACGGAACATGGAGGTTTGACTTCACCGATTTTAACCGGATGGCTTCCCTGCTTATGAACACAGGGAAGATTAAACTACTGGAAGGTACTCATATTGCATCCAGAGAAACAAACTGGGACAGCCGTTTTGTGATGCACCTGCCAGTCACGAGAGACTCCGTTGCAAAGCTCCCGGTGACCGAACCACGGGTGAGACAGTTCTACAACAGCTTTCTTCCGGCCTTAAAGAAGAACCTGGAAGAAAATAACTGGGCAGACATATATGTTCAGCATATTGCCGACGAGCCTATCGAATCGAACCTGAAGACATATGTTGAAATTGCCGCTTATGTCAAGTCAATATGGCCGGAGGTGAGGGTGATAGAGGCATGCCATGCAAATAACCTGAAAGGAAGCATTGATGTATGGGTACCGCAGATGGATTACCTCGACACAGACATGAAATTCTACAAGGAGAGACAGGAAGCCGGTGAGGAAGTTTGGTTCTATACATGTCTGGCACCGCAGGGTGAGTACGCCAACAGGTTCATCGAACAGCCGCTGATCAAAGCAAGGCTGCTGCACTGGGTCAACTACAGGTATGGAATAACAGGATATCTGCACTGGGGCCTTAACGCATGGAGTGATGACCCCTGGGGAGAAACAACCGGAATAATTACAGAGTCAGGTAACATTCTCCCGGGTGGTGACTGCTGGATTGTCTACCCGGGTGAAGGAAGGCTTTATCCATCAATACGCCTTGAAGCCATGCGCGACGGTATTGCCGATTACGAATTGCTCAGACAGTACGGAAAGAAATACCCTGAGGAGGCTGCAGAGACAGCCAGGCTGGCAGTATATAATTTTCAGAGGTACGATACAGATATCCGTTCATTCCGGATAAAACGAAAGATGATGCTGGAGGCTCTGAGCAAGTGACAGGTTTCTATTCCTCAGAAACCTGCTTCAGCAACTCACGGTAGGCGCTGAAGATTCTTGACTTGGAGATAAAGCCCACATACTGGCCGCCGTCAAGCACAGGCAGGTTCCATGCCCCTGTACGGGTAAAGGTGTCAAGCACTACATCCCCCCTCTCCCTGATGTCGATATAAGAGGGAGGTATAGTCATTATCTCCCTGATGGTTATCTTGTCATAGAGTTCATGGTTGAACATCCTGTCACGCACATCGTCAAGGAGGACCACCCCTTCCAGTATGTTGAATTCATCAACCACGGGGAAGATGTTCCTTTTTGACTTTGAAATCTGTTTTACCAGGTCTCCCAGCGTATCATTGGGGCTCACGGTGAGGAGATCCTTCTCCACTTCATTGCTCCAGTCGAGCAGTGTCATCACCGCCTTGTCCTTGTCATGAGTTATCAGCTCGCCGCTGGCAGCCAGCTGCTGGTGGTATATGGAGTGCTTCTGGAATCCTCTTATTGTTATATAGCCGGCCGTTGAGGTCACAATCAGTGGTATGAACAGCCCGTAGCCCTCTGTTATCTCCGCAATAAGGAATATTGCAGTCATGGGTGCATGCAGCACCGCTGCGAAAACCCCCGCCATTCCTGCCAGGGTGAAGCTGCTGTCAGGCAGTGAGAGGCCGAAGATATGATTCAGCAAATTGCTGAACAGGTAACCGGCTACCCCTCCTGTGAAAAGTGTTGGCGCAACTATTCCGCCTACCCCTCCTGCCCCGTTAGTTGAAGCTGTGGCCACAACCTTAAATATTACAAGGGAGGCAAGAAAGAGCATAAAGATCCAGAATCCGGACGCAACGTCACCGAAAAGGCTGACGCCTATTGCAGCGCCCGGATCAGCCTTCAGCAGAGACATGACAGTCCCGTAGCCTTCTCCGTAGAGTGCAGGAAATATATAGATCAGTATTCCCAAAATAGTCCCTCCGGCCAGCATCCTGATATAATTGTTCCGGATCTTCCGGTAGAGTTTCTCGATACCGATGGTTGCCCTCGTGAAATAGAATGCCACTAATCCTGAGAACACCCCGAGGAGAAGATAGTAGGGCAGGTTTCTGAGAAGGAATCCTTCCCTTACCTGGAATGAGAAAAGGACGTCACTGCCCATGAAAAAATATGCTACTGTCGCTGCCGTGACAGATGATATCAGCAATGGCACTATCGAAGACATGGTAAGGTCAAGCATCAGTACTTCGAGAGTAAACAGGATGCCTCCTATCGGTGCCTTGAAAATGCCTGCTATCGCCCCTGCTGCTCCGCAGCCCAGCAACAGTGTGATATTCTTATAGTTCAGGTTGAAGTACCTCCCGATGGATGAGCCGATGGACGCACCTGTCAGTGCAATCGGCGCCTCAGCCCCAACCGAGCCTCCGAAACCTATTGTCAGTGAGCTGGCAACGATCGATGTCCAGTTGTTATGCCTTTTCAGGTAACTCTTGCGCCGTGAAATGGCATAGAGCACCCTGCTAATCCCGTGGGAAATATTATCACGAACAATGTATCTAACGAATAATACCGTCAGGAAGATGCCCGCCAGCGGATATGCCAGCGAGAGGATGCCTCCTCCGCCTGCCATGATGCCCTGAGTGAACAAAACATGAGTATAATGTATGGCATTCTTCATTATAACCGCTGCCATGGCACTCGTTATCCCGACCACAAAACTCAACAGGTAGAGCAGCGTCTGCTGGTCTGAAAAAAAAGATCCCAGCAGCCTGATCTTCAATATAACTGATCTGTTCAAAATGACTCTGATTACGTGTAATCCGGACGATCACCCTGACAAATATAGAATAAATTGAGGAGCAGATATTTATTTTGGTAAGTTTGGGGGATTTTATGCTGTGAATTTTTAGCGGTACCTTTATGGCAAACAATCAGGCCGGCTGTCTGTAAATGCTTATGATTGAATTTAAAAGACATACTCTCCCGAATGGGCTCAGGGTTATTGCCCATCATGACGCCAGTACACCGATGGTCACCACTGATCTGCTGTATGATGTTGGTTCACGGGATGAAGACCCTGAGGCAACGGGATTTGCCCACCTTTTTGAGCATCTGATGTTCGGAGGAACGGATGGCGTCCCGGCGTTTGATACCCCCGTAATGATGGCGGGTGGCGAGAATAACGCCTTTACAAATAATGACATTACCAACTATTTTATAACCCTGCCTGCCAATAACCTGGAGACGGCTCTCTGGCTGGAGGCTGACAGGATGGAGGGTCTGGATCTCTCAGAATCGAGACTCAGGATACAGAAGAGTGTTGTCACAGAGGAGTACAGGCAGCGTTACCTTAATCAGCCATACGGAGACCTGATGCTCTTACTGAGACCGCTTGCATTCAGGAGGCACCCTTACATGTGGCCTGCCATAGGCAAGGACATAAGCCACATAGAAAAGGCCGACAGCAGGAGGGTAAAAGAGTTTTACCACAGACATTATAATCCGTCAAACGCCATCCTGTGCGTGGCAGGCAACGTTCATCCTGACCAGGTCTTCAGCATGGCAGAGAAATGGTTCGGTGACATCGCCCCGGGCAGGCGCATCATACGTAACCTTCCTCAGGAGCCTCCGCAGACTGAACGACGCGAGATCACGGCTCGTCGCAAGGTGCCGGCGGCCCACCTGGTTATGGCATTTCACACTGAAAAAAGGGAAAGCCGTGCATTCTATGTCCTTGATCTTCTTACAGATATACTTTCAGGGTGTGACTCCGGCCGTTTCCCGGAGATCCTCGTAAGAAAAAAGGAGCTCTTCAGTGAGGCGGACATTTACCTCTCCGGTGAGATTGATCCCGGCCTGGTCATCTTCAGCGGAAGATTAAGAAATGGAGCAGATATATCAAAGGCAGAGGAAGCGGTCCGGGATGAGCTTGACAAAATAAGTACCCGGCAGGTGACAGCTGCGGAGCTTGACAAAGCCCGCAACAGGTATGAGGCATCAAGACTGATGTCTTATGTCAGCGCCGGCAATAAAGCATTCAATCTTGCCTTTCAGGAACTTCTCGGTGACGCGAATGGCATAAATACAGAGATCGAAAGATATATGAGTGTCACAGCCGCTGAGATCACAGAATGCTCTGCCACCACATTCAGACCGGGAAACTGCAGTGTAATCCATTATCTCCCTGAAAGCCATGAAGAGTAGAAGAAAAATGGAACCGCCCCGGATAATCACCCCTTCTGCCGGGAAAACATCATTTCCCGATGTTGTGAGGCTTGGTAACGGAGTACCGGTCTATCTCCTGGGTGGAGGAACCGTTGATCTTATCAGGATAGAATTTGTTCTCAACGCAGGCCAGATAATGGAGGAGACCCATATGGCAGCTTCAGTAGCCAACGCAATGCTCACTGAGGGCACAGTCTCACATGACGCGATTACCCTGAATGATCTCATCGACAGCACCGGCGCAGTCTTCAACCATACGGCAGAAAAGGATACCGCGAGCCTCGTGGTGATAACCCTTTCACGCAAACTTGAGGAGGTCATGGAGCTTGCCGGGGAGGTCCTTTTTCATCCATCCTTCCCTGAGAATGAGCTCAGGATGCTGAAAGAAAAAAAGATACAGGCATTTCTTACGGGCAGGCAGAAGACATCCGTAATCGGAAGGGAACAGTTCTACATGGCGCTGTGCGGCAAGGACAATCCCTACGGAAGAATTACCAGGCTCGAAGACTTCGATGCCCTGACATCTGCAGTCACGCGAGATTTCCATTCCCGCTTCTACAGACCTGAAAACATGTATATAACCGTCTCAGGCAGAGAGCCTGAGAGTGCGCTGCCTGTGCTCAGCAAATGCTTTTCCGGCTCCTGCCAATGGCATAAAGCAGAGATACCACAGCTGGCATTTGAGACCTCTCCCCCGGGAAGGATATTTGCCGAAGTGAACGGGTCAGTGCAGAGCGCGGTCAGGATGGGATGGAAAGGGATAACACGTGACCACCATGACTATCACGGTCTCCAGGTGGCAAATATGATACTCGGAGGCTACTTCGGATCAAGGCTGATGCGAAACATCAGGGAAGAAAAAGGCTACACATACGGCATTCATTCGGTGACGGGGGCTTTTCACGGAATAGGCTTCATCGTTATCATGACCGAAGTTGCCAACGAATACCGTGAGGAGACTTTGAAGGAGATCCGCAAGGAGATAGCCGAACTGAGAATAAACCCTGTCAGCACCGATGAGCTGCAGACAGTCAGAAACCACTTCATGGGGGAGATTGCCCGCATGTTTGACGGGCCGTTTTCATCTGCCGAGGCTGTAAGAGGATTAATCGACTATGACACTGATCATGATTACTATTCCAGATTAATCAGTACAATTGAAACAATCACGCCGGAAAAGATAACGGAGCTCTTTAATACCTATTATAATCCGGATGAAGCTGTCGAAGTCATTGCCGGAGCAAAATGACCGGGTCCAGATACATAACACTGTTACTTCTGCATCTTTTCCTGTCACTTGCTGTGACGGGGCAGGATGATACTCAACCCATTGCACCCCGGCTTGAAAACGTAACTGTAAGCCCTGCTACAGGATTTACAACCTTAAGGTGGCTGCCGTCGCCATCATCAGATGTCGGCAGCTATGTTGTGTATACCTTCACCAACAGTATTGCCTTTGCTGTAGATACCATCAGGTCTCCGTATATCACCGAATATGTTCATACAGGTTCAGCTGCCAGGTATATGAGTGTTACATATGTTGTGGCAGCAATTGATTCGTCGCGCAACATAAGTCCGCTGAGCAACAGTCTTAGTACCATTTATGTATCGTTGGATAACGATTCATGTAACTTCCGCGTGGTTCTTTCATGGACTGAGTATGCCAACTCTGCATATCCGGCTGACGGATACGAACTGTGGATGAGTGCCGCCGGTGCCCCTGCCGCATTGATTGAAACCCTTCCCCTGTCACAGACCTCATATTCATTCAGCGGTTATGCCCCTTCAACCGGATACTGCTTTTATATCAGGGCCACAGCAAACAATGCAGGCCTGTCATCATCCAACAGACAATGTTTCAAGTCGGGGGCTGAAATCCCTCCCGACTGGATAATCACAGAGACAGTATCTGTTCAGCGGCAGGTTGTCAATGTGAGCGGGATTTATGACAAAAATAGTGACATCGGTACCTTTGTAGCCGAGACATTCAACCGCAGCACGTCTTCCTGGATGATATCAGCCACAGCTGAAGGTATTGACGGCAATGTAACCTTAAATAATGCAGGGACAGACACAGCCAGTATCAATCTCTACCGTATCTCAGCGCTGAACAATTGCGGAAAAGCAGTAACACCATCATCTCCCGTCAGAAATATTGTTCTTTCATCCGCCACCAGCGGTACACGCATCGATCTCAAATGGAATAATCCGTTTCCTCAGCGCGGTGCATATTTTACCGTCTGGCGTGATATCGGGGCAGGATGGACGGAGGTGGCAGGTCCTGTCACAGATACGACGTGGACTGATGATTATGCTGCTTTCGCCCCATATGTTTCGGCGCCGGATATCGCTTATGTTGTTACAGCTATCGATCAGGGGGCATCTGCAGGCGATCCTGCGTGCCGCTCATCAGTGACACTGGTCTCTGCCATCGAAAACATCTTCATGGCGAATGCCTTTACCCCGGATGATAACGGTATCAATGACGTTTTTACCCCGGTTGTGACATTTATTCCTACAGAATACGAATTCAGTATCTTAAGCCGCACCGGCGTTATTCTCTTTCGTACTACCGTCCATGGTGAAGGATGGGATGGCCGACATAATGACAAACCTATGCCTCCCGGCGTTTACCTCTGGAGCCTGCGCGTAACCACCCCTTCCGGCAGAGCTGAGACCAGGACAGGAACCGTCACCATCCTTCCCTGAACTGTGAGCTGAAATGAAGCCCAGTTTTTGTATCTTTGACTTTCCATTTTCTTTCAGGGACTGATGGGCAAAAAGAAAACGAACATATTTACTGCAGAGGATGTCAGTCGCATTGAAGCTGAGTTTAAGCTGCTGAAGGACAACTTATACAGGTGCGATAAACAGGGAGAGAAGGAGCTGATTGAGAAAGCCTTCCTGTTTGCCAACGAGGCTCACCGTGACATGCGCCGTAACTCTGGCGAGCCTTACATAATACACCCGATAAATGTTGCACGTATTGTCAATCAGGAGATAGGACTGGGCGCCAAATCAGTTGCAGCAGCACTGCTGCATGACGTTGTAGAAGATACCGAAATAATCCTGGATGATATCACCAGGGAGTTCGGGCCTAAAATCTCTGCTCTCATTGACGGACTCACAAAGATCTCAGGCACATACAATAAAGAGACCAACTCCCTTCAGGCTGAGAATTTCCGGAAGATGCTGATGACCCTGTCAGATGATATCAGGGTCATTATCATTAAGATAGCAGACAGGCTGCATAACATGAGAACTCTTGACTCAATGCCCGAACACAAGAGGATGAAGGTAGCAGGTGAAACGATTTATCTCTATGCCCCCCTTGCACACCGTCTGGGACTGTTCGCCATTAAGACAGAGCTCGAAGACCTCAGTTTCAAATTCAGGCATCCCCGCATCTTCGATGAGATTGCCCGCAAAGTCAAGCTTGATGAAAAGAAGAACCTGGCCCTTATCAACAGGTTCAGCCTCCCTATAATAGACAGGCTCAATGACAACAACATAATCTTTGACATCTCCGGGAGATTCAAGTCTATCTATTCGATCTGGAAGAAGATGCAGGCAAAGAATGTCCCCTTTGAGGAGGTGTATGACCTTCTTGCCGTACGGATTGTCTTTGAACCCGGACCTGAGATGAGTGAAAGAGCGCAGTGCTGGCAGATATATTCACTCATCACTGACATTTACACTCCCAAGCCTGACAGGCTGCGTGACTGGGTAAGCCGGCCAAAGTCAAATGGTTATGAGGCGCTTCACCTTACGGTAATGGGCCCTGAGGGGCGCTGGGTTGAGGTACAGATACGCAGCCAGCGGATGGACGATATTGCCGAAAGGGGGTTTGCCGCACACTGGAAATATAAAGGCGACACTGCCCAGACTGAATCGGAACTGGACAAGTGGCTGAAGTATATCCGTGAGATGCTGTCCAACCCCATGTCTGACCCGATTGCTTTCCTCGACGACTTCAAAATGAGCCTCTTCTCTTCCGAGATCATGGTGTTCACTCCTAAAGGGCTCCTTGTCAATCTTCCAAAAGGTGCCTCGGCTTTAGATTTCGCCTACGAGATACACACTGATGTCGGTAACAGGGCCATCGGGGCAAAAGTGAATTATAAGCTTTCTCCACTCTCGGTAACACTGCAGAGCGGTGACCAGGTTGAGATCATTACATCCAGCATTGCGAAACCGGAAAAGGAATGGCTTGAATTTGCGCATACTGCCAAGGCCAAGGGAGCTATAAAGGGAGCACTCAGGGACGAATCAAAAGACCGCATTCAGAAAGGGATTGAGATGCTCGAGCAGAAGCTCAGTGAACTGGGCATACTTCCCAACTCCGAGATTATAAAGAACCTGCTCGAAAATTATGAACTTCTCAACAAGGAAGAGCTTTATTCAAGGATAGCTCTCGGAGTCATCAATCTCGAGGAACTGCGCAAGGTCCTGAAAAAGGCACCTGAAAGCAGCTTTAACAAATTCTGGAAGCTTGCCGTGGGAGGTGTGAGCAGACGTCAGGAACCTGATAAAGACAAAAAGGGGGCAGCTGCCACGATTGACAAGAACCACCCTTACCTGCTCAGGGAGAATGTGAACAACACCGGTAACTCATATCTCATCGCGAGCTGCTGCAATCCCATCCCCGGAGATGAGGTGGTGGGTTACATGGCTCCTGACAACTCCATTGTGGTCCATAAGCCCAAATGCCCCGTAGCAGTCAAGCTGCTGGCCAGCGAAGGCAACAGGATCATACAGGTAAGATGGACCATCCACAAGCTTGCATCGTTCCTGGCAAGGATAAGCATAAACGGTATTGACAGACTGGGACTGATCAACGAAGTGACAAACATTATCTCGAAAGAGCTTAATGTCAATATCCGGAACATAAATGTATCAGTCTATAACGGGATATTCGAGGGGACTATTGATCTTTACGTGCATCACACCCGTGACCTCAATAACCTTATCATGCAGCTCTCCAATGTCAAAGGCATTGCCAGCGTGAAGAGAGTTGAGGAATTCATAGAGGAATGACAACAATTGTTGTTACTTTAACCTATTGAGCAGGGACGATGGCGAATGAAGATTCCAGAACAGTTGTAAAGCAGGTCTTTACGGAATATCTTATAAAGAACTCGCTGAGGAAAACACCTGAGAGGTTTGCGATCCTTGATGAGATATATTCACACGAAGGTCATTTTGACATTGAGTCGTTGTTCAATTTCATGAAGAACAAGAAATACAGGGTTTCAAGGGCAACGCTCTACAATACCATAGATCTGTTGATGGATTGCAAGCTGGTTATCAGACATAAGTTCGGGCACAGCCAGGCGCAATATGAAAAATCATACCAGTCGGGGCAGCATGACCATCTCATTGACATTGAAACGGGGAAGATCTATGAGTTCAGTGACCCAAGGATCATTGAGATAATCAACAGTACCTGTGAAAAAAGAGAATTCCTTCCCCACCACTACTCACTGTACATTTACGGCAAGTCCGGGAGGAAGGAATAATTCTTATATCTCTTTAAATGTCAGAAGGTCACCGAAGCAGAGAAGAATGGCTGCATCCTTGCATTCTGTCCGTTTACCTTCAATCCTGAACTTGAAATCTTCTCATTCAGAAAGTAGTTTTGAGGCATGAACGAAAAGTTCCATTTATTCTTGCTCCTGTCAGTAAGGGATACCATCCCGGCATTCTTCTTCTTCAGCATCTCAACAGTCAGGGCATATGCTCCCAGGCTTGTTGCATAGGGAATGGCATACCATGGAGTCAGACTTTCCGAGTTGACCAGCAATGCAACGCCAAGACCAAGTAATGCGCCTCCAGAAGCACCCCAGATTGTAGTCAAGCCCTGCCTGGGTGTCAGTTCGGCGTTCTTAAGCCATGCCTGTCCGATAAGTGCACCGGAAGCAATCCCTGCCGCAGGGATGATCAATGCCCATTGACCCAGGTTCTCATCAACATCATCTTCAATTATGTCAGATGCAATGAATCCGCCCAGAAGTCCGTTCATAACTGTCAGTGCACCGATAGACCTTACATCGCCACGAGTATATGAGTCACTTCTGTTTATTGCATTCGCGGTAAGATAACCGCCTGCACCTCCGGCCAGGATGGATAAGCCAATTACCCTGGGATCTTCCACAAATGATCCGACGGTTAATGCAGTTATTGCCGGTCCGATGGTGCCCCAGTAGCTGAACATGGAAGCCTGCCCTTCGCTCCAGGGCTTATTCTTCCCCATAGATTTGCCGGCAATGCCCATCCCAATGCTTGTCAGGGCCGCTGTACCAATTGCTAACTTATCGCTCAGATCATCGCCCATGATCAATAACGATAATCCGAATCCGTGAGCCCAGCCGATCAACTGCCCGTGGTTGGTGAGTGTCAGCTGATTTGCGGTAATAGGCATTCTTTCATTTAAAAGCACCGGTACCAGTGCACCTACCCCGGCAGCTACTATGGGAACACCAGCTATGGCAGCGTCACTTGAAGGTTCAACTATGGCAACAAGAGCTGTGCCGTACAAAAAGCTGTTAAATCCTGAAGAGATAACTCTTCTCCTGAATAAAAGGTCATCCTGATTCTGCGCTGATACGCTCCATACTGAAACCAGCAGGAGAATCATCACAAGAAAAGAGGTAATAATCTTGTTTTTCATTGTTTTAGAGTATTAGTTTATCCTAATAATCAGCACTCACAAGTTACTGAATGTTAATACATTAATCAAATATAACATTTATTCCCCAATTAAAGATAGTAAATTGTAAACATCTTATAGTGTTTTTCAACCTTTCATATACAGCTTCCTTCATTCTCGTCCACCCCAATGACAAAAAATTTGTATCTTGTGACGCTTTATGAATTCCTTTGAAATTTTCTGAAATGAATATTGATATTCTTCTGGGTCTCCAGTGGGGTGATGAGGGGAAAGGGAAAATAGTCGATGCCTTAACTCCTGATTATGATATAGTTGCACGGTTCCAGGGTGGACCGAACGCAGGACATACCATAGAATTTCATAACACCAAGCATGTCCTTCACCTTATCCCTTCAGGAATTTTCCACGAAGGAAAGATCAATATTATTGGCAACGGTGTTGTGCTTGATCCGGTAGTATTTCGCCGTGAGGTTGAAAGCCTCGGCATCGATATTGATACGGTACGCCGGAGGCTGCTCATCTCCCTGAAGGCGCATCTGATTCTTCCGACACACAAATTACTTGATGCTGCCCATGAAAATGCGCTTGGCGACTTCAAGATTGGATCCACGCTGAGGGGCATAGGACCTGCTTATACAGATAAGGCAGCACGCAGTGGCATAAGGGTGGGCGATCTGCTTCGAAAAAACTTCAGGGAGTTTTATAATGAGCATGTCAGCGAGCACCTGAGGATTCTGAGAGGTTACGGCAGGAGTTATGACCTTCAGGACCTTGAGAAAGAATGGTTTGAAGCGGCTGAATTCCTCAAGCAGTTCAAAACGGTAAATGCCGATTATTATATTGACAGGAGCCTTCGTGAAGGGAGGTGCGTTCTTGCCGAAGGGGCTCAGGGGACAATGCTTGACATTGATTTTGGCACATATCCCTATGTAACCTCCTCAAACACAGTTGCCGCCGGTGCATGCACCGGCCTGGGAATAGCCCCTTCGCGCACGGGTGAGGTCTTCGGAATCTTCAAGGCATACTGCACGAGGGTCGGAAGCGGACCGTTCCCCACGGAGCTGAATGATGAATACGGCCAGCTCATGCGTGACCGGGGGAACGAATACGGCTCTACTACCGGGCGTCCGCGCCGGTGCGGATGGCTTGACCTCCCGGCACTGAAATATGCAATCATGATTAATGGCGTTACACGCCTCTTCATGATGAAGGCAGATGTACTCTCAGGCTTCAGTGAAATAGAAGTGTGTACCTCCTATACTATCAACGGTGAGGAGGTCACTGAGCTTCCGTATTGTCTTACCGACATAGAAAAACTAAACTATAAGACAATGGCCGGATGGAACTGCGACATAACGGGGTGTAAAAGCTGGGATGAAATGCCCGTTGCTCTCAGGCATTATATAGAATTCATTGAGAAAGAGACCGGGGTACCGGTCACAATTGTTTCCGTCGGACCTGACAGGTCGGCAACGATTTACAGGCAATGATCACTCCATCCTGTAAACCCAGGCGTCACCGTTGATGTCGTTCTGTATCTCCTCCAGTGAATTATAGGCTTCACGGAGACTCGCAAAGGAATTAGCTGAAACAAGACGCCACCTTCCGCCGTCCATCCCGACTATTTTTGCATCGTAACCCATTTCGGTTACATGCCTGAGCCAGTGATCGGCATATTCGGGGGTGAGGAAACTTCCGACAATGACATGATATTTGGAGCGTTCGAGGGCCTCCTGCTCAGCCTGCCTGGCCAGTTCAGCCTGACGCTGCTGCTCAAGTGCGGCCTGCTCATTGGCAACCCGGATAGAATCAGCTACCCTGAAAGCCTCCTGCTGTTGCCTAAGTGCTTCAGTCTCCCTGGCCTTCCTGCCGAAAGGATTGATGCTCTTTGCAAAGTCGCACGAAGGCGTCAGAAGCACCATTGCTGCCAGTAAAACCGTGAATAATTTCTTCATAAATGCCAGTTTTTCATGGTTATAAAAGATAAAGGTATGAAATGGATCGTGAAAATCAAACGAAATTGCGATAATCGATGCCGTTCTTCTCAATTCTTTCCTATATTAGAATTCCATTTAAATAGACAAAAACCACCGTCAGATGAAATCACTCATACAGTTCTTCGAAGAGAATGTCGAGAAATTTTCAACCAATATCTACCTCTGGGAAAAGCCTCAGGAAAAGTATGAAGGGACCACTTACCAGGAGGTAAGGCGACAGGTACATGAATTCGGTGCCGGGCTGATGCAGATGGGTGTGAAAAAAGGCGATCGCATCAGCCTCCTGTCTGAGGGCAGAAACAGCTGGGTAGTAGGTGAAATGGGAATACTGTACGCCGGAGCAGTCAATGTGCCGCTCTCCGTGAAGCTGAACCCGGAAGAGATCAAATTCCGGCTGACCCATTCCGGGTCAAAGATGATAATAACTTCGAGCGGACAGGCACCCAAGGTTCTCGAGATCATAGGACAGTGCCCTGAGGTGGAGAATGTTATTTTCATGGACCCCAGGGAAGAGTATTCCGACAGGGAGATCCATCTCAATGAGGTGAGAAAGACCGGAAGGGAATGGCTCGAGAATCCCGCCAACAGAAAAGCATTTGAGGAATTTACCTCATCAATATCACCATCCGATTTCGCCAATATCTGCTATACCTCAGGGACGACCGCCGACCCGAAAGGTATCATTCTGTCGCACGGAAACTATGTGACAAACGTGTACCAGTCATACAGCCTGATGGATATCCCGCAGCACTTCAAGACCCTTCTGATACTTCCCTGGGACCACTCATTTGCTCATACTGCAGGTATCTATGCCTTCATGGGCAAAGGGGCAAGCATAGCCTCGGTCAAGTTAGGGAAGACGCCAATGGAGAGCCTTCGCAATATACCAATATGCATGAGAGAGATAAGGCCCAATCTCCTTATGAGCGTTCCGGCCCTGGCGAAGAATTTCAAAAAGAGTATTGAGAAAGGGATTAAAGAAAAAGGCAAGATCACAGAAGCGCTGTTCAAATTTGCACTGAAGATGGCGTACTCATATAACAAAGAGGGCTATAACAAGGGTGAGGGGCTGCAGAAAATCAAGCAACCGCTGCTGAATCTCTTTGATAAGATCCTCTTTTCCAAAATACGGGAGGTATTTGGCGGTGAGCTTGAGTTTTTCATTGGCGGAGGCGCCCTCCTTGATATCGAGCTTCAGCGTTTTTTCTACGCCATAGGGGTGCCGATGTTCCAGGGCTACGGCCTCTCAGAAGCAGCTCCTATCATCTCCTCCAACTCCGTTGCCAGGCATAAGCTTGGATCATCAGGCTATCTTGTAAAAAACATTGAACTGAAGATACTTGATGAAAAAGGTAACGAACTACCCGCCGGACAGAAGGGGGAGATAGTCATCAGGGGTGGAAATGTCATGCACGGTTACTGGAAGAACGAGAGTGCCACCAGGGAGGCTTTGAAAGACGGATGGCTCCATACCGGAGACATGGGGTACATCTCTGAAGACAGTTTCCTGTATGTTATGGGACGCTTCAAAAGCCTCCTCATAGCCGACGACGGGGAGAAGTTCAGTCCGGAAGGGATTGAGGAAGCATTCAGTGAGCAGTCAAAATATATAGACCAGTGCATGCTATACAATAATCAGAGATCATATACCGTGGCCCTGATAGTTCCTAACCAGCATGCCCTCAAGCTTTATCTTGAGAGCCGCAACCTGTCAGCCTCCACTGAAGAGGGTAAGCGTGCCGTACTTAACCTGATAGAAGGAGAGGTGAGTGAGTATCGCATCAACGGCAAATTCGGGCATATGTTCCCGCATCGCTGGCTCCCTGTCGCACTCGGGATACTGAACGAGAGCTTCAACGAAGAGAACGGCATGATGAACTCAACTATGAAGATAGTAAGAGGGAAGGTGACGGAACGGTACCAGGACTTCATCGAATGGCTGTATACCCCCATGGGCAAGATCGTCTACAACGAACGCAACATGGAAGAGGTCGAGAAGATGAAACTCGGCTGAAACAACCTGTTTCTTAAAAAGTCAGCCTGCTCTTGAATGGGAGAAAGGTCATGAAATCGGCATGATGCACTATGTATGCTTCAGTAGTGCGTTTCACCAGGTCGCCTTCATGGGCATGCGCCGCAATGATATGGCAAACCTCAGGAGGCACACCGCACTCCTCAGCCAGGCTGACACCTGAGAAGGGATGCCTCAGATACTGCCCGTACCTGCCCTGAACGGCTTTCCCCTGAGCATCAAGCTCGTACTCCAGCATCTTACCCACATCGGCGAGTATGGCACCGGCAATAAGGACATCCATGTTAACCGGCAGGTCATCCCTGAAGAAGTGATTCATCTTCTCCCCTGCTTCGCGGGCGATGTGAACAACGCAACGTTTATGATCCATGAATGTGACCTTGAGATCCGGGCCGCAGAGGAGAGTGAAAGGTATGCGGTTCAGGTCATCAGCCTTGAGCACGCTTCTTTCAAGAGCCAGCTCCCATGTGCTGGCGGTCTTTTCCCTGAGATCGGGATCTTTTATCCATTCCAGCTCAGGCCATAATCTCTTTATCTCTTCTGTCATGGCGTATTATCTAAGTCTGGTGATTATTGCATCTGTCATTTCCGTCGTAGAGGCGGCACCCATCGCTATAACCTCCGGTTTGCCGGCAAGCTTCATCATATCGTATGTCTTCACCCTGCCCTCCTCGATAACATCGGCGATAGCCTTGCGGATACGCACGGCAATGGCCTTCTCATCAATATAATCAAGCATCATGCAGGCTGATTCGATCATGGCAACGGGGTTGACTATGGAAACATCATAGCCGGCATACTTTGGTGCCGAACCGTGGGTGGGTTCAAATACACCTATCCCATCTTCGGAGAACTGGGCACTGCATGCAAATCCGAGGCCGCCAATCAACCCGGCAAATGCATCGGAAACTATGTCGCCGAACATGTTTCCTGCAACAATCACTCCGTAATCCTCAGGATTCTTCGTCAGCCACATCATCTGAGCATCAATGTTCGTATTCCAGAGCTGCACACCTGGAAAATCAGTTTTCTGCATCTCCTTGGCTATCTTCCACATAAGACCTGAGGTCTCACGAATGACATTGGGTTTTTCGCAGACAGTGACTGACTTGTAACCGTATTTCAAAGCATATTCAAATGCTGCCCTCACAATCCTTTCAGTGTACTTCCAGGTAAAGATCCTGGTTGAGACTGCCAGTTCCTCCTTCGGGCACCATCCGAAATTCTCCCGGAACTTTGGATGGGTCATCAGAGCGTCATAAACCTGCTGCGGAGGGTTTGACCACTCAACGCCTCCATAGAGCCCTTCGGTGTTCTGCCTGAAGATGACGACGTCAACCATGGGCTCCTCAGGTGTGCCATCTTTGCCGCGACGTATGAAGTTAAGAGGATTGCCCTTATAGCTGCGGCAAGGTCTGACACATATGTCTAGCCCGAAATGCTGCCTCAGTCCCACAATAGGACTGCTGTAACTGAACCCCTTGCCCTGCAGCTCCGGGGCGAGCTCGGCCACTGCCTCATCCTTGGGCTTTGACGTTATGGCGCCAAACAGTGCGATCTTATGCTTTGATATCAGGTCTATGGTTCTCTGCGGAAGCGGATTGCCTTCCCTGCACCAGAAATCCCATCCGATATCACCATAAATATATTCTGCATCAAAGCCTGCAGCATCAAGAACGCGCAGGGACTCTTTCAACACCACTGCGCCAATGCCGTCACCGGGAAGCGCAACTATCGTACGTCTAGCCATATATCACAGTTTACTTATTTGTTACCCGGTAAAAATATAGTTTTATTTGTGTTAAAAAAAAGACTTTCAGCAGATAATATTTCAGCCCGCTTGCATTGGAAAAAAACTATATTTGCCGTTTACAATTTATCATACACTAACAGTCGGGGAAAAGCATGAGTCAACTGTCGGATATTAAACCAAGGAAGGTATGGAGCTATTTTGAAGAGATATGCTCAATTCCCAGGTTATCTAAAAATGAGGGAAAAATACGGGAATATCTTCTCGATTTTGCAAGGAGGAACAACCTGGCAGCAAAGGAGGATGAATCAGGTAATATACTTATTGTAAGAGATGCCGCCCCGGGCCGCGAGAAAGTGATGACCGTTGTGCTTCAGAGCCACCTTGATATGGTTGGTGAAAAGAATGCTGCACACCCTCATGACTGGGAGAGAGATCCGATAATTCCTGTTGTTGACGGGAAATGGGTTGGTGCAAGAGGCACAACCCTTGGTGCAGATGACGGCATTGGTATTGCAGCCCAGATGGCCCTGCTGACCGATCCTTTCATTCAGTGCGGCAGACTGGAGTGTCTCTTTACCGTCGACGAGGAATCAGGTATGACGGGAGCTATCAACCTTAAACCCGGGTTCATGACAGGGAAGATATTGCTGAACCTTGACTCTGAGGATGAGGGCATACTGTTCATCGGCTGCGCAGGGGGAATAGATACACAGGCGATCTTACCATATTATCCTGAAAAGATAACGGCAGGAGACCGGGCAATGAATATTTCGGTTACCGGGCTCCACGGAGGTCATTCAGGCGACGAGATACACAAAGGTTACGGCAACTCAATAAAGATCATTTCGGCTTTGCTGCAGAGTCTAGAGAAAAAATTCGGCATTCGCATCAGCACTTTCACAGGAGGAAACCTTCGTAATGCAATACCCAGGGAAGCATTCGTTACCATCACCTTCAACCCGGCATATGAAGAATCCATTCTTGCAGCTGCATCTGAGTATCATAAAATGGTCAGACAGGAATTCGGGCCTCTCGAGCCTGACCTGAAGATCGCTGCCACGCCTGCCGATTTGCCGTCATCGGTTATTGACGCTGCGACACAGCACAAACTGCTCAATGCTCTCAGTATTGTACCTCACGGCGTACTGGCATGGTCAAGAGACATGCCTGATCTGGTGGAGACCTCCAGCAATCTGGCAACAATACGACTGACCAGTGACAATAAGATCCATGTAGTTACAACCCAGAGGAGCTCATCAGAAGAGGCAAAACACTTCGCTGCAATGAAGGCTGAAGCCAGCTTTGACCTTGCCGGAGCGAAAGTAACTCATTCGGATGGCTATCCGGGCTGGAAGCCCAACATGAACTCTGCGATACTGCACCTGATGATAGAATCATACCGGAAGCTTTTCGGCAAGGTTCCCCAGGTAAAAGCCATACATGCAGGACTTGAATGCGGACTTATCCTTGAAAAATATAAAGAGATCGATATGATCTCATTCGGACCCACAATTAAGGGAGCTCATACACCTGAAGAGAGGATCGAGATTGAGACTGTACAGATGTTCTGGGATCTGCTGGTTGACGTACTGAAACACATCCCCGAGGAGAAATCCTAAACGTATTCCTCAAACTCATCGCGGGGAGCACCGCATACAGGACATAGCCAGCCGGCAGGAAGATCTTCAAAGGCTGTCCCCGGTAGTACATCATTCTGCTCATCTCCGGTCTCCGGATCATAAATGTATCCGCATACGAGACATCTGTATCTGTTCATCTGGCAAAGAAATTAGTTAATATTTTACTTTTCGTACAGCATCGATTACGGTCCCGTCAACCCATTTTATGGCTGCCACAACCCTCTCATCAAAAGCAGCCCTGTCAGGCTTTCCGCATATTCTTTCAGCTGTCTCTTTCAGCTCCTCAATAGACACGAGCGGCAGTCCCTTGCCCTTCACTGAATCAATCAGATCCTGCCTGCGCGGATTGATGGCAATGCCTCTCTCAGTAATTATCACATCAATCAGTTCCCCGGGTCCGCACAGCGTGGTAACACGATCTACGATAACCGGTATTCTGTCACGGAACAGGGGAACGGGAATTATCACATTCCTGGCATGAAGGCAGTTCTGCCATCCTCCGATGCCGTGAAGCAGGAGACCGTCAGAGTGGGTGACGACGTTACCGTTGAATCCGGTATCTATCTCTGTGGCACCGAGTATCATGATATCCATCATCGTTGTCAGGTTGCCCTTCGAATGATAGTTATAGGCATTAAAGACCGGGTACGGAATATGGTTCGGGTTTATCTCTACTGACCTGACTGCATCAAGGTCAAATGCCTGTGCATCAAGAATATAACCCATCTGCCCCTCTTCCAGCATGCTGACCATGTACTTGGTGCTGCCTCCGAACCCGAAGCGGAACTTCCATCCCTTTCTCCTGAGTATCTCATGTGCATATACTGCTATTGCCAGGCTGGTCCCTCCTGCCCCTGCCTGCATGGTCGCTCCGTCGCGGAGAAGACCCGACTTTTCAAGGAATGAGGCTGTCAGCTCAGCTATCAGTAACCTGTCGGGGCTTTTGGTTATCTGCGTTGTTCCTGATACTATCTTCTCGGGTATGCCAATCTTGTCTACCACCACCACACAGTCGACATAATTGCCCTCTATCTCCATAGGGAAGCAAGGCAGGTCTACCAGGGTATCAGTCACAACGATAACCCGTTCAGCAAACATGTAGTCAGCCTTGGCATATCCGAGCACGCCCGTTGCCGACGGACCTCCGGTACCTTTTGCATTGCCGAATGAGTCAGCTGCCGGTGCTGAGAGGACAGCGATATCTATTCTGACTTCACCATCCTGTATGGCCTGCACCCTTCCTCCGTGCGAGCGAAGCACAGCCATTCCCTTCATCCTCCCTTCAGAGACGAATCTGCCAAGCGGCCCGTTCATGCTCCCCTCAATCCGGTTTACTGTTCCGTTCTCGAGATACTCAATGACCGGGTCATTGCAGGGGAACGATGCTGAAGGAAACCACACCAGGTCTTTCACTCCCAGTTCAGCAGCTATTTCAAATATCTGGTTGCTGATAAGGTCGCCGTCACGAAGGTGATGGTGCGTTGAGATGGTCATGCCGTCTTTCAGCCCGCACTTCACCAGCGCCTCCCTGAGAGAAATGATTACCTTGTTGTTGTCTTCAGGATAATCGATGCATGTCGGTATTGATGGCGCATACTTTCTTCCGGAAGGGCGGTGTTTCCCCACACCCTTAAAAGGCACGGCTTCCGTGCCGTTGATCTCATCCGGCACCTGGCGGCCGGCCGCGTTCTCTATCAATTTCATGACCTGATCATCTTAGATGTTATTCCTTACCCTCCTCTTCAATCCAGTTTTGCGGGATTATTTCCAGGCGTACCGCCAGGTCTATAGTTTTCTGTGCTCTTGCCACCACAGGCGGATCGATCATCTTAGATCCGAGTGCCACCACACCAAGCCCCCTGGAAAGTGCATCGCGGTATGCGATTACTATCTTCCCGGCCCTGTCAATCTCTTCAGGCGTTGGAGAGAAGCCCCTGCGTATGACTGCAATCTGACGCGGATGTATGCAACCCATCCCCTCGAAGCCCATTGCTTTCGATGAGAGCACATTACTGAGGAGGCCACCCATATCACCCACATCGGAGAAGACGGAGTCGATGGCCTGGATGCCGGCAGCTCTTGCTGCCACAACGATACGGTTACGGGCATAGAGTGACTCTGAACCCTCTTTTGTCCTTTGTACCCCCAGATCAGCGGTATAATCCTCCAGCCCGATGGCCATCGCTACTACATTTGGTGATGCCGTTGCTATCTCATAGGCTCTTTCCACACCTTTTGCACTCTCTATGATCGGCATCAGAAGCACTGTATCGTTCTGACCCTCCCTCCTCTTTATCGAGGCAATCGTCTCATCAACCGTACGGAGAGAATCGGCATCCTCGCATTTCGGAATCAGGATGAGGTGCACGTTGTGTGGTATGACGCTCTCAAGGTCAGTCAACCCGCGCTCTCCCTGGTTTATCCTTACCATTCTTTCAGCTCCGTAGAAATCTACTGCCCTGAGAGCATTTCTGACGAGGATCCGGGCCTCATCCTTTCTGTCAGGAGCAACCGAATCTTCAAGGTCAAGGATGATGCCATCGGGTGAATGAAGTCCGGCGTTCAGGAACATGCCGGGATTGTTTCCGGGCAGATACAGCCTTGAAAAGCGAAACCTCTCCCTGGCTGAGTTATAGACGTTCTCAGGGATCATCACGGGAAGGAAAGCAGCCTCAGTACCTGTCAGCATCTTTACCGCTGCCTCCACTCTTGCCGCTATCACGAAGGGGAGGGCACCGCTGTCAATCAGTGAGAGCTTTGCGTTCTCCACACCGAAGAATTTAAGCAGTTCACGGCACTGCATTTCGATTGCATTGCCGTACATGCTCTTTACCTTCGATTTGAGGTTCAGCTCCACTCCTCCTGAACCTTTTATTTCCAGGGTCACTTCAATGTCAGACCTGACCTTCGGGCCGGCATTGCCGGTAGTTGCCTGCTTCATCACCGCTCTCTTAGGTAGTTAATACAAACTTAGTTAATTATCCCAGATAACTGAGCAATATACCCGCTGCTATGGCTGACCCGATCACTCCGGCGACATTTGGACCCATTGCATGCATCAGAAGATGGTTTGTTTTGTCTTCCCTCAGTCCTTCCATCTCAGATACCCGGGCACTGTCGGGTACCGCTGACACACCTGCATTACCGATCAGGGGATTGATTTTTTCACCTTCAGGCAGGAAGATATTCATAATCTTGGCAAAAACAACACCCCCGAAAGTTGCAAAGCCAAAGGCGCAGGCACCGAGCCCGAATATAAGAACTGACTCCCTGGTAAGAAAAACATCTGCCTGGGTTGAGGCTCCAACGGTGAGTCCTATCATTATCGTGACTATATCTATAAGCGAGGTTCTGGCGGTCTCTGCAAGCCTTCTTGTCACTCCCGACTCTTTGAGCAGGTTGCCGAAAAAGAGCATTCCAAGCAGAGGAAGGGCGCTGGGAGAAATAAAACATGTAAGCAGCAGGCCAAAAATGGGAAAGAGAATTTTCTCGGTCCTTGTTACTGCCCTTGGAGGCTTCATCCGTATGAGCCTCTCTTTTTTGGTTGTCATGAGCCTCATGATTGGTGGCTGTATGACAGGCACCAAAGCCATGTATGAATATGCAGCAATAGCTATCGGCCCGATGAGGTTCTTAACGGTAGTTCCGTCAGGCAGAATATGCAAACCGTTTGCCAGTCTGGAGGCGAGAAAAATGGCAGTAGGGCCGTCAGCTCCCCCTATGATTCCGATGGCTGCGGCTTCAGGACCATTAAAACCCAGGAACAGTGCACCCACAAAAGTAACAAAGATACCAAGCTGTGCAGCAGCGCCGAGGAGCAGGAGACGTGGATTGGAGATCAGAGATGAGAAATCGGTCATAGCCCCGATGCCAAGGAAGATAAGGGGCGGGTATATCCCCTGCAATACCCCGTAATAGAGATAATGGAGCACGCTCCCCTGCTGATAGATACCTATCTGAAGATTAAGCCCTCCGTCACTGAAGAAGGGAATGTTGCCGATGAGTATGCCCGTACCGATGGGGACCAGAAGCAACGGCTCATATTCGAATCTGATTGCCAGGAAGATAAAAAAAAGACCTACTATTATCATAATAAGGTTTCCGGATGTGGCATTCCTGAAACCGGTATATGCCCAGAACTTCTTCAATCCGCCTGCCAGCTGCGCCTCATCAGGGTCAGAAGGCTGGTATTGCGGCAGTGTACTTACAATCTCCGTACCGGAGGCTGCAAGGGCCTTTTCCCTATCCTTTTCCGGTTTAATAAATGCTGTCCATGCCAGTGAAACGATCACCAGCAGTCCGATCATGGTCCATGCTTTTCTCCTTGCCATAATCAGTTCAGTTCTATTAAAACCTCATCCTGAAGCACTGATTGTCCCTGTGAAATATTCACCCTGGAGACCTTGCCGGGTGTTTCAGATTTTATGGCATTCTCCATCTTCATCGTTTCAAGAGTGCACAGTGTCTGTCCGGCCTTCACCTCATCACCCGGTCTGACAAGGACCTGCAATATCACCCCGGGGAGAGGAGCTTTTACCGTTGCAGATATTCCGCCACTAACGGAATCAGGGGCAGATGCCCTTGCTGGCTTCTGTGTAGTCACCGGCTGGATAGGTTTCAGCTTCGGCACCTCATGGTGAATTTCAACATTGTATGTTGTACCGTTAACTTCTATAGTGGCAAGATTGCCATCAACATCAAGTATTTCAACCTCATACTTGTTGCCGTTTACTGTAAACTTGTAGTTCTTCATCTCTTTCGTCCCTCAGTCTGATATGCTGATCTTAAAGGTTTTTCATATTATAAAGTTTTGAACTCCATGGCGAGTAGTTCTTTGATACACGCCTGATAGTTATTACACCACTTTCAACGTCATGCAGCTCACTCATATATGAGTATATTGCCATGGCTATGGCGGCATTCACCTCACCTGACAGCTTGTTCCTGGCTGTGACTATCTCTGACGGATCAATTCCTCTCCTGCGGGCAAAGCTCCTTAACCTGAAGTTCATTATGAATGGCAGCAAATACCTGAAAAAGAGATATACAATTGTCAGTGACAGAAAGACAATACCCATGCCCACAAGCACTATCGTCCATGTAAGGGAGTCAATGGCCGGACCTGTTGCTGAGAATAATATCTGAAGTCTCATATCTTTTCTTTATAAGGGCATATTACCGTGTTTCTTCATTGGCCCCGGATCTTTCTTTGTAGAGAGGGTTCTCAGGGCTCTTACCACCCTGAACCGTGTATTTCGCGGCTCGATCACATCATCGAGATAACCGTACCTGGCGGCCTCGTATGGATTGGCAAATTTTGACCGGTACTCCTGCTCTTTTCTGGAGACATAATCCTTTTTCTCCTTCGGGTCACTTATTTCGCTTATTGCTTTTCCTTCAAGCACTTCTATTGCTCCCTGAGGGCCCATCACGGCAATCTCTGCGGTAGGCCACGCATAATTGATATCGCCCCTTAGCTGCTTCGACGACATGACGCAATGTGCACCTCCGTATGATTTGCGCAGTGTAACGGTAACCTTCGGAACGCTGGCCTCACCGTACGCATACATGAGCTTTGCACCGTGGATAATGATACCGCCGTATTCCTGTGCCGAGCCGGGCAGAAAGCCGGGCACATCTACAAACGTCACCACGGGGATATTGAAAGCATCACAAAAACGGATGAACCGTGCTGCCTTGCGAGAAGCCTCTATGTCAAGCACCCCAGCTAGGTAGGCAGGCTGATTGGCGACAATGCCTGCCGGCATGCCGTCAAATTTTGCAAAACCGACAACGATATTTTTTGCATAAGCCTCGTGCACCTCAAGAAAGTCATGGTAATCAACAACGCGGCTTATGACATCCTTGACGTCATAAGGCTGGTTCGGGCTTTCAGGTATGATATCATTCAGGTCATCCTCCAGCCTGTCAATTGGGTCATCACACTCTGTCTGCGGTGGCTCTTCCAGGTTATTCTGCGGCATGAAGCTGAGCAGCTTCCTGATCAGGTCGAGGCCCTCCTTCTCTTCCTCAACCACAAAATGGGCCACACCTGATTTTGTTGAATGAACCTTTGCCCCTCCCAGGTCCTCGATGGAAATATCCTCTCCTGTCACCGCCCTGGCTACTTTTGGTCCGGTTACGAACATATAGCTGCTCTTGCGGCTCATGATTATGAAGTCAGTGAGTGCGGGCGAATAGACCGCACCACCGGCACAGGGACCGAAGATGGCCGAAATCTGGGGGATGACCCCTGACGCAAGTATGTTTCGCTCAAAGATCTCTGCATAACCGGCAAGGCTTCTTACTCCCTCCTGTATCCTTGCACCGCCTGAGTCATTGATACCAATCACCGGTGCTCCCACCTGCATCGCCTGATCCATGATCTTGCATATCTTCTGGGCGAATGTCTCCGAGAGAGAGCCCCCGAACACGGTGAAATCCTGTGCAAACACATAGACGACACGCCCGTCGATCGTGCCATGACCGGTTATAACACCGTCAGAAAGGAACTTTTTGTCTGCAAGACCAAAATCCTCAGTACGGTGCGTTACAAACATGTCATA
>Ga0209450_10000279_pt1 | contig 27397 bp, 23 predicted proteins | sample FrelakmetLWP11LW_FD_187149 | JGI IMG/M metagenome (GOLD analysis project Ga0209450, IMG submission 187149) | Freshwater lake sediment microbial communities from the University of Notre Dame, USA, for methane emissions studies - LWP11 LW (SPAdes)... | ecosystem: Environmental > Aquatic >...
GTCTCATCGACCGACACGACCAGTCCGCACACGGAGCATTTGTACTGATCGCCTGCTTTGACCTTCGCCCTCGATGCGGTGCCGCATCCTGCTCTCTTCGCCACTGCCTTCTTCTTCGCCGGTGCCTTTTTTGCTGCTTTCTTTACTGCCATTCTTCTTTCCTCCTTTTTGGTTTATGCCCGTAACCCTTGTTGGGTCACACTCAAGCCATCCTAATGTATCTGTTTAATGCATTTATAGTAATCACACCCCTGCGGCTAATCAAGAAATTTTTGAATCATGAGCCGCTCTGCGAGGTAGGTGTAGCGTCTCGCGATCTTGTCGTTGTTCACGCCTGTGGCCAGAGCCTTCTTGCTCCCCACAATGACGAGCAGTTTTTTGGCCCGGGTGACCGCCGTATAGATCAAGTTCCTTTGGAGAAGAAGGTAGTGCTGGGGAAGGAGAGGCAGAATGACCGCCGGATACTCGCTGCCCTGGCTCTTGTGCACGGATATGGCGTAGGCATGGACGATCTCGTCGAGATCTGAAGCATCGTAGGGAACAGGCACGCCATCATAGGTCACCGTCACTTCACGCATCTCCTCGTCCATAGCCGTGATTCTGCCGATGTCGCCGTTGAAGACCTCCTTCTCGTAGTTGTTCCGAATCTGCATCACCTTGTCCTTGAGGCGAAAGGTTCTGCCCCCTCGAACGATTGCCGTGCCCGAGGGATTCAGAGCTTCCTGGAGTTTCACATTCAGGTTCTCCGTCCCCACGGTCCCTTTGTGCATCGGCGCCAGGACCTGGATCCCTTCCAGCGGATCGAGCTTAAAGCGTTTTGGAATCCGCTCGCACACCAGTTCCACGATGATCCGAAGCACTTCCTCCTGATCTTCCTGATCGATGAAGTAGAAGTCTCCCAGGCCCTCTCTTTCCTGCACGAGTTCAGGCACGAGCCCGGCGTTGACCCGGTGGGCGTTTCGGATGATTCCGCTGTTTGCAGCCTGCCGGAAAATCTCTTTGAGCTCCACCACGGGCACCTTCCTGGACCGGATCACATCCTTCAGCACATTTCCCGCTCCCACCGAAGGAAGTTGATTCACGTCCCCCACCAGGATCAGAGTGGCACCGGAGGGCACCGCCTTGAGGAGATGAACCATGAGGCTGGTGTCTATCATGGAGGTCTCATCAAGGATCAACACATCGACTTCGAGCGGTCGGTCCTGGCCGCGCTGAAATCCTCCCTTTTGCAGGTTGTATTCGAGCAAGCGGTGAATGGTTCTCGCAGGGTAACCCGTTGCCTCGCTCATCCGTTTCGAGGCCCTGCCGGTCGGAGCCGCGAGCAGGATCCTGGCACCCAGTTCCCGGTAAATTCTGATGACGGCGTTGATGATCGTGGTCTTGCCGGTGCCCGGGCCTCCGGTGATCACCATCACTTTTTCCGACACCGCCGATCGGATCGCCTCGATCTGTTTCGCGGCAAACTCGAGCCTGATCTTTTCCTGGACCCACTTGAGCGCTTTCCCCACCTCGATCTTGCGCATTTTTTTCGGAGAAGTGATCAGGCGGAGGAAATGGTCCGCGATTCCTGTTTCTGCGATGTGAAAGTTCTTCAGGTAAACGGCCTTGTGGTTGGGTTGAAAGGCTTCGAGGTCCTGGTTCAGATCCTCGATCACGATTTTGTTCTCAAGGGTGATCGCTCCGATCGCTTTGCCGATGACTTCCCGGTCGACTTCGAGAATCTCCCCGCACCTGTCCGCCAAGGGCTCATAGGGGAAGTACACGTGCCCTTCTTCGGAGAGCTGATGAAGCACGTAGAGGATCCCGGCCTCTACCCTTGCAGGCGCATTCTTTTCAAAGCCCATGCTTCCGGCGATCTTGTCCGCCGTGAGAAACCCGATTCCGAAAATGTCGGACGCCAGCCGGTAAGGATTCTTGGACACGATGTTGACGGAGTCCCATCCGTACTTCTTGAAGATTTTGGCGGCATAGGCCGGACTCACCCCATGTCCCTGGAGGAAGATCATGACGCTGCGGATCGACTGTTGCTCCTTCCAGGCCTTTTCGATCATCTCGATCCGCTTGTGCCCGATGCCCTCCACCTTGTGAAGGTCGTTGATGTGCTTGTCAATGACCTCCAGAGTCTTCTCGCCGAAGGTTTTCACAATTCGCCCGGCCATGACCGGACCGATGCCCTTAATGAGACCCGAGCCCAGGTATTTCCTGATACCCGTTACCGTGGCAGGAACAACGGCTTGGTGGCTCATGACTTTGAATTGCCGGCCGAAGCGGGGGTGGTTGATCCAGAGTCCTTTCATTTTCAGGACTTCGCCCGGTGTGGGAGAGATGAGTTGACCGACAATCGTGACAGGTTCCGAATAGCCGGAAACCCTGACCTTGGCCACGGTGTAACCGTTCTCTTCATTGACGTAGGTCAGGCTTTCGATCTGGCCTTCGAGTTCAGTTTGTTCTTCCGGATCGGTCATGGGATGGGGTTCTATTTCGTGCACGAACGCGTTAAAGGATCTGCACTCTCCTTGAGCCGTTTGAAATCCCCCCTTGCCCCCCTTTGCTAAAGGGGGGCAAGGGGGGATTTTGCTAGAAGCCGCTCGGCGTTTCTCCCCTTCACCATGCCCAGAGCTTCTGCGGACAATCCCGCCTCTGCCATTTCTTGAAAGTATCTGTCCGGTTTGAGAAGAGGATAGTCGGAACCGAAAAGGATCTTTTCGAAACCCAGAAGCTCGCCGGCGATCCTGTACACCTGTGGGGCGTAAAGATAAGGAGAGGCGGCCGTGTCAAACCAGACGTTCCTGAGGACGTCTCTGACCTCCTTCTTCATGAGGCTGTAAAAGAAAAGCCCACCTCCCCAGTGGGCAAGGACGATCTTGTTCGATGGGTAGCGCTTGATGAGAGAATAAATCTCGCTCAGTTGGACAGGGGTTTTCCCCGGATAAAGATGACCCACCGGTTCATTCGTGTGGAAGAGGACCGGCACGTTGCGGTCAGCGCAGATCTCCATCACCCCATGCAGGCTGCGGATGATCTCTTCTGAAAAGCCGGAGGGGTAGACCGCCAGCTCCCCGACCCCTGCAAGACCTGCGTCGAGACATCGTTTCACTTCTTCCGGGCCATGGGGGGAGAGAGGCGAAAAGCAGCATAAGCCGATGAGCTTGTCAGGATGTTTCTGGACCGATTCGACGATGTAATCGTTGTGTCTGCGGAAGTGCTCTTTCCTCTCCCAGGGGAATCCGAAAACCACCGACCTCTGAATCCCCTGCTCCTCCATGGTTTGGAGAAGCTCTTCCCGGTTTGCGATCCTAGAGGTCGCTGACCGGTAAAGAGCTTCAAAGGTCGGTTCTTGGGAAAAGAAGGCATCCCTCTTTTCCCTGAAGCAGGAAGGGAAAATGTGGGTGTGGAAATCAATCACCATTAGAGAAGGCTTTGGACGGTCTTCTCGACAACCCCCGGCCTGAAGCCGACCACTCGGTCTCTGACTTTGCCCTCGCGATCAATCACGAACAGCGTGGGGATAGAGAAGCCGCTCGTCCGGCCGAAGTAGTCCTCGTACACCTTGTTGTTGGCTCTCAGGATCGGATAATTGATTCGCATCTTTTCCTTGAAAGCAACCAGCTCCCCTTTGCTCACTTTATCGTCGTCCACGGATATTCCGACAACCACCAAGCCCTTGGCTTTGTACTTTTCCTGGAGATCAACGAGCTCCGGGATGGACATGAGGCACGGTCCGCACCATGTGGCCCAAAAATCCACAATCACGACCTTCCCCTTGATATCGTCCAGAGAGAGGGACTTTCCGGAAATGTCTTCCAGCTTGAAGTTCGGGGCCGGGCCTGCAAGCATCTTCCCCTCATCGACGGCGGCGCAAGCGCTGATGAGAACAAGGCAGAGAAAGCCCCCGATCAAATTTCGCATCCTTTTGTTTTTTACCATATAAAACTCCTTCAGAGATTTTTGTGGCAAAGGCCGATAAATACCTTAAAATGGAAATGCTTATCTACAAGCACAAGAAGAGGATAAGTGATCGTAAAGATAAGTGAGCTTATTCTACCTTTAATCATGGCATATGGCAAGCGGTTTTGAGGTGACGAAATGAGAAGTCGAATGGTAATCATTATGTGGCTCGCCCTGCTTGTGGTCACATTAAGCTGGGTTGGCGATGCCGTTGCCCAAACCACAACTGAGAAGGATATTCGAGAAAATACCGGCGCCGGTATGTGGTATCCCGCCAATCCCACTGATCTTCGGCAAACCATTGATCTCTACCTTTCGAGAGCCGACTCAACTCCACCTGAAGGAAAGATTGTTGCCGGTATTGTACCTCATGCAGGCTATATATATTCCGGGCAGGTCGCCGCCTACACTTACAAACTGATTCAAAATTCGCCTTTCAAAAGGGTTGTTCTAATAGGTTTCAGTCACCGTGTTCCATTCCGAGGGTTTTCAGTAAGCCAATACTCTGGATACAAAACCCCATTAGGTGTCGCACTGATTGATCAGGATTTCTCAAGAGCTCTACTGTCCGTAAGCCCTCAAAAGAAATGGATTCCTCAGGCCGAAGCACAGGAACATTCTCTCGAAAACCAGATCCCATTCTTACAGGCAGTGCTCAAAGACTTCAAAATGGTTCTGGTTTTCATGGGTGAGCAGGATTTTCAAACTTGCTCCCTTCTGGCCAGGGAATTGGCCCGATTGCTTGCCAACACGTCGGACACCGTGATCCTTGCGAGCACGGACCTGTCTCACTTTCATACGGATCAGCAGGCCAGAACTCTGGACGGGGACTTTATCAGGCATGTGCGGGAGTTCGCCCCTGAGGCCCTTGCAAAGGCCGTTGTCTCAGGCTCCTGTGAGGCCTGCGGCGCCGGACCCGCTATCGCCGGGATGCTGGCGGCCAGGGAACTCGGAGCGAACCATTCCGTCATCCTCAACTATGCCAACTCAGGCGATGTCACAGGCGACCGCCGCCAGGTGGTGGGCTACTTGTCCGCTGCGCTCATCAAAACCCCTTGATCGGAGGACTCCATGGCCGACGCCATCCTTGAGAAAATGAAAAATCTCTACCCCGAAAAATTCGCCTCTGAAGAGGACATCTTCAACACCATCCATAGAGGGGACAGAATTTTCATTGGCACAGCCTGTGGGGAGCCGCAGTATCTCGTTAAGGCCCTGATCAACTATGTGACTTCGCACCCCAAGGCCTTCTTCGACGCAGAGGTCCTCCAGGTCTGGACCCTCGGCGTCGCCCCCTACACGGATGAAAAATTCAAACACAATTTCCGGCACAACTCCTTTTTTATCGGAAAGAACACCAGGACGGCGGTGAATGAGGGGATTGCCGACTACACTCCCATTTCTCTGTCCCAGGTTCCGCGCTTGCTGCGGAGGAAGTTTGTTCCCGTGGACGTGGCCTTGATCCAGACCTCTTTACCCGACAAAAACGGGTACATGAGCCTCGGGGTCAGCGTGGACATCACCAAAGCCGCTGTGGAAAACGCTTCCAAAATCATTGTCCAGGTGAACTCCAGTATGCCTCGTGTTCACGGGGAGACCTTTGTGAACATCAAGGAGGTCGATTTCATCCTTCCCTACGATGAACCTCTACTGGAATTTGCGGAAGTCGTTTCAGACGAGATTGCCGAAAAGATCGGGAACCACGTGGCAAAGATCGTCGAAGACGGAGACACCATCCAGGTCGGCTATGGCAGCGTTCCCAACGCGATTCTTTACGCCCTCCGGAGCAAGAAGCACCTGGGTGTTCACACGGAGCTTCTGTCCGACGGGATTGCCCAGCTTATGAAGGAAGGCGTTGTGGACAATTCCATGAAGCCCATCAATCGCGGCAAGGCCGTGGCCTCGTTCTGCATGGGGAAAAAGGAAACCTATGAGTACATCCATGACAACCCGAGCATCGAGTTCAGACCCATCGATTACACGAATGACCCGCAGGTGATCGCAGCCCACAGGCAGATCACGGCCATCAACAGTTGCATCCAGATCGACCTCACCGGTCAGGCCACGGCCGAATCCATCGGCAGGAAGTTTTTCAGCGGAATCGGCGGCCAGGCAGACTTCATGCGAGGCGCGGTCCTCTCCCCGGCCGGGAAGACGATCCTGGTCATTCAGTCCACAGCCAGCAAGGGAACCGTTTCCCGCATCATCCCCTTTGTTCCTGAAGGCGCAGGAGTCACTCTGGGCCGGAGCGACATCCACTACGTCGTCTCGGAGTACGGGATCGCGTACCTTCACGGAAAAAACATCCGGGAAAGAGCTATGGAACTCATTGCCATCGCCCATCCCAAGTTCAGACAATGGCTCATTGACGAGGCCAAGAGGCTGAACCTGATCTACAAGGACCAGAAGTTCGTTCCAGGCAAGAAAGGCGAGTATCCCGCAGATCTGGAAATTTACAGAACCACGAAAACCGGGTTTGAGGTTTTCATGCGGCCCGTCAGGATCAGCGATGAGCCCCTCCTGAAGGATTTCTTCTATTCTCTCTCCGACAAGAGCCTTTACCGCAGGTTTATGTCTCCTCGCAAAGACGTCCCTCACCAGCAACTGCAGGAGTTTGTGGTCATCGATTACTCGAAAGAGATGGCCATCGTGGCCTCCGTGAAAATGGGGGACCGGGAGGAATTCGTGGGCTTGGGCCAATACAGCATTTCCGAGACGTCCCACACGGCCGAAGTCGCCTTCGTGGTCAGCGACGATCACCAGGGCAAGGGAATCGGAACGGAAATGCTTTCCTACCTGACCTACCTTGCCAGAAGGAACGGCCTTCTCGGCTTCACCGCGGAAACGCTCATGGAGAATCGCTCCATGCTCCGGGTCTTCGAGAAGATGGGCTATGACATGCAGAAGGGCGGCAGCGGCGGCGTGTACGAGCTGAAAATGATGTTCAAGGACAAGTCAGCATAGAGCAGAGAGCAAAGAGCTTAGAGCAAATAGGAAGCAGCAAGCAGATTTCCTGCTTTTTACTCTCACCTCCATCCTGATAGCTCTGGGTTTTCTTTTTGTATTTTACTCTACGCTCTATGCTCTACGCTCCATGCTATTAGAGCATTTGATAGGGGTCGATGTCGATAGTGAGGCTGACCCCGCTTCCCCTGAGCATCCTCTTCAGACTCTCCCCGACCTTCTTGAGAAACACGTGCAGCACATTGGGCCCCTTGCTCCTGATGAAGATCTGCCGCCGGTGTTTGCCCTTCAACTTGCTGAGCGGCGCTTCCACTGGGCCGAGCACCTGAAGCTCCTTACCTCTTTTGGGCCAGTTCCCCACAACCCGGATCATTTCCTCGACCATCTTTCGGGCCATGTCGTCGGTCTTCTGCTTGTGGTTCCCCTGAACCCGGAGGCACGCCAGGTAGGAAAACGGGGGATATCCCAGCTGCTCTCGCAGCTCGATCTCTTTTTGAAAGAAGGTCGGATAATCATGGTCTCTGGCAGCAGTGACCGCGTAATGATCCGGGTAGAAGGTCTGAATGATCACACGACCGGGGTCTTGGCCGCGCCCCGCCCTTCCCGCCACCTGAGAGAGGATTTGAAACGTCCTTTCGCCGGCTCTGAAGTCAGGGAAGGCCAGCGAAAAATCCGCGCCGATCACTCCCACGAGGGTAACATCCGGGAAATCATACCCCTTGGTGACCATCTGGGTTCCTACCAGCACATCGATTTCTCGGCGGCTGAATTGTCTCAGGAGCTCAAAGGTGTGGCCCTTTCTCCGGATGCTGTCCCTGTCCATCCTCGAAGCCCGCAGACGAGGGTACAACTCCTTCAGTTCCGTCTCCAGCCGCTCTGTTCCAAAGCCATAGGGTCTGAGACTCTCCCTGCCGCACGCCGGGCAGAGCGTCTGAGGCGGAGAGTGAAAACCGCAGTAGTGGCAAGCGAGACGGTTCTCTCTGAGGTGGTAGGTGAGAGACACCTCGCAGTTGGGGCAACGCACCGGCTTGCCGCAGGATCGGCACAGATGCACCCGATGAAAGCCCCTGCGGTTGAGAAAGAGAATGGCCTGCTTGCCTGAGGCTATAGCCGCCTCCAGAGATTCCCGAAGAACCGGGCTGAAGATCTCCTCGTCTCTGCCTTCTGAGGCAAAGGCCTTCATGTCGATCACCTGCACTTCAGGCAAGGGCCTTTGTTCGACCCGTTCGGGCATCTTGAGCAGGGTGTACCGCTCTCTGGAGGCATTGTAATAGGACTGGACCGAAGGAGTGCCTGAGCCAAGAAGGACGGAGGCATTGGCCAACTTGCCTCGCACCACGGCGGCATCCCTGGCCTGGTACCTGGCGCCTTCTTCCTGCTTGTACGCCGGGTCATGCTCCTCATCGACGATCACGAGCCCCAGGTTGGGAAACGGAGCGAACAGGGCGGAACGGGCCCCGATCACGAGGGGCACCTCGCCTCTGGCCATCCTCATCCACTGATCGTATCGCTCGCCTTCGCTCAGACCGCTGTGGTACACGGCCAATCGATCCCCGAGGCGTGACCGGAGAAGGCCCTCCATGTAAATGGCCAGCGCGATTTCAGGTACCAGCAAAATGGCTTGCAGGCCGAGGTCCATGACATGCCGAACGGCCTGGTAATAGACTTCCGTCTTCCCGCTCCCTGTGACCCCGTGCAGGAGAAAGGTGGAGAAGGTTCCTCGGGCCAACTGCTTTTTGACCACCTCCAGGGCTTCCCTTTGTTGCGGATAGAGATCTTTGGGCGGGGGGTTGGGAAGGAAAACGTTTCCTGCAGGATCCCTCAAGACGCTCGCCTGATAAGTTTCGAGGATGCCCTTTTTGAGCCATTTTCGGAGAAGATAGGCGCCGTTGGTGAACCGGGAACTCAACTCCTCCGAAAGAATTCCCTGAGAAGAGAACACCGCTTCCAGAAAGGCGCTTTCGTTTTTCGCCTTCAAAGACCCAGGGTCGTGCCCGGCAAGGTCTTGGAGCGCAACACCCTCTCTGGCTTTTACAAAACGCTTGATCAGCGGGCCTCCCCGTCTTTTGGTCATTCTTTGTTCCAGGACCAGCCACCCCTTTTTTTCAAAAGCGTAAACACGATCCAGGGCGGATGGGACTCTTTGACCGGGATGATCCCGCACCCAGGCCAGAAGTTTTCTTTCCTCCGAGCGACCCGGCAGCAATCTGAGCGCATCTTCTCCTTTCGCAGTGAGCCTGGCTGCCCTGTAGGATCGGATGTTGAGGCCGCCGGGGAGCGCGGACTGAATCAGGCCGCCCAGGGGATAGAGGTAGTACTCGGACATCCACCGAAAAAAAGGGACAAGCGATCGGTGAAAGAGCGGTTCAGGATCAAGAACCTGAGCGATCTCCTTCAGGTCCTTGTCTTCTTTGCAAGTCTCGTGCTCCAGAATGTAGCCGGTCACCTTCCTTTTTCCGAAAGGCACTTCCACCCTGCATCCCACCTTGGCCCTGGGCTCGAGATCCCGGGGAACCAGATAGAGATAGGTCTCCTCAACCGGAAGGGTGACGGCGACACGCACCGCAGTTTTACCTTCGCTCGACAAAAGATCGTTCTCCTTTAATCGGCTGACATCCGGAAATCCATAAACCGCAGAATGTAGAACAAGGAATATCGAATATCGAAGTGAACACTTCATCCTTCTGCGGTTCTTTATTCGACATTCTACATTCTGTCTTTTAGCTCGCTGCAGCCGGGTCGACTCTTCCATTGCCAGCCGTGCAAAACACGCGCCAGTTGGGGAAGTGGACTATTTAGCAAAAAGGGAGGGTTTCAGGGGCACGTTCACCTTCACCGAATGGACGGAGTACTTCTCTATCCGCTGATCCCCGTAGAAGTACTGGATCTCAAAAGGAACCCAACCCTGCTCCACCTTTCTGTAGTCCAAAAAACGAACCCTGATCAGTTCCCCGGCTTCCTGACCAGGTCGCTGGTACACCATGAGAAGGGGCAAAACCCTCGCCTTCTCGATCAGGAGCTTCGGTCTCTTCGGATCCTTTTCCCCGATGCCATACGCAACAGTTCCCTCCAGTCGCGTGTAAGCCACCTGCTGTGTATCGATCCCCAGTTCACTCAACCGAAGGAGAAGCCTTCGCTGGCTGCTCGCGATGAGGAGTTCCCTAAAGACCCGATCCTCCACGTTCCTCTCCTCAGCAGAGGAATCGAGCAGGGAGGAATGAAACAGGTTGGGGCTTTTGATCGAGAGGACCTCCTCGTACGCCCTCTCAGGACTCGCTCCCTTCTGCATCCGTGTCGTGGTCTGCCGGATCACGAGCGTGTCGAATTTTGCAAAATTGGCGGTCATGAACTGGATGATTTGTTCCGCAGGCATCACGTAAGCCTGAGAGGCGCACGGAACCAGCAGCCCCAGCGCCGCCAGAATTCCCATGGTTTTCCAAGCCCTGAGGAACATCACTCGACTCCCTGCATTTGCTGAAACATGGCTTGATGGACCCGTTCCATCAACTGATCCATGGTTTTCTTCGAGTAGTCCTTAATAAGAATTGGCTTTCCGATGACCATGGTCGCCTCTCCCTTCTCAATCCTGAGACTTCCCTTGGGCACAATCCGATGGGTTCCCACAATGCTCACCGGCACGATATCGCCTTTGATTTTCAAGGCAAGGTGAAAGCCTCCTGGCTTGAAAGGCTGGAGCTGGCCGTCCGGGCTCCTCGTCCCCTCTGGAAAGATCAGGATGGACGCCCCTTCCCTGAACCGATCCGCCGCTTCATTCATGCTCTTGACCGCTTTGCGGGGATCATCCCTCTCAATGCCAACGTACTTTGCCTTTCGCATGGCAGGCCCCAGGAACGGGACCCTCATCAGCTCCTCTTTCAACACGAACTTGAACTGCACAGGGAGATGGGCCAGCAGAGTGAAGATGTCGAAATAGCTCTGATGGTTCACCATGTAGATCCTGGGAACATCGGCCTCCAGGTTTTCAAGCCCCAGCACCCGCACTTTTATCCCGCAGACCCAGAGGATGGATTTGGACCATGGCACGGCACAATAGGCGTGCACCCTTCTGCCCTTTGGATCTTTGATGGAGATGGCGATGCCCCAAAGGCAGAAAAGGACCGAGTAGATGAAGAGAAAGGCATTGAGAAAAACGAATCTGACCATGGCAACAGCTCCCGGGCGGTGTAAAAAATATTTGGGCTAAATAAAATATTATTTGTTTACAAATAAAATAATTTATGTATAGTTATATTAAATAGACCGGGTTCAGAATCCCCCGTCTCTTCCAAAGCAGTATTCCCGTATTCCGGCGGAGGATGCATCCGGGTTTTCTAAAGGAGTGTGCAATGCCTGATTATATCGTTTGCCAGAAAAAACGGAACAATCCGCGCATGGACGTCCGAATCTGCGAGCGCAGGTGCCCCGAAAAAGAGGAGTGCAAAGAGTATCTCGCCCACCACAGCGCCGCCCCCCAGGCCGCCCAACCCTCTCCTCAGGCAGAAGCGCCTGCCCTGGAACTCGAGGCAGCCTGACCGGCTAGTCTGTCCCCTTGCCCAAAGGCTTCTCCGGAAGCTCGATTTTCAGCACCAGAGTGTTTTCCCCTTCTCGTGACAGATCCGCTTTCCCGCCATGGCGATGAATGACAATCCTTGATAGAGGAAGGTCCACGACCGTCCATTCCTTTGTTTCCTCAATGTGGGGAAAGAAGAATTTGTCGAGATCGTCCTCAGACAGGCGATGAACCTTGTGCCGAAGCCGGACCACCGCCCGGTCGCCGGAATGGCTGGAGACAACGATCAGTTTCTCCCCTGCAGGCGTCGACACAACAGCATGTTTGATCAGGTTTTCAAAGGCCTTGCTGAGGCGCTCCTCATCGGCCTGGATCACGGGGAGCGCGGGCATGAGGTCAAGGACGGCTTCAACTTCCTTGTGCTTCAAAAGTTCCTCCATCCCGGCAATCTGCTTCGTCAGGAGCCGGTTCAAATCCACATCCGTCAGAACCAGGTCAAAGGGGCTGATGGACGAGAAAAGAACTCTTAGGAAATCCTCAATCCTCGCGACTTCCTTGACGATAATTCCCGCCTGCTTTTTCCTGGGATCTGATTCCGGCAAGGCGTCTCTGAGGCGGCGTGCAAACCCCCCTGCTGCAATGAGCGGGTTCCGGATCTCATGGGCCACGTGAGCGGAAATGCCGCCCAGGATCCGGATCTCTTCCGTGCGAAGAGCTCTTTCCTGCAGTTCTTTGAGCTCTGTGATGTCGATCATGATCCCGTCCACCCATTTCACCTTCCCCTCCGAGGTTCTGGCCGGTATCGAATGATCCATGAAGGTGAGGATCCTGCCTTTCTTGTCCTTCACGCGCCGCTCGGTCCGATGCTCCTCCCCGTTGCTGAAAGCGTCCAAGAAGATCTGGCCCTTCTCTTCGACCGGCAGGCCGCAGATCTTTTCCATCCAGAACTTTTTGTCGCTCACCGCCTCTTCGATGGTGTAGCCCAAGCTCTCCGTCAACCAGGAGTTGATGAACTCCGTGGTCCCGTCGGCCAGGATCCGGTAGACAATCAAAGGCACATTTTCCACCAGGGTCCGGTATTTTTCCTCTGACGTCACGAGGTCCGCGGTCCTCTCTCGAACCCTCTTTTCAAGGTTCCTGGCATGCTCTTCAATGGCCATGCGCTTTTCCTTGAGAGAATCCAGCATGAGATTAAGCGCCTCGGTGAGGGACCCGATCTCATCTCGGGGTCCCTGGTCCAGATGAATCTCTCTTTTCTCCTGCGCAATATCATGCGCCTCGCTGACCAGGGTGCTGATAGGTCTGATGAATGACAGGATGACCAGATAGGTGAGCAGGAAAGAAAGGGCGATTCCGGCTGCCCCCACCAGGATCATGAGGTTTCTCGTGCTCAAAAGCTTGCCCTGGATTTCGGAGCGGTCCAGGTTGATCTCCAGGATGGCGACCGGGACTCCCGAGTAGTCTCTCACCGGGGCAAACAGGAGGGAACGGTCCGAGTAGTTCGCCGGTGAGACGAAGAGGGTGGGGGCTTCCTTCACCGGCTTCGTGACAAACTCCTCGATCGAAAACCCTTCAAAGGGCCTGCCGGCCCTCGCCATGGGTTTGTAAACCCCTTCATCCTTGATCCCATAAAGGGCAAGATCAATGCCCCATCGCTGATGAAGGTCTTCAAGGAAAGCGCTGTCAAAGCTGTGCCCGATTTCCACTGTGCCCACGACCTGCAGGTTGAAGAAGATGGGAGCCACGGCACGAATCCCGAAACCGGTGGCTCCCAGCTCGAGCCCTGCCACGGGCTGGCCTTTTCGTACGGCATCCATGATGGTCTTTCTGTACAGGGACATGTCGTCTCCAAAGCGCTCGAGATAGTGCAGTCTCAAGAACGAAATGGCGCCGGGGAGATGAAAGTGAAACTGCTCGATGTTGAAATACATCTTCAGCTGAACATAGGTGGGCATGAGCAGGTCAATCAAGCCCTGCCTGTCCTTTTGTGCAAGAAGGGATTGGACTTGAGGATTCTCCGCGATCATCGTTGCCAGGGACATGGCCTGGGTCCCTTTTTGATCGAGTTCCTCCAAGAAGCGATGATGGTAGCGGAGAAGGCTTTTTTTCTCTTCATCAATGATGAGCCGCTGCTGGGAGTTCAGCCCTAGGATTGTCAGGGAGGTCGTCCCAACGAAAGCAAAGAAGAGGAAAGGGATGAGGAGTTTCCATTTCAGACTCAGGCTTTTGATCGTTTCAAGATCGATTCGTCTCATGAATAACCCGTCCCCGTCGATAACTCCACATTCCAAGGCGTGGGTGGCAACCCGATTCCAATCCCCAAACCCGAATGTCGAATGTCGAACAAGGAATTTCGAATGATGAAGTAGAATTCCTACGGTTTTTTCCTTCGGCGTTCTTCATTCGTCATTCGATATTCTGCGGTTCGTTTTTGGACTTCTCCTCAAGCTCCAAGCAAGTCGTGAATTAGACTCCTGTCGTGCACCGTTTACAGCAGCGGCATTTTTCTCATATCCTCCAAAATCCGCCTTTGCCTTTCCTTCACGTACTCGGTCGGATGCTCCGGCGACCAGTGGTGAGGCGAAGGAAGGATCGCGGCCAGCATAGCGGCCTGCTCTGCCGTGAGGTAAGAGACATTCGTCCGAAAATACTTTTTTGAGGCCATCTCAGCGCCGACCGCGTCTTCTCCCCAGTCCACCGTGTTGAGGTAGACTTCAAGAATCCTTTTCTTGCTCCAGAACACCTCGATCAGCGCCGTGTAGTAAGCCTCCAGAGCTTTTCTTGCCAGGCTTCGTCCGGGCCAGAGAAAGACCGTCCTCGCCACCTGCATCGTAATGGTGCTTGCCCCTCGCACGCGGCCTCCTGCGAGGGCATCCTGAACAGCCTGATTCATCTCTACGAGATCAAAGCCGTTGTGAGTGGTAAATCGCTGATCCTCACCGGCCAGCACCGATCTTCGCAAGTGGGGAGACATCTTGCGCAGAGGTCTCCATTCCGGGTCAAGCCACTGAGCCTCTCGTCCGGCCGCCTTGTCCGCAATCCAGCTGGAGATCATGGCGCCGGTGAAGGGCGGATTGACAAACCTCAGGACGGCAACCTGCGCAACCGAAACCACGAGAAACAGAACCAGGAGGAGAAGGCCTGCTTTGATGAACCTCTTGGCGAGGCCCGGTTTTTTTCGTTTCATGCGGGTCACCTGCCGCCGCCCTCTCACTTGTTTTCTCCCAGGATCGTGTCTCCAAAGTCCATTGATGAAAATGTCATTTCGATCCCGCTCGCAAAGCGGGAGAGAAATCTTGACGTTCAGCACACTTAAAAGATCTCTCCCCGGGGTCGAGATGACACTCTGTTTGCGAGACACGACACTGGTTGTATGGTGAGCAAGTGCTTCGCACCCGTGCTACTCTTTGTCCCCCTCTTCACGAGAGTGTTTCGTCTCCTCAATAAAGTGACGGTTCTGCTCTCTCAGGAGGTCTTCCGCATTCAGCCCCCACTCCCTGGCAAAGGCGACCAGGCCGAATAAGGCCTCACCGACCGTTGTTGCGATCCGCTCCCGATCCCCCTCCAGAGCCGCTCCTCTTAAGACGCCCCATGCGTCCTGGAGGGTCCGCCATCTCTGCTCCTCATCAGGAGCGAGCAGCCGGTGCTTGACAGCCCGTTCGATCAACCGATGGGCTCTCAGAAGGGCGGGCAGGTTCTCCGGAACCTTTTCCAAAGGCCATCGCGCGTCCTCCGAGAGCCCCAATTCCTCTTTCTTGATCTTTTCCCAGTTCGCAGCCACTTCCTCGGCGCTGTTGACTTCCACAGGGCCGAACACATGAGGGTGCCGGCGGACCATCTTTTTGTGGATCGTCTCCAGGACCTCGTACAGATCGAAATCTCCACTGGCCTTGTAAATACTGGCCAGGAACAGAACCTGGAACAGAAGATCCCCCAGTTCATGGCAGACTTCTTCAGGCGACTTCCGCTCCACTGCGTCCGCCACCTCGTAGGCTTCTTCCAGCACGTAGGTCTTGATGCTTTCTGCGGTTTGTTTGGCGTCCCAGGGGCAGCCCCCCGGCCCCCTCAGCCTCTCGACGAGCGACCACAGAGCCGTGAACCCCTCCGCCGGATCAGTTGGATTCATCTTTTTTGGGGGCATCCTTGGATTTTTCCGGTTTGGCCTGGACCGCCCCGTCTTTGATGCCCATGAGTCGCTTTCTCCACTTCTCGTAGTGATCCGGAGCAATCAGACGAGTCATGGCCTGATAGGAGCTGATGATCCAGGGCGCTGTTTTAGACTGAGCAATGAGCGGGGTCTGGGTGGGGAGGAAAAAGGTGAGGATGACGATCACGAGATAAGTGATGATCACGCCTTTGACCACGGCAAACCCTGCCCCCAGGCTTCGATCCACCCATCCGAGAAACGCTTTTTGGAAGAGGAGGCTGAGGCCGTAGCCGGCCAAGTTGCAAAGCACGAGGATTGCGCCGAAGAGAAGCGCAAAGCTCACGATGGGGAGAAAGCTCGAAACCGGCAGGTAGGCTTTCAACACTTCTGTCATGCGGGGCTGGAAATGATTGGCCAAAAGAATTCCGAGGATGACCCCTGCCAGGGAGGCCACTTCCCTCAGGAAACCTCGGAGGATCCCCTTGACGACGAAAAAAATCATCGTGCAGATGATGATCATGTCGAGCAGGTTCATAGGGCTATGTTTATCAGAGCCGTCCACAAAAGGTCAAGGCGATTCACGGGTTGACGAAAAGCGTACAGAAGCCTATAGTGTCCCCGTTCACAGGGTGTAACCGAAAACTCATGTCTGCGAGGGTCTCATGACGGACAATAGACGGCCCATGGTTCTGGCTTCCTTTGCGGCGGACTCTCTCGCTCTCGGCGCTCACTGGATTTATGACACGGATAAAATCAAGAAGGACTTCGGAAGAGTCGAGACGCTGAGACAACCCCTCCCCGATTCCTACCACCCCACCAAAGAAAAAGGGGAATTCACCCACTACGGGGACCAGACCTTCGTGCTCTTGGAATCGATCGCTGCAAAAAGAGGCTTTGACCTGTCTGACTTTTCGAAAAGATGGCAGGACCTGTTCAAGACCTACCGCGGGTACTTTGATCAGGCGACTAAAATGACTCTTCAGAATCTGGCTCAGGGCAAAGCCATCGAGGACGCGGGCTCATCCTCCACAGATCTCTCCGGTGCGGCACGGATCGCTCCTCTCGTCCTCTTTTATCACAAGGATCCCGAAACGCTTGTGAAGGCCGTGAGAATGCAAACCCGGATGACCCACAACAACCCCCTGGTCATGGACAGCGCCGAGTTTTTCGCCAGGGTCTGCTGCAGGGTGCTGGAGGGTGCTTCTCCCGGAAAAGCGATGAACGAAGTCGCTGCTCAGCGATTCAAAGGGTTTCCTCTGTTCGACTGGGTGAAACAAGGGATCGAATCTGTGGGAAAAGAAAGTGCTTCAACGATTGCCCGGTTTGGCCAGAGCTGCCACACGGACGAAGCTTTTCCCGGCGTGGTCCATTTGATCGCCAAATATGAAACCGATCTCAAGGAGGCGCTGATTCAGGGTGTCATGGCCGGAGGGGACAATGCCGGCAGAGGGCTCCTTGTGGGCATGGTACTCGGGGCTCACCTGGGAGACAAAGGCCTTCCCCAGGAATGGGTTTCAGGGCTCAAAAGAGGGGCCTCCATCTTGAAACTCCTGGAGCAACTCGGCGGATAGAGCGAGGGAGCTTTTTCATGTTGAGTGAAAAAGAAAAGTTCGAACTCATCACCCAGATCAGTCTCGATCTCAACGAGGTCAAAGACATCGATCTCCTTCTGGACCGAATCCTCACCAACGCCCGAAAGTTTTTCAATGCTGATGCCGGCTCCATTTACCTCACTGCCGGAGATGACCTGAAGTTCAGCTACACCCAGAACAACAGTCTTCAAAAAAGGCTGAAACGAGGGCGAAAGCTTTTCTTCAACACTTTCACCATTCCCATCAACAACCAGTCCATTGCCGGGTTTGTGGCCAGAAATCTCACGCCCGTCAACATTCCTGACGTGTATGAGATGCCCTCTGCCGTGCCTTACACCTTTGATTCCTCTTTCGACAAGCGCGCCAAGTATAGAACCCGGTCCATGCTCACCGTGCCCATGACCAATCAGAGAAAAGATCTCTTGGGGGTGATGCAGATCATCAACGCTCTCGATGACGAAGGGAATGTGATCCCCTTTTCTCCCTCCGATGAATCCCTCATCAGCCACTTTGCCACAACCGCAGCCCTGGCCCTGGCCCGGGCCCAGATGACCCGAAATATCATTCTGCGCATGATCCGCATGGCCGAGTTACGGGACCCAAAGGAGACAGGACCTCACGTCAACAGGGTGGGCGCTTATGCGGTTGAAATTTATGAAACATGGGCCGCAACAAAAGGTTTGCCTGAAGAAGAGATCGAACGGAAAAAGGACTCTCTGAGAATGGCCGCCATGCTTCATGACGTGGGCAAGGTGGCGATCAGTGACCTCATTCTCAAGAAGGCGGACCGACTGTCTCCGGAAGAGTTTTCGATCATGAAAAGCCACACCTACCTCGGGGCCCGGCTCTTCAGAAACATGCAGTCAGATTTTGAGGAAGTGGCCGCCCAGGTGGCCCTGAACCATCACGAGAAATGGGACGGCACCGGCTACCCGGGCCATGTGGATCCGTTCTCCACAGAGGTACTGAAAGAACATGCGAAGACGGGCGTGAGCGCCCTCCCTAAAAGAGGCGAGGAGATTCCTCTCTATGGCCGGATCGTCTCTGTCGCGGATGTTTATGACGCCCTCAACTCCAGGAGGTCGTACAAGGACGCTTGGGATGAAGGCAGGGTGCTGGAGGAGATACGCCGCCTTTCCGGTAAGAGTTTCGACCCTGAGGTGATCGAGGCCTTCTTCGACAGCCTGGACGCACTGAAAGCCATTGCCAAGCGTTACCCGGACGCCAATGGAGAGTGAAGAAGTAAGCAGTAAGCAGCCGAAGGCCCTGAGCGACGTCGAAGGGTAGGCAGCCGAAGACCACAGCCTTCTTGCGGAGAAACAGGACACAGATGAACACAGATTCACAGGGAGTCAACCGCTGTCGTCTGAAGCCGACAGCTTGAGGGACAAAGGGACAGAGGGGCAAAGGCACAAAGTCAATTCATGATCCCCTTAAATCTCTGCTTTGTGCCTATGTGCCTTTGTGCCTAAATCCCGGCGTAAGAAATCAAACTGAAGTCTTCGCCTAAAGGCGCGGGGTTTTCTCCCAATCCCCGATGGAGACAATAGATCCGCGTTTATCTGTCTCCCAATATCTCTCCGCGTGCTCTGCGAGAAAGCCTTAGAACTCCACGATGGGACGGACTTCCGTGATCTTGAAGCGGACGGCCGCATGGATCATGTCCGCAGCCTGCTTCCCCGCAGCCTTGGTAATGCCCGCCTTGATCTCCTCGAAGAACCCGCCCCCGCTTTCCAGGTCCACCACCTCAAGATAGACCCTCGCGCCTTTCCAGTCCATGACCGTCTTGCCGGGCTCCACCACGATGAACACGGCCTTGGGGTTTTCCTGAAGATTACGAAAACTGCGGTTTCTCCCGATTCCCATGATCACCGTGTTCTCGTCGATCATCTGAGGGGATCCGAAGACCGCCACGTTCACCTCTCCTTTTTTGTTCGCCGTGCTCAGGGCTCCGATTCGTGGCCTTTTGTTAAAGAGCTCCATCACTTCCTGTCTATTCATACCCATCCTCCCCGCTTGGTTGTTCCTTGCTTGAGTGACTTCTACCATGTTCCTTCTTCACCTGCAACATGTCGCCTCCCATCCTCCAGACAAGGACTCCCGGACCTCACGCATTTCCTGAGAGTTGCCCCCTTTTTTGGTTTGACTCCGCCTAGGAATGATATATAAATATACCGTTTTGGTAATGAAGTTTGTTAATCGTTGAGCTTTACCTATCCCTTGCCCGTCTAACCAAGGGTTTTGTGCTCCCACGAAATGGAAAGATTGCAACGACACGCCGTTTGAAGGAAGGAGAGTGACAAGACTATGGACTTGAGCTCGTTCGCAGAAGGACCCCTATTGTGGATCGCCTTTCTTGTCTTCATCATCGGAACAGTGATCCGCATGGCCCAATTCATCTTTGTCGCCAGGACAAAGGATAAGCCCCTCTACAATTATTTCAGCGTGAAATACATTCTCGCCACCTTGGCCCGGTGGCTGCTGCCTCTCAATGTGACGGTGAAAAAAAACCCTGTTTTCATTATCTGTGTCTACCTTTTTCACATCTGCCTCATTGTGGTGCCCATTTGGCTGGCAGGCCATGTCTCCCTTTGGGAAGAATCGCGTTTCGGGTGGTCCTGGTCCTCTATCCCCGATAAATGGGCGGACTGGATGACGCTGCTCCTTCTTGCGATCGCCATTTTTTTCATCCTGAGAAGGGCACTCTTGCCTGATCTCCGCCTCCTTACCACGGCTGGCGATTACCTCCTCATCGTGGTGACGGTCCTCCCTTTCCTGACCGGCTATTTCCTCACTCACGGGACCGTGGACAGCATCAAGTTTCTCGGTGACAACATGAGGCTCTTTCATGTTCTCTCCGCAGAGTTCGTGCTCATCCTGATCCCTTTTACAAGACTCTCCCACTCCGTGCTTTTCTTCTTCTCCCGGGCAGCCAGCGGCATCGAATTCGGAAGAAGAGGATACTCAATATAGCCTGGTGGGTTTTGAAAGAGATTTTCCTGGTTAAAGGAGTTGTTCTATGACTGAAGACGTGAACCCGAAAGCGATCATGGATTTCCTCAAACCCCGATTGGGTGCCCGTTTGAAGACGTGGATCGAAACCTGCACCCACTGCAGCATGTGCGCCGACACCTGCCACTTCTATCTGGCGAGCGGGAAAGATCCCAAAATGATCCCCGCCTACAAAGTGAGATTCTTGAGAGACCTGCTCAAGAAAAAAGGCCGGGTGGACAAGGCGTATCTCCAAGAGATTTACAAGACCATTTACTACGAGTGCAACATGTGCAGGCGCTGCACGCTTTACTGCCCCTTTGGCATTGATATCGGCTTCCTCATCTCCACCCTGAGGGGCCTGCTGACCTCTCTGGGAATCGCGCCTGAAGGTCTCAAGAAAGCCGTCGAAAACTACAAGCTCACCGGCAATCAGATGGCCGTGTCCAAGGAGGACTGGGTCGAAACCATCCAGTGGTGCGAGGAGGAAGCTGCGGCTGAAGTGGTAGGTCTCAAGATCCCCATCGACAAGAAGGGGGCCAAGATCATGTACACGGTCAACGCCAGGGAGCCCAAGTTCTATCCCCAGGACATCATGGAGGTGGCTAAGATTTTCGCAGTGGCCGGTGAGGACTGGACGGTCCCGAGCGAGAAGGGATGGGACGACACGAACCTGGCCATGTTCATCAATGATGCGCCTACCGCCCGCATGATCGTGGAGAACACCTTCAAGCGAGCCGAGGAACTGGAGGTGAAACAAGTCGCCGTAACCGAGTGAGGCCACGCCTATCGAGCGCTTCGGTACGAAGCGCCCATTTGGTTGGGATACGAGCCGAAACAGGAAGTGATTCACTCCGTGGAGCTCTTTCACGACTACCTCCGGGACGGCCGGATCAAGCTCAAAGAGAAGATCAAAGTGCCCACAACGGTTCAGGACCCCTGCAATGTCATCCGGAGCGGAGGGCTTGCAGAAAAGAACCGGCATTTGGCTGAACTGGTCTCCGAGGATTTTCGCCCTATGAAATACCAGGGCAACTACAACTACTGTTGCGGCGGCGGCGGCGGTGCCATGCCCATGGGCGGCGAAATGAAGAAGTACCGCCTGGCCTCGGGGAAAGTCAAAGCCGACCAGATCCGCGAAACAGGCGCCAAGTTGGTTCTCGTCCCCTGCCACAACTGCATCGACCAGATCCGGGATCTGGCCAAGGAGCACAAGCTCGACATCAAGGCCGTCCACTTCAAGGAAGTGATTTCCGAACACATGGAGATCCCGGAACACATGCTCCCCAAGGAGGAGGAAGAAGAGGAGTAAGAGGGCGACCGGAGGGCGTTACTCCAGGCGAGAGCGGAATCAAAGAAAAGGATGCGATCAATTCGATGGACCCTTTGATCAAGGCTAAACAAGAACCATCCAATCGCCACCAGAACGAATACCAGACCCTCTTTGAGGAGTCTCCCTGCTACATCACGGTCCAGGATCGGGATCTGAAGCTCCTGAGATACAACCGGGAGTTCGAAAAGATGTTCTCACCGGAACCGGGAGATTTCTGCTTCAAGGCTTACAAAGGCCGTTCCGAAAAATGCCCTAACTGCCCTGTCCTCAAGACCTTTGAAGACGGACGACCCCATGTGAGCGAAGAACAGGCCGTGACCAAGGAGGGCACCGAGACCTTCTGGCTGGTAAAGACCTCCCCCCTCAAGAACGATAAAGGGGAGGTGATCGCAGCAATGGAAATGAGCCTCGATCTGACGCAGATGAAGTCCCTCGAAAGGGAGGCAAGAAAATCAGAAGAGAAATACCGGATCATTTTCAACACGATCCCGAACCCTGTCTTTGTTTTGAACGCGCAGAACCTCAAGGTCCTCGACTGCAATGAAAGCGTTGCAGCCGTCTATGGGTTCTCCAAAGAGGAGATTTATATGACCTCCTTCCTTGATCTATTCGAGGGCAATGATCGGGAGAGCTATGAGGTCAGTCTCAAAACCACCAACATCATCGACCGGGCAAGACAGGTGCGCAAGGACGGGAAGGTCATCTATGTCAGCATTCACATTTCTTCCTCTGAATTCAACGGCTGGAAGGTTCTTCTTGTGACCGCCAGCGACATCACGGTGCGTTTGATGGCCGAGCAGCACTTGATCCAGGCGAGCAAAATGGCCACCCTGGGAGAGATGGCCACGGGCGTTGCCCACGAGTTGAATCAGCCCCTCTCGGTCATTAAGACGGCAAGCAGCTTCTTGCGAAGAAAGGCCGACAACGGGGAGCCGATGAGGACAGACATTCTCAGGACCATGGCCGAAGAGATTGACACCCACGTGGACAGGGCATCCAAAATCATCGGCCACATGAGGGAGTTCGGCCGGAAATCAGACGTGGCAAAGGAGAAGGTCCAGGTCAATAACGTCCTGAGACGGGCGGTTGACTTTTTCAAGCAGCAACTGAAGTTGCGGGAAATCGAGGTCGTGGAGGACCTTGATGAGAATCTTCCCGCGGTTCTGGCTGATCCCAACCGGCTGGAGCAGGTTTTCGTCAACCTCCTGATCAATGCCAGAGACGCCATCGAGAAGAAAGGGGAGCAAAGAGCCCCGAAGGAAGAAGTGAAACGGATCATCTTGAAAACAAAGGTTGAAGATGCGATGGTCGCCATTGAAGTGACCGATACCGGCATCGGAATCCCTGCACCCCTTCTCGACAGGATATTCGAACCTTTCTTCACGACCAAGAAGGTGGGCAAGGGGACAGGGCTCGGTCTCTCCATCAGTTACGGCATTGTGCAGGATTATGACGGCACGATCAAGGTGGAAAGCAAGGAAGGGGAAGGGGCGACCTTTATCATCAGGTTTCCCCGGATTCACGAGGCTTGATGGAAAAGCAATTGCTCCTTGTGGATGATGAACCGGGCATTCTCAAAGTCCTGGGCATCTCTCTGGCCGACCGGGGCTACCGGGTGCTGACCGCTGAAAACGGTGAAGAGGCGCTTCGGGTTTTCCATGAAGCGGGTCCCGAGGTCATTCTCACCGACATTAAGATGCCCGGGATGGATGGGATCGAACTGCTCAAGCGCATTAAGGCAGAAAGCCCCAACACCGAAGTCATCATGATCACAGGACACGGCGAAATGGAGCTTGCCATACAGAGTCTCAAGTACGATGCGTCTGATTTCATCACAAAGCCCATCCACGATGAAACGCTCGACATTGCCCTTCGAAGGGCACTGGAGAAGCTTTCATACAAAAAGAGGCTCAGGGAGTACACGGAAAACCTGGAGACACTGGTTGAGGAAAAGAGCCGGAAGCTTGTGGAAGCGGAAAGGTTTGCGGCTGTGGGCCAGACCGTGGCAGGTTTGGCCCACGCCATCAAGAATATCACCGCCGGTCTGACGGGTGGGATGTACGTCCTTGAAAAAGGCATTGATCTGGAGAACAGGACCTATCTCAGCCAGGGCTGGCAAATGATCAAGGGAAACGTTCAAAAGATCAAAGGCATGGCGGTGGACCTCCTGAACTACGCCAAGGAGAGGGAGCCCGAAATTCAGCTCTGCGATCCGAATGGACCTGCCAAGGAGGTTTATGATCTAATGCTTTCCCGTGCCGCAGAGATGGGTGTTGCGCTCAAGATTGCTCTAGCCCAGAGTCTGCCCCAGGCATGGTTCGACCGCGAAGGGATTCACCGGGTTCTCCTCAATCTGGTGACCAACGCGATTGATGCATGCACGGACATTTCCTGCGCTTCAAAAACATGCGAGGTGTCCCTCCGGACGTTAAAGCCCGAGGGGTGGGCCGTGGAATACCAGGTGACGGACAATGGCTGCGGCATGGATGAAGAGACGCGAAAGAAAGTTTTTCAGACTTTTTTCAGCACAAAGGGTTCGAGGGGCACGGGCCTTGGCTTGATGATCGCCAAGAAAATCGTTGATGAGCACGGAGGGGTCATTGACGTCTCGTCCGAAAAAGGGAAGGGGACGGTCTTCAGGGTGAGGCTTCCCGAAAAGAAGCCCTCCTCATGACACATCATTACTTCTGAGAGGGGTTGACTATGATAGAGTACAAAAACATCCTTTTTTGCACGGATTTTTCAGAGGACGCCAACATCGCTTTCCTGCACGCCTTCGACCTTGCGAAGAAGCATGGCGCCAAGCTCCACATCTTTCATGTTCCCCACTCCTCCTATTCCTATCTGAGGAATGTGGTTGACGAACATGTTCCTTCAGGGGCTCCCGGCGGCGAGGCCTTCTATGACGAAGACGTGGAGAATCGGGCCAGAGAGGCGCTCAAGAAAGAGTACGAGAAGAAGCTCGGAGATTTCAAGAACTACTTGTTCGTTGTCAAGAGCGGGTCGCCCGATGTGGAAATCATCCGTTATGCGAAGAAAAACGGCATTGATGTGATCGTCATGGGGGCCCTCGGCAAAGCGGAACAGGATCGCATGGTTCACGGAAGCACGGTGGGCAATGTCTCCAAATACGCCCATTGCCATGTCATCGCGATCCGCAATCCGGCAAAACAGTTCACTCTGCCTGGAAGCATGTACTAGGGGGCATCCTCGGTGTTCGAATGAGCAGAGAGATAATCTGACCCCATTTTGGAAGGAGTCTAAAGATGGCGAAGAAAGTCCTTGTCGTTGATGATGAATTGGACATGAGAACCTTCATCACCACCCTGCTGGAAACCAACGGCTTTAAGCCTCTCACGGCTCAAGACGGTTTCCAGGGGCTGGAAGTGGCCCGCAAGAGCAGGCCGGCTCTCATTATCCTGGACATCATGATGCCCAAAGAGAGCGGGATTAACCTCTATCGCGAGTTAAGGAACGACCCTGAACTGAAGGGGATTCCTGTGATCATGCTATCGGCGCTCTCCAAGAAAACCTTTTTCCACTCCCAGAAAGTGCTGGATGAATACAAGGGGGAGAAAATCCCAGAGCCCGCGGCCTACATCGAGAAACCGCCTGAGCCTGATGAGATCCTGGAAGCAATACGGAACGCCTTGAAATAGCGCAGGACAAGTTTTCCTCGTTTACACCTTCTGGAGACTGCTGGACAATGGGCGAGAATAGCCATTCCACACCCCTTGACCTTGGGTACAAGGCCATTGTCGATCTGCTCCCCTGCTATGTGTCCATTCAAGACCGATCTTTCACCATCCTGCAAACCAACCAGACCTTTCGGAATGACTTCGGCGAGGCGATCGGCAAGAAGTGCCATGAAGTCTATTTAAGGAGTTCCGTCCGTTGCTCTTCCTGCCCGGTCTGGGAAACCTTTCAGGACAAGAAGGCCCACGTAAGCGAAGAGGTCGTGCATCTGGGCGGAAGGGAACCCGTCCACGTGGTGATTTACTCTTCCCCCATTACGGATGCCCTGGGCAATGTAGTCGCTGTTCTGGAGCTGTCGTCCAACATCAGCAAGGTGAAAGAGGCCCAGAAGGGACTCACTCTCCTCGGTCAGTCCGTGGCGATCCTTTCCCATGATATCAAGAACATTTTGGAGGGTCTCCAGGGGGGCGCCTATGTGGTGGATGGAGCGATGAAGGACCAAGATCAGGAACTGATGAAGAAAGGATGGTCTGTGGTCAAAAAAAATATCCAGGAGATTTCCGGCCTGGTCCAGAATATCCTTTATTCCACCAAGAAAAGAAAGCCGGTCTATGAAGCAGTTGTCCTTGATAAAATGCTCATGGAGTCCATTGCGTTTTTTTACGAAAAAGCTCAGTCCATCGAGTGCAAACTGAGAGCAAACTCCAACCCACGCCTTCCTGTGGTTCATATGGATCCCGGGGCCATGCGCCGGATGTTGATCAACCTACTTTCCAATGCGCTGGAAGCGTGCCGCAGGGACAAAGGAAAAGACTCTCACGCCGTCACTTTGAAAGCCGATTTCTATGACCGTCGCCATCTCATGTTGGAGGTGGTCGATGACGGGATTGGAATGGACGACACCACCTGCGAGAAAATCTTCACCCACTTCTTCTCCACAAAGGGAACCGACGGCACCGGCCTCGGGCTCATGGTGGTTCATGAAATCGTGAAGGAGCACGACGGCAGAATCGAGGTCCTCAGCAGCCCCGGCAAAGGAAGCACTTTCAGAATCATTTTGCCGTTCAGCTCGCAGATCTCCGGATGAGGACGCCCTCGGAGGGCCTTTGTGGTCCATCGCCTGGTCCCTAGACCATCCCGATCCTTCCCCACCCTGCGTTTCTATTCTTCCTTGATTTTAGGTCCTCACTGGCCTACCATGATTTTGTAGAGGGGCCTGTGCAACGGTGCTTTTCAGCGCCTTTCGCAACAGGCGTGGTCGTTGAGCAGGGACCTTCAAGGAGCAACGAAGGGTGAAGAAGAATTTGAACATTGCGTTGATAGGCAGTAGGCACAAGTGCCTGGTCCTTCTGGATCGCTTTGAAAAACGTGTTGTTGAGATCGTTCATGCTCGCATCGTCGCAATTGTGGACACGGAGGATGATGAATCATCCGAAACCCACGCAGAGGATCGCGGCGCACTCGTGACAAGAGATCTCCGCGAGGTCCTCAGTCGAAAGGACATCGACCTGGTGCTCAACCTGAGCGGTGACAAGGGTATTTCCGAGAGGGTTCTCCAGGAGAAAGGGATGCGGGCATTGTTCCTCGATGATGGAGCCGCCCAACTCCTGGAGGAAATGGCTGTCACGGACGGCCTCCTGGAAAAGGCCAGGGGGGAGCTTGCCCAAATGAAGACCCTTTACGAAGCGGTCATCAATGCTTTTTTCCATGAAGACGTCATGGTCATCGGACGGGACTACGGAATTCTTGACATCAATGAGACGCTGCTCAAGAAGATGGGGTTAAAAAGGGCGGCCGTGCGGGGCATGCACTGCTATGAGCTTTCTCACGACCGGGATAAACCCTGCGATGGGAAAGAACACCCCTGCCCTCTCATGGAATGCCTAGGCACCGGCACAGCCTCGCAAGCAACTCACGTCCATCGGGATAGAGAGGACAACCCACGCTATTATTCCATCTCCTGCTATCCTATTTTCAGCGACCACGTGGTGCAGGGTGTCATAGAGATTTCAAAGGACATTACCAAGGACATTCTCCTTCAAAAACGACTGGTGGAGCAGCAGAAACTCGCGTCGGTGGGGCAATTGGCCGCAGGCGTGGCTCATGAGATCAACAACCCTCTGACCACCATTCTCACCACGGCCCTGCTGATTCAGGAGGAAACGGACCGTGAAGATCCCAACTATCTTGAGTTGGAGACCATTGCCAAGGAGACG
>Ga0209450_10000280_pt1 | contig 27383 bp, 21 predicted proteins | sample FrelakmetLWP11LW_FD_187149 | JGI IMG/M metagenome (GOLD analysis project Ga0209450, IMG submission 187149) | Freshwater lake sediment microbial communities from the University of Notre Dame, USA, for methane emissions studies - LWP11 LW (SPAdes)... | ecosystem: Environmental > Aquatic >...
CAGCGACTGAAGCCGTTGGTGGAGTCGCGTCGGCCGGCCGGCGATTGAGCACGAGACTCACCTCCCCTCCGCAATCGAGACATCAATGACAAGCCATGGCACGTACGTCCTGTGGGGCTCGCCCCACTCCTACTACACGGGCAAGATCCGTTCGTACCTGATCAAGAAGGGCGTGCCCTACCGCGAAGAGCTCCTGTTCCATCCGCAGTTCGGGGCTCGCATCCTCCCGGCCGTTCGCCTGTTCGTGGTTCCGATCCTCGAGACGCCCGATGGGCGCATCCTCCAGGACACCACCGACATGATCGAGTACCTGGAAGGCGAGCTGCCGGAGCCGCAGCTGATACCGGATGCACCGCTGCAGAAAGCCGTCGCGTGGCTGCTCGGCGCCTTCGGCTCAGAGGCCCTGCTGCCGCCTGGCATGCACTACCGCTGGTCGTACCGGGCCGAGCAGGAGAACTTCCTGTGTGCGGAGTTCGGCCGCCCGCTGCAGGGCGGGCCGGACCGTGAGGCGCGCTTCGCCACCGCACGGCAGATGATGCAGTACTTCAACGACTTCCTGCCGCCCCTCGGCGTCACGCCGCTGACCATCCCGACCATCGAGGCCGCCTACTGCGAGCTGCTCGATGCCCTCGACGAGCACTTCCTGCACTACCCGTACCTGCTCGGCGGGCGACCGAGCATCGCCGATTTCGGCCTGATGGCGCCGATGTTTGCCCACCTCGCGCGCGACCCGGTCCCTGCGACGCTGATGAAGAATCGCGCGCCGAACGTCTATCGCTGGACCGAGCGCATGAACCTCGCCAGCATCCGCGACGGCGAATTCCCGGAATGCCCGGAAAGCTATCCGCCCGACGACGCGATTCCGGCGACGCTCGAGCCGGTGCTGCGCCTGGTCTTCCAGGACTGGGGCGGGCAGCTGCTAGCGGACGCCGCGCTCTATAACCAGTGGATCGAGGCCAATCCGGCCATGCCGGCCGGCGCGATGGTCTCCACGAGTGGCGAACGCAAGACGCATCCGTCGATCGGCCCGATCGAGTACGAATGGCGCGGCCTGACGATGCAGCGCAGCAGCTCGCCGCACGGGCTGTGGCATTTCGACAAGGCGGCCACCCATGCACGCGCGCTGACGGGTGACGCGAAGGCACGCTTCGACGCGCTCGTCGCGCGAGCGGGTGGCGACCGCGTCATGGCGATCCGCCTGGCGCGGCCGATGACCCGCCAGGACTACGTGCTGGTGGTCGCGTAGCAGAGTACGACCTGCCGCAGCGGAGCCGCGCCGGATCGGCGCCGCCGGTGCGCTGGAGGAAACTGATGAAAGCCGTCGTGTGCCAGAACGCCGAACTGCGGGTCGAGGACCTTCCCGAGCCGGTCCCGGGGCGCGGCCAGGTACTGGTGGCGGTGGAACGCTGCGGCATCTGCGGCTCGGATCTGCACATGCGCCACCACTGCGACCACATGAAGGACCTGCTGTGCAAGGTCGGTGCAGGGCAGCTCGTGCCCTCGAGCAACGACCCGTTCGTCTTCGGCCACGAGTTCTGCTGTGAAGTCCTCGACTACGGCCCCGGTTGCGAGCGCAAGATCAGACCCGGCACGCGCGTCGTGTCCCAGCCCATGCTGCGCGTCGGCCGCGAGATTCACATCGCCGGCCTGTCGCCCGTGGCCACCGGCGGCTTCGCCGAGCGCATGCTGCTGCAGGAGTCCGCGCTGGTGCCGGTCCCGAACGGCCTGTCCGCCGACCTGGCCGCGCTCACCGAGCCCATGGCGGTCGCGCTGCACGCGGTGCGCCGCAGCGAAATCGCCCGCAAGGACGTCGCGATCGTCATCGGCTGCGGCCCAGTGGGCCTCGCAGTCACCTGCGTGCTGAAGTCCCAAGGTGTGGCGACAGTGATCGCCAGCGACTTCTCGGCCGGGCGCCGGGCCCTCGCCCGGCGTTGCGGCGCCGACCTCGTGATCGATCCCAACGAGAACTCGCCCTACGCGAAGCGTCCCGGCGACGGACACTACCGGGACCTGCCGGCCCTGATCGAGCTGTCCATCGGCACGCAGGAGAAGCTGCGCAAGCTGCCCGTGCCCTGGCACGTCGCCTGGCGCCTGGCGGAGACGCTCGGCGTCGGTGCGCCCAAGCGCCCAGTGATCTTCGAATGCGTCGGTGTCCCGGGCATCGTGCAGCAGGTCATCGATGGCGCGCCGCTGATGTCGCGCATCGTCGTCGCCGGGGTCTGCATGCAGGTCGACCGCTACGAGCCAGCCTTGGCCATCCACAAGGAGGTGGACCTGCGCTTCGTCTTCGCCCACACGCCGCTCGAATATCGCGACACGGTGCACCTGATCGCCGAAGGCAAGCTCGACTGTGGACCGATGATCAGTGGGGTCGTCGGACTCGACGGCGTTGCCAACGCCTTCGACGCCCTCAAGGATCCCGAGCGGCACGCCAAGATCCTGGTGGACCCGCAACGCGCGGACCCGGGCTTACCCCCCCTGGCCGGGGGGCGCAGAGAGGCACGAATCGGCGCATAAATCTCCTGGTCGAGACGCGACGTGACCGAATCCACGCGGATCAGGTACGGCACGCCACACCAACCTGCATTGGAAGGGAATTGAAGATGGCCGCCAGAAAGACCAAAGCCAGGAAGAGCGCGCCCAGGAAGACCGTCCGGGAGATGAAACTCAAACCGGGTCCGAACATGTGCAACCGGATCCACGTCAAGGACCAGCGCGGCGTCCCGTTCTGCGGCTGCGCGGTCATCATCGGCACCGGGCGCAACGCCCGGTCCCACATGCATGCGACGACGGGAATCTCGTCCGTGACTGCCAGGACTCCGGACATGATCGATACCGCGCGGCTGGCGCGCGAACTGGGCGCGGACATGTGCGCGGTCAACCGCGGACGCATCTGGACCATCGACGACCTGGAGTTCCAGGGCGGCTACATCGTCGATTTCCACGGCGTCCGGATGACCTGGGTCGGGGAAATGGTCGCGGAGGATCTGTTCCAGCAATTCCACAACGCGTACCTGCCCTCGCTGATCCAGCGGTTCACCAACTGGACCTACCGCGCCGGCAGGCCGGTCTACCTGCTGCGGGAGCCGGGCGGTCCGGTCTGGGTGATGCAGGAGTTCACGAAGGCGGTCGACCCGACCCTCGATGTCCGCAACCTGCACCGCGTGGGCAGGAAGCTGAAGAACCTGCCGAAAGGCTGGACGTTCGAGACCAGGGTGCTCACGGAGGACCTTTCGCTCGACACGATGCGCAGCGACGGCTGGGCGTCCATCCTGCGCGACGAGCTGGGCTGCACCTACCAGGCGTGTGGTTACGGCGGCGACACCAGCGCAAACTACGTGCCGTAGTCCACGGCAGAGGAATCGGCAATGGCTGCAACAAAGACATCCGCGTCCAGGAAATCCGCGACACCCGGTCGCCGCACGGCGAGGACGGGCGCGACACGGAAGAGGCCGGCCGCCAAGGTTGCGCGGCGCGCCAGGCCGACCGTGCACATCGGCGGCAAGCGCAAGCCCACCCTCAGCGCCGGTGAGTTCGTCGCGACACTCAAGTCACTGCTGGCCGAATTCCCGACGCTCGTCTCGATCTGGCGGACCCCCGAACTCGACCCGGCCTTCCGCGAGCTGCTCATGGTCGCGGTCGCCCAGCAGAATGACGCCCCCTATTGCGACTGGGCACACCGGACCTGGGCCGAAACGGTCGGCGCCTCCCAGGCCGAGCTCGCCCGGATCGACCAGCTGAACCTGCGCGGATTCAGCCGAAGCAAGCGGGCCGCGCTGGACTTCGTGCGTGCCCTGGCGGCGTCCGACTTCAAGGATGTTCCCGGCAAACTCCGCCGCGAAATGGAAGCGCACTACTCGGCACGCGAGATCCAGTCCATCGAGCTCGTCGCCCGGGTGATGGACCTGACCAACCGCAGCGCGAACACCTACGAAGGCATGCTGGCGCGACTGCAAGGCAAGCCGAGCGACAAAGGCAGCCTCGTCGACGAGGCCATCTTCAGTGGAGTGTTCCTGGCGCTTGCGCCGCCCCTGGTGCTGCTGCTGTCGCGCAACGCGGGGCGCCCGTTCATGGACACGACGCGGAGCCTGATCGCTCACGTGCAGCGACACTACGCCGGGGCCCGTACCTAGCAGCGCGCCGCAGAGCCGGACAGCGTGAACGGGCCGCAGGAGACACCCTCGATGATCGGGGCGGCAATGCGCGACCTCGCGCGGGTGCGCGCCGTAGGGGTCATCGTCGCCCGCCACGGCTTCGGCACCCTGCTGATGAAGACGCCCCTCGGCCGGCGCCTGTTCGACCGGCCGCCCGAAGGCGATGCGGCGCTGCAGGGTGTTAGCGCGCCGGTCCGGTTCGCGAAGTTGCTGGCGGCACTCGGCCCGACCTACATCAAGCTCGGGCAGATCCTCTCCATGCGCAAGGACATCTTCGCGCACGACTGGATCGAGGCGCTCGAAACGCTGCAGGACGACGCGCCGCGCCTGCCCTTCGCGGCGATCCGCGAGCAGGTCCAGGCCAGTCTCGGCGGCACGCTCGAGGAGCTCTTCGCGTCGTTCGAGACGGAGCCGCTCGGCACCGCGTCAATTGCCCAGACGCATCGCGCGCGCACCCGCGACGGCGACGAGGTGGTGGTGAAAGTGCAGCGGCCGGGCGTCGAGGCGACGATGCGCTCGGACCTCAACCTCCTGCACCTCGCCGCGCAGATCCTGGAGGCCAGCATCGAGGAGATGCAGTTCTTCGGCGTCGTCTCGATCGTCGAGGAGTTCGAGAAGGGACTGCTCGGGGAACTCGACTTCCACCAGGAGCTCTCGAATCTGCTCGAGGTCCAGCGCAACCTCGACCCGGAGCGCAAGGTGGTCGTGCCGCGGCCGCATCCCGAACTGTCGGCGCGCACCGTGCTGACGATGCAGTACTTCGCGGGCCGCCCGATCCGCAAGCTCGAGCCGCAGAGCGCGCAGGCCCGGGCGGTGGTGAGCGAGATCGTCCATGCGGCGATCAAGCAGGTGTTCGTCGACGGCGTGTTCCACGGCGACCCGCACGCCGGCAATCTCCTCTATGACGAGGACGGCACCGTCTGCATGATCGACCTCGGCATGGTCGGTCGTCTCTCGCAGGAGCAGCGCGACGACGTCGTCACGCTGGTGATCGCCACGATCGCGAACGACGGCACAACCATTGCACGCATGCTGCTCAAGATGGGCACGCCGACGCAGCGCGTGAACCTGAACGAGTTCAAGGCCGACATGCTGCGCATCCGCCGCCAGCATCTCGCGGTGGCGAACCTCGGCGAGTACGACTCGGCGGGCTTCGTGGCGGAGCTGGCGCAGGCGGCCCGCCGCCACCGCATCAAGCTCGCCAGGGACATGGTCATCCTGGCCAAGGCCATCGCGACCCTCGAAGACATCATCCGCACGCTGCATCCCGAGATCGACCTCGTCGGGATCGCCCGGCCGTTCCTCGACGACATCGTGCAACGACGGCTGTCACCGCGGCGCATCCTCGGGGACGTGATGAGCGAGGCATCGGGCGTGGGTTCGATGCTGCGCACCGTGCCCGGCCAGATCGACCAGCTGCTGCACGATTTCGAGACCGGCAACATCATGGTCCGCGCCGTCACGCCGCAGCTCGACGACGTGCCCCGTCGGCTGCACTCGCTCGGCGGACGCCTGTCCCTGGCGGCGTTCGCGTCGGCGACCACGATCGCCACGGCGCTCGCCATGCCGGCAACCGTCGATTCGACACCGCGCATGATCACCGCGGCGCTGCTCGCGCTCGCGGCGATCATCGGCTGGGTCGCGTTGTTCGCCTGGCACTGGTTCGGGCGTGGCGACCTGATTCGGGTTGCGCCGCTGCTGCGCTTCTTCCGGCGCTGAGGCGATCGGTGGCGAATCGCATGACTCCGAGTGCCGGCCCCGCAGCAGACTCGATTGCCTTATGGGGCGTTCACTCTTGGCCGCCGGAAGTCTGTCCGGTACCGGGCCGGCGTCGTGGAGTGCGCCGCGCGAAAACTGGACGTCAGGTGACTCTGCGAACTGAAGCCGCACTCCCCGGCGATCCGCGAGATGGGCAGCGTCGACTGCGTGAGCAGCTTGCGGGCAAGGTCGAGGCGCGCCGCCAGCACGTACTGGTGCGGCGAGACGCCCATGGCGTCCCGGAAGATCCGCGAGAAATGCGCGAGGCTGACCTCTGCACGGCGCGCGAGGCGTGCTGCCGACAGGTCGGCGGCGAGGTTGGTGTGCACGTAGTTGAGCACCGACTGCAGCCGCGAGAAATGCACGTGCCGCGGGTTGATGCCCCGGGTCGCCGGGGTCACGAGCACGCGAAAGGCCTGCTCCAGCATCACGCCCGCCAGCCGCTCCATGAAACCGGCATCCGCGCCAAGCCCCTTCTGCAACTCGCCGATCAGCTGCAGCGCCGCGGCCCCGACCAGCGGGTCGCTGAACGGCACGGGCGCTGTGCCCGGCTGGACGAGCACTTCGAGCTTCTGCATGGCGCTGCTGCCACCGTCCAGAAAATAGAAGACGGCGAAGTCGACGGTGCCCGAGTAATGCCAGTGCGTGGGCACCCCTCGCGGGATCAGGAGCGATTGTGTTGGCAGATTCATGCTGCGCCATCGGTCGGGCTCGCCTTCCTTGACCCGCCCGCCGCCGAACTGCACGACGAGGGCGACGCAGTCCATGCCCGAAACCGTCCGTTCGATGTCCTGGTACAGGTAACGCTCGCAGAAAAGCGGCGTCGAACCCGGAACTCGCCCGGCAGCGATCGGCGCGTGGCCCAGATCCTTGCGCACCTTGAACCAGACCGGTCCCGCCACGGGCTTCTCTCGTGCAAGCGATGAGTGATTTCTGACAAAGATACGCGCGTTCCGTGGAAGGCGCCACGGGGCCGGGTCGCCAGACTGCCGAGGCATGCCGATTCACCCGGGGAGAGACTGCGATGATGAAGCTGAAGACACACGTGACGCTGCCTGCCGCCGGGCTGTCGGGGTTCGAGCCGCCGTTGTCGGAAGAGGAATCCGCGGTCCAGGCCGGCGTCCACCGCTTCGCCAAGGACGTGATGCGTCCGCTGGGTGCCGAACTCGACGCCATGAGCGCCGAGCAGGTGATCGCGCCGGGATCCCCCTACTACAGCGTGTTCACCGAGTACGCGAAGCTGGGACTCGATCCGGCGATGCTGGCCGAACTGCCGCCCGACACCGCGATCCGCATGGAGTCCTTGATCGGTGAGGAACTCGGCTGGGGCGATGCCGGGCTCGCCGTCAGCCTGATCGTCGCAGGCTTCCCCGTGCAGATGGCCGCCGTCATGGGCAACCAGGAACTGGTGGACCTCTGCACCGGCAGGATCGGCTGCTGGATGATCACGCATCCCGACAAGGGCAGCGACGTGACGATGGTCGACGTCAGGCCCGAGCTGCCCGCCGGCCAGCAGGGTAACAAGGGCAACATGTGGGGCCGCCTGCAGGGCGAAGAGATCGTGATCAACGGGCAATGCTCGGCCTGGGTGTCGAACGGCGCGGTCGCGCAGGTGGCGCTGGGCTATCTGAGCGCGGAGTACGAAGATGGGTTCTTCGCCCGCGACGGCAATCCGTACGGCATGGCGGTGATCATTCCGCTCGACCTGCCCGGTGTCTCGAAGGGCAAGCCGCTCGAGAAGATCGGCCAGCGTGCGCTGCCGCAGGGCGAGATCTATTTCGACAACGTGCGCGTGCCGAAGCGCTTCGCCGTCGCGCTGAAGGACGACTACTACGGCAACATGACCTCGGCGTGGTCGTTCGCCGGCACGCACATGGGCCAGACGTTCACCGGTGTGGCGCGCGCCGGGTTCGAAATGGCCCTGCAGTACTGCCACGAACGGAAGCAGGGTGGCAGGACGCTGATGGACCACCAGCTCACGCGCTATCGGCTCGGCGACATGCTGCGACGAGTGGAACTGTGCCGCTCCGTGGCACGACGTTCGCTCGCCTACGCGCGCCTGTCGCCGCTGACGCACCCCTACGTGACGGCCGCGGGCAAGGTCACGGTGACGCAGGAAGCGATGAAAGTCGTCGACGAGGCGTTCCAGCTGTTCGGTGGCGCCGGCACGTCCCGCGAGTACCCCATCGAGAAGCTGTACCGCGATGCGCGCGTCGCGCTGATCGAGGACGGCGAGAACACGATCCTGACCATGCGGCTCGGCATCCTCGCGCAGCAGCTCTACGCCGAGGGCTGGTCACAGAACTGATCGGCCCGAACACCGAACATCCACCACACTAGATCCAGGAGCGAACCCGTGGCCAAGTACCCCGTCGTTGTCTATGGCGCCAGCGGCTATACCGGCATGCTGATCATGGACTGGCTGATCGACCAGCAGATCCCGTTCACCGCCGTCGCGCGCAATGCCAAGCGCGTGCAGGAGATGATGGCGCAGCGCGTAGTGCGCCTCGAATCGGCCACCTACGAGATCATCGAGACGGAGCACACCGTCGCGGCACTGATCAAGGCGTTCAAGGGTGCGAAGGTCGTCTGCAATACGGTCGGCCCGTTCGTCCAGTACGGCGCGGTCGCCGTCGAGGCGGCGCTGAAGGCGGGCTGTCACTGCCTCGACACCACGGGGGAGCAGTCCTACATCCTCGACGTGCGCGAACGCTATGGCGACGCTTACCGCCAGGCCGGACTGCTGCTGGCGCCCTCGACCGCCTACATGTACACGTTCGCCGAGATCGCCGCCGAACTGGCGCTGGAAACGCCAGGCGTCGATTGCCTGGAGACCGGGACGCTGTGCCGCGGCACGCGCTTCGCCGCGGCCGGCGTGACGGTCGGCTCGACGGCCTCGATCTTCGGCATGGCCCGCGTGAAGCAGCACTACCTCTGGGAAAAGAGGCTGGTCGAGCATCCGGTGACGGCGTGCTTCAACCTGGTCGATCCCAGCTTCATGCAGCCGGTCTTCTCGCTGCCCTGGAGCGGAACCTCGCTGCCGGTTTTCTATCAGACCGACGCGCGTGTGCACAGCTGCATCTCCGCCGTCGGCTTCTACGACAACAACGTCATGCAGCTGGCGCACGGCTTCTTCCAGAAGTGGGATGCGGAGTACAAGAGCCTGCCGGCAGAGCACCAGGACGCCATTCTCAAGGCCGCGGTCGATTCGACCACACCGAGCATGCCCGCGCGTGAACGAACGACGACGGTGCGCACGGTCGACTTTGCCATCGGCCGCGGCCAGCTCGCAGCCGTGCGCGCCACAGTGCACGGCCTGACAGCCTACATCTCGACCGGCGCCCTGCAGACGGCGGCCGTGATGAAGCTGCTGGACGGTGAAACGAACAAGGTGGGCTTTGCGTCAGCCTGCAAGGCCTTCGGGCATCGCTACCTGCTCGGCTTCCTCGAGCAGCGCGGCCTGGCGCGGGCCACGGTCACCCAGCTCTGAGCGCAGCGGCCATGGCCATCATCGACTTCTTCGACCGCGGCTGGCGCATCAACCCGCAAGGTGCAGCCTACATCCAGGACGACCGCCACTACAGTTTCGACGAGGTCGGCGAGTTGTCCTGCCGCATCGCCAACGGCCTGCTCGCCCTCGGCCTCCCCAAGGAGACCAGGGGCGCAGTCTGGGCGACCAACGACGTGATGGCCTGGACCTGCACGCTGGGCCTGTGGCGCGCGAACATGTGCTGGATTCCGGTCGGTGCACGTAACCCGCCGGAAGAGAACCAGTACGTTCTCGATGCTTTCGACTGCGAAGTGCTGTTCTTCCAGAAGTACTTTGCGCCGGTCGTCGCCGAGCTGCGGCCGCGGCTGCCGAAAATCCGGCTGTGGATCTGCATCGACGACGAGTTGCCGGACTTTCCCGGTGTGCGTTCGCTGGCGGGCTGGGCGGGCGAGCAGCCCGCGACGCGGCCGAACGTGGCGGTCGACATGGATGACGTGGTCTTTCTGGGGGCCACCGGCGGCACGACCGGCAGACCGAAGGGCGTGATGAACACCCATCGCAGCATGCAGACGTTCTGCGCCCATTTCATGATCGGCTGCCCTTACGGCTCGGAGGACAGGCCCGTCAACCTCGCGGCGGCGCCGATGACGCATACCGCGGGCCTTCTGTCCGTGCCCTGCACGGCGCGCGGCGGCACCGTGGTCGTGATCACGAAGCCCGACCCGGCGCTGCTGCTGGCGGCCATCCCGAAATACAGGGTCACCGAGCTGTTCCTGCCGCCGACGGTGATCTACCGGCTGCTCGACATCCCGGATCTCGGCAGGAAGGTCGACTTCTCCTCGCTCAAGTACTTCATGTACGGCGCCGCGCCGATGTCGGTGGAGAAACTGAAACAGGCCATCCAGGTCATCGGCCCGGTCATGATGGGCGGCTACGGCCAGACCGAGGCGCCGGCGTCGATTTCCTACCTGCCGCCGGATGCGCACTTCTCGGGCGGCAAGCTCGCCTCCGACGAGCGGCTGTCCTCGGTTGGATACCCGAACCCGCTGGTCCGGGTCGAGATCATGAACGACGCGAACGAGATCGTGTCCCAGGGCGGGACCGGCGAGATCTGCGTGCGCGGCGACCTGGTGATGAAGGGCTACTACAAGGCGCCGGACAAGACCGCCGAGACCATCATCGACGGCTGGCTGCACACGGGCGACGTCGGCCACATCGACGCCGACGGCTACCTGCACATCACTGACCGCAAGAAGGACATGATCATCTCCGGCGGCTTCAACGTTTACCCGAGCGAAGTCGAACAGGTGATCTGGAGCCACCCGGCCGTGCAGGACTGCGCCGTGATCGGCGTGCCCGACGAGAAGTGGGGCGAGGCGGTGAAGGCCGTGGTCGAACTCAACGCCGGGCAGCAGGTGAGCGCGGATGAACTCATCGCGCTCTGCAAGGACAAGCTCGGCTCGGTCAAGGCCCCGAAGTCCGTCGACTTCGTCGACGCCCTGCCCCGCAGCCCGGTGGGCAAGGTGCTGAAGAAGGACCTGCGGGCCCGGTACTGGCAGGACACGGCACGCAAGATCTGAGCGTCGCCGAGGGAGCGCATGGCATGAACGGGTTTAAAGACAAGGTGGTCGTCATCACGGGTGCCGGGTCCGGCATCGGGCGCGCATTGGCACAGCGGCTGGCCGGGAAAGGCGCACGCCTGGCCCTGTCCGACGTGAACGCCAAGGGCCTCGAGGAGACCCTCGGATCGCTGCCCGCGGTGACCGAGGCGCGCGGCTATGCGCTGGACGTGTCGGACCGGCAGGCGGTGTTTGCGCACGCCGATACGGTGAAGCGGGATTTCCGGACGGCCCACTGCGTGATCAACAACGCCGGCGCCACCATGATCGGCACCATCGAGCACATGACGGTCGACGAGATCGACTGGCAGCTCGGCATCAACTTGTGGGGCGTGATCTACGGCACCAAGGCCTTCCTGCCCATGATGCTGGCGCAGAGCGAGGGCTGCATCGTCAACATCTCGAGCGTATTCGGCCTGGTCGGCTACCCGGCGCAGGGCGCCTATAACATTTCCAAGTTCGGCGTGCGGGGGCTCACGGAGTGCCTCTGGAGCGAGCTCGAAGGCACCGGCGTACGCGCGGTCTGCGTGCACCCGGGCGGCATCAAGACCAACATCGAGAAAGCCGGGCGCCGGTGCGCGGCGGCGGGTGAAGAGGAAGCGCGCTTCTCGGCGCTGGCCGACAAGCTGCTGCAGACCTCGCCCGACGATTGCGCGGCGGACATCATCGCGGGCATCGAGCAAGGCAGGAAGCGCATCATCACCGGCAACCGCTCGACGACGCTCTACTGGCTGAGCCGGTTGTTGCCGAACGCATATCCGGCCATCCTGAAGCGAGTCGCCGGCTAGTCCGGTTCGCTGTCCCATTCGCGGCGCCAGGAGTTCCCGTGACCCAGATCTACGTCGCCGGCATCGCCATGACCGTGTTCGGCCGGCACCCCGAACGCAGTCTCGAGGACCTCGCCGGGGAGGCGTTCATCCGCGCCCTCGCGGACGCCGGCTGCACGGCGCCGCAGATCGGTGTCGCCTACTACTCCGGCATGACCAACGGCACGCTGCAGGGACAGATCTCGATCCCCGGCCAGGTGATTTTCAGCAAGATCGGCATCGAGGGCATTCCCGTCTACAACGTCGAGAACGCCTGCGCTTCGGGCAGCTCGGCATTCAATCTCGCCGTGCAGAGCCTGAAGGCCGGCACGGCGGACGTGGCGCTCGCCATCGGCGCCGAGAAGATGAACATCCCCGACAAGGCCAAGGCGTTCGCGATCTTCGAGGGCGGCTGGGACGTGTCCCGGGCCGAGCAGAACGCCGCCACGCTGATGAAGATGGGCGAAGGCATTACGCCGCCGCCCGGATCGGAATCCGACAAGCCCTACAGCAAGTTCATGGCCATCTACGCGGCCTTCTGCCGCTGGCACATGAAGACCTACGGCACGACGCAACGGCAGATCGCGGCAGTGTGCGCGAAGAACCACCAGCATTCCGTGCACAACCCCTGGTCGCAATTCCGCAAGCCGTTCACCATCGACGAAGTGCTGGCTGCGCCGCCCATCACCTACCCGATCACGCTGCCGATGTGCGCGCCACTCTCGGATGGCGCCGCGGCGGCCATCCTGTGCACCGAGGACGGCCGGCAGCGCATCGGCGCCGACAGGAAGCGCTGCATCAAGGTGGCGGCCAGCGTCATTCGCAGCTTCAGTCACCGTCGGCTGGACGAGCCGGAAAAGCACGTCAGCCGGCTCGCCGCGCTGCAGGCCTACGACATGGCCGGCCTCGGGCCGGAGGACATCGACGTCGCCGAGGTGCACGACGCCTCGGCAATGGGCGAGATCATCCAGTCCGAGAATCTGGGCTTCGTGCCGCTCGGCGGCGGCGGTCCGGCCGCCGAACACGGCGATTTCACGCTCGGCGGGCGCATTCCGATCAATCCGTCGGGCGGCCTCGAATCGAAGGGCCACCCACTCGGCGCCACCGGCATCGGCCAGTTGTACGAACTGGTGACGCAGCTGCGCGGCGAAGCCGGCGCCCGCCAGGTCGAGGGTGCGCGCCACGCAATCCAGGAGAACGGTGGCGGCCTGCAGGGCATCGAGGAAGCGGCCGTCGCGATCCACATCCTGAGCCGCTAGGCGGCAGGGATCGGCAGGCCCCCCATTCGGCGGGGGACTCCCCGGCGGGGCCGTGTCGTATCGTCGGAAGATTGCACGAACCTGGGGGAATCGATGAGCAAGCCAATCCCGCCGCTGGACATGATGTGGCTGATCATGGAGACGCAAGCGAGCCCGACGCACGTCGGCGCGTTGCTGCTGTTCGAAAAACCGAAAGGCAACCCCGATGTCGTCCGGCAGATCGTCGAGACGTACCGGTCTTGCGAGCCGACGCCGCCGTTCAACTACGTACCGGAAGCCGGCGCTGCAGGTCTCCTGCACTTCCGCGAAGCGACGTCGTACGACCCGTGCTACCACATCCAGCACATCGCGCTGCCAGGCGGGGCCACCTACGACGACCTGCTCCGGCTCGTGGCCGACCTCCACGAGCCGATGCTCGACCGTGGCCGGCCGCTGTTCCGCGACTGGATCATCGACGGCGTACCGGACAACCTGTTCGCGATGTACGCGAAGGTGCACCACGCCATCATCGACGGCGTCTCCGGCACGAAGCGGCTCTACGCCAGCCTGAGCCCGAGCCCGAAGCGCGTGATCCCGCTGCCCGCGTTCGCGGCAGAGGTGCCCGTGCACAAACCTCGCCCGCCGAAAGCCGTGCTCGACCGACTGGCAGAGCTCGGCATCTCGGCGACCAAGCAGACGCTCGCGTTGCGGGACGTCTCGGTGGGCGCACTCAAGAAAGGGCTCGCGTCACTGCTGGGTGCGGACCCGGTCGGCAGCGCGCCGTTCACGGCGCAGCGCGGACCGATGAACGAGCCGCTGCAGATGGCGCGGTCGGTCGCGACCCTGTCCCTGTCGCTCGACGAAATGCATGCGGTCGGCAAGCATTTCGGCGCAACGCTCAACGATCTCGCCGTCACCATCGTGGACGAGGGCGTGCATCGCTACCTGCGGCAGTCCGGCCGCGCCTTCCCGCACCGGCTGGTGGCGTTCTGCCCCATGTCGCTGCGCGACGAAGGCGACACGGCCGTCGGCACCAGGGCCTCGGCGATGTTCGTGCACCTCGGCGAGCCGGAGGCAACCGCAGTCGAGCGCGTCGAGCAGGTCAAGGCCGCCATGGGCGCCGGCAAGCAGGACCTGCGCTCGATGTCCAAGGACGCCGCCCTGGTGTACGCGATCGCCATGCTCGGCGTGGCCGAGCTGACGGCGGCGACACACGTCGACCGCGTGACGCCGCCGCTCGCCAACATGGTGATCTCCAACGTCCCGGGCGCGCGCGAAAAGATGTACCTGAACGGCGCCGCACTGGTGGGCACCTTCCCCGTGTCCGCCATCGCGATGTCGATCGGCCTGAACGCGACCCTGACCTCGTATCACGACCGCATGGACTTCGGCTTCGTCGGCAACGGCGTCGCCATGTACGACCTCACGCAGCTCGCGCAGCACGTGCGCGAGGCCTACGAGGAACTGAAGGCCGCCTCGTCGAGGAAGCGCAAGGCGGTGGGCCGCACCACTCGAGCACGCACCGCAAGTGCCGGCCGCGCGAGGAAGTAGCGATGGAACGCATGGGCGGCGCCGACGCGCTGATGCTTTACCTCGACCGCGCCGAGGCCTACAACCACACCATCAAGCTGCAGATCATCGACCCCACGGCGGATCCGCACGGCTGGTCGTGGAGCCGGTTCAAGGCGGCGTGGGCCTCGCGGGTCGGGCTCGTGCCGCGGCTCCGGCAGCGCTACCTGCGCGTACCGCTGGGGCTCAATCATCCGGTCTGGGTCGAGGACCCGGCGTTCGATCTCGACTATCACCTGCGACGGGTCGGCTGCCCGTCGCCCGGGACGATGGTCGAGCTGTGTGAGCTGATCTGCGAGCTCTACGCCCATCCGCTCGACCACTCGCGGCCGCTCTGGCAGGTGTGGGTCATCGAGGGCCTCGAAGGGGGGCGGGTGGCAGTCCTGCTGCTGATCCATCACGCCCTGACGGACGGCATCGGCATCCTGCGGATGCTGAACAACTTCTGGCAGACCCGGCCCGAGGCCATCGAGCATCCGGAGCCGGTGGAGTGGCACCCTGCCCCGCTGCCCTCGAGGTGGCGCCTGTTCTTCGCAGGCTTGCGAGACCTGCCGGGAGTCGTGGCCGCGAACCTGCCGGGCGCGATCCGCGGATCGCGCGCCGGCCGCCGCATCGTGGCCGACTGGCGCCGCGAGGGCCGCACCCTGCCGCCGAGGCCGGGCGACCCGCACTACCCGGCGCCCTACGCCACTCGCCTGTCGCCGCGCCGCACCTTCGCGGCGCGCTCCTTCCAGCTGGCGCGGATCCGGGCAGTCGGCAAGTCACTCGGCGTGACCATCAACGATGTCTTCCTCGCCACGCTGGCGGGCGCGATCCGCGCCCTGCTGCGCGAGCAGACCGGCGCCGCACCCTCCGCACCGATGGTGGCCACGGTGCCGTTCGCGCTCGTGCCGCTGGAGCAGCGGACCCGCGACGGCAACTATTCCACGACCTGCCACACGCTGCTGCACACCGAAATCGCCGATCCGATCGAGCGGCTGCAGGCGTGCAAGCGCTCCGCCGACACGATGAAAGCCTATTTCGAGGCGACACGCGAGGCGAACCTCACGGCGGTGCTGAACCTGCTGCCGCCACTGGTGCCGAAGCTGGTCGACCGGATCAACGAGCTGAAGAGCGGCGGACTGCTGCCGTTCTGGAACGTCGTCGCGTCGAACGTGCCGGGTCCGCGGGCGCCGCTGCAGCTCGGCCAGCTGAAACTCACGCAGTGGTTCTCCATCGGCCAGCTCGCCCACGGCGCGTCGCTGAACGTCACGGTGTGGAGCTACGTGGACCAGTTCAACCTGTCCGTGCTCTCCGACCCGAAGGTGCTCCAGGACGCCTGGCGACTGGTGGACCAGTTCGAGGCCAGCCTCGTCGAACTCGAGGCAGCAGCGCAAGGAGCCAGATGATGTATCACTACGCAGACGCCATCGAAGCGCTCGCCGACCGATTCGGCGGCGACCACGTGCTGACGCACGACGGGGTTCATCGTACGTGGCGCCAGTTCGACGACCGCGCGGCGCGGCTCGGGCAGGCGTTCACCGACGCAGGGCTGCAGCCCGGCTCCAAGATCGGCCTGCTGCTCTACAACTGCTCCGAATACTACGAGACGTTCCTCGCGGCACTGAAAATGCGCATGGTGCCGTTCAACGTCAATTACCGGTATGTCGGCGCGGAGCTCTCCTACCTGCTCGACAATGCGGATTGCGAAGCGCTCGTCTATCACCGCTCGATGGCCGGCGTCGTGCGTGAGGTGCTGCCCGCGCTGCCGCTGGTCAAGGTCGCCATCGAAGTCGACGACGACGGCGAGGGCTGGGAGCGTGCGCAGCCTTACGAAGCGCTGCTCGCCGCGTCCGCCCCCGCGCCGCGCATCGCGCGCCAGCCGGACGACTATCACCTGATGTACACCGGCGGCACGACGGGCCTGCCGAAGGGCGTGATCTGCCACGTCGCGCCCTGGAGCACGGGCCTCACCGCGATGTTCGCCACCAGCGTGCTCGGCCTGCCGGCGGCCCCGATGACCGTGGAGCAACTCGTCGCAACCGCGCAGGCACTGCGCGCGCAGGGCGTCGTGCCTGTGGTGATGCCGGCGTCGCCATTGATGCACACGGCCGGCCTCGCCAACAGCCTCCCCTTCCAGATGCTCGGCGGACGCTGCGTCACGCTGCCGAACCGGAACTTCGACCCGCTGGAGATCTGGCGCACGGTGGCCAGCGAGCGAGTCATGTGCCTGATCATCGTGGGCGACGCCTTCGCCCGGCCGATGCTCACGGCCCTCGAGGAAGCAAAGGCGCGTGGCGAGACGTTCGATCTCTCGTGCCTGAAGATCGTGGTCTCGTCGGGCGTAATCTGGTCGCAGGGCGTCAAGGAGCAGATGCTCCAGTGGATCGACGCGACCCTCATCGACGGCGTCGGGGCCACCGAGGGCGCGATGGCGCTGCAGCTGAGCAGGCGCGGCCAGACGGGAACGGCGGCGAAGTTCGTGCCGCTGGCCGAGACGCGGCTGTTCGCCGAGGACGGGCGCGAGATCCCGCAGGGCTCCGACGAGCCGGGCCTGATCGCCGCGGGCGGCGCGCTGCTGCCGGCGGGCTATTACAAGGATCCGGAGAAGACCGCGAAGACGTTCCGTGTCGTGGACGGCAAGCGTTACGCGTTCATCGGCGACTGGGGCCAGTGGAACGCAGACGGCACGCTGCAGTTGCTGGGGCGCGGCTCGGCGTGCATCAATACCGGCGGCGAGAAAGTCTACCCCGAGGAGGTCGAGCACGTGATCGTCGCCCACCCGGACGTCGCGGACTGCCTCGTGATCGGCATGCCGGACGAACGGTTCGGCCAGAAGGTGATCGCTCTCGTCGCTTCGCGCAGCGGCAGGAGCGGGCTCGCGGCGGAGTTGACCGAGTTCGTGCAGGGCAAGATGGCCGGCTACAAGCGGCCCCGCGCCTTTCTGGAACTTTCCACGATTCCCCGCCTGCCGAACGGCAAGGCAGACTATAAGGCAGCGAAAGCACTCGCCGAGGAACGGCTGCCGTAGGCAGATGGTCAGTTGGCAAACCACGACTGCGAGCCTGTTGAGCCGCCTGACGGTCAAGCAGCTCCTGCAGCGTGACGTCTCGATCGAGAAGCTGCGCGGACAGATGGGCGCAATCGAGCGGCTGTTCGCCGAGCATCCGCCCGGGTTCGAGGTCGCCCACGACCACCCGTTGCCGCACTGTGACGCGGAGTGGATTCGTGCCAGGGGCGCCCGGACGGAGCGCGTCATCCTGCACTTCCCGGGTGGTGCATACGTCGCGCGCCTGCCGAACATGGAGCGCGCCATGCTGGCCCGCCTGTGCACGGCGGCGAACGCCCGCGCACGGCTGGTGTTCTACCGGCTGGCTCCGGAGCATCCGTTTCCCGCCGGACACGAAGACAGTGTCGGCGCCTACCTGCAGCTGCTCGAACTCGGCATCGCCGCCGATCGCATCGTGCTGAGCGGCATTTCCGCGGGTGGCGGCATGGCGCTCGGCGTCCTGCTCGCCCTGCGCGACCGTGGCCTGCCCAAGCCCGCGGGCGCGGTCCTCATGTCGCCGCTGACCGACCTGACGGACCCGCACGACGGCTCGCGCGTGTCGAATGCCGCACGCGACCCGGTCCTGAGCCACAAGCGTGGCGTGGAGATGCGGGCCATGTACGTGGGCGGGGACACCGGGAAGATGGTGCATCCCTACGTCTCGCCCGTCTTCGGCGATTTCACGGGCCTGCCGCCGCTCTTCTTCCAGGTCGGCAGCACCGAGATCCTGCTGGACGACAGCCGACGCTGCGCGGAACGGGCGCGGGCCGCCGGGGTGCGCACCGAATGCGAAGTCTGGAAGGAGCTGCCGCACGGCTGGCAAGGTCTGCCCTTCGGCCCTGAATCGCAACGCGCCGTGGAGCATTGCGCCGACTTCGTGAGAGAGTGCTGCCCATGACCGGCCGAGCCGCTCGAAAATCTGCCCGCAAGCCCGCCACCCGCGCGCACAGAGACGAGGCTGCCGCTCGCTACATGCAACTGCTGCGCGAGGACCATGCCGGACTGTCACGCGTGCTGCGGGAAATCGATGCCCAGCAATCGGTGCTGCAGTCGGCGCCCGGCGCGGCCCGCCCGGTGCTGGCGGAAGCGATGCGCTACCTGCTCGTCTACCAGCACTCGATTCATCACGCGCGCGAGGACCAGTTGTTCGCCCGCGTCCGGGCACGCGAGCCGCGCCTCTACCACAACATGCACCGGCTGGTGCGTGAGCATCGCGTCGGCCAGGAGGTCGCCGAGCGGCTGGCGGGCGAACTGTCCCGGACGCCGCTGACCCAGTTGCGCGGCAAGGCGGGCCAGCGGCTCGCACAGCAATTGCACCAGTACGTGCAGAAGACCCGCGACCACATGCGGCGCGAAGAAGCCGTCTTTTACACGGGCTCGGAGCGTGTGTTGCGCGCCTCGGACTGGAAGGCGCTGCTGACAGGCCCCATGCCGCGCGACCCGGCGCGCGATCCACAGCGTTTTGCTGCGCGCTACCCGCGCCTGGCCGAGCGCATGTCCCGGCCGCAGCGCGACGTGACCGGCCCCAGCGACGCCTTGTCCGGCACGGACCTGCGCGCTCGCGCCGAACAGGTGGCCGAACGCTGTGCCGCCCTGCTGCACCGGGCGCTCGACGTCGCGGGGTGGTTTGCGCGCGGAGTCGGGGGGCGCTCGCGAACGCCCGGGAACGACGGTGGCTGATCAGGTCGCGGCGCGTGCCTTGTACACGGCGGACGTAGGCAACAGGAACCGCGACAGCGCCGGAATGAGGATCAGCGCGCCGAGCATGTTCCACAGGAACATGAACGCGAGCAGGATGCCCATGTCGGCCTGGAACTTGATCGGCGACCAGGCCCAGGTAATGACACCGGCCGCGAGCGTGAGGCCGACCAGCGCGACGATGCGGCCCGTAAACGAAAGGGCGGCACGGTAGGCTTCCGGCAGCGACAGGCCCATGCGCTGGCCGTGCAGCTGAACCGACAGCAGGTACAGCGCATAGTCCACGCCGATGCCGACGCCAAGCGCGATCACCGGCAGCGTCGCCACCTTCACCCCGATGCCGAGCACGACCATGAGTGCCTCGCAGAGCACGGACGTGAGCGCGAGCGGCAGCAGCGCCACCAGCACGGCGCGCCAGGTGCGGAAGGCGATCAGGCACAGGATGGCGACGGTGCCGTAGATGTACGCGAGCATCTTCAGCCACGCCGTGCGGACTTCCTGGTTGACCGCGGCCTCGATGCCTGCCGAACCGGCGGCCGGCAGCAGTTCCACCGCCGCCATCGGGTTGTCGGCGACGAACTTCTCGACGGTCCCGGACACCTTGTCGAGCGTGGCCGCCTTGTGGTCCGTGAGGTAGGCGATGACCGGCATCACCGAGCATTCGACGTTAGCCAGGTCCGGCGTGTTCTGAATCGCCTGCTGCCCGCCGTAGTTCAGGACTTCCTGGTTGCGCGACAGCGTGTACCACTTGGCCGTGCCTTCGTAGGTCCCGGCCGTGACCTGCTTGACGGAGTCCGCCAGCGACACAGTCGCCTGCACCTCTGGAAGCTGCTGCAACTGCCACGCAAGGCGATCCGTCTGCTGCAGCGCAGCGTAGCTCATGCACTGCTCGGGCGGCGTCTTCACGATCACCGCGAAGACGTCGGACGACAGGGAATAGCTCGACGTGATGAACGCATTGTCCACGTTGTAACGCGAATTCGCACGGAGTTCGGGAGCCCCGGGATCGAGGTCGCCGATCTGCAGCCGCTTGGACACGACGTAGCCACCGATTCCGAGCGCCAGCGCCACGAGCACGGCGGTCGTCGCCCAGGCCTTGCTGTCCGCGAAATGGTTGAGGATCGCCCACACGCCGCGCGTGCCGGCCCCCTGCGCCTCCTGCTCGAGGCTGCGCGCGGCCGCCGTCTTGCTGACGCCGGTGATCGACAGGATCACGGGCAGCAGCACCAGGTTGGTGAACAGCAGCACGGACACGCCGATGGTCGCGGCGATCGCGAGCTCGCGGATCGCCGGGATCGGGATCAGGAGCAGCACGGCGAACCCGGCCGCGCCGTTCAGCAGCGCCGTCACGCCTGCCACGAACAGCCGGCGGAAAGTGTAGCGTGCAGCGACCAGCGTCACGGTCCCGCGGCCGACGTCCTGCTGGATGCCGTTCATCTTCTGCGCACCGTGCGATACGCCGATGGCGAAGATCAGGAATGGCACCAGGACCGAGAACGGGTCGAGCCCGAGGCCGAGCAGATGCAGCAGCCCGACCTGCCAGATGACGGCGATCAGGGAACACAGCAGCACGACGAACGTGCTGCGGACGCAGCGCGTGAAATAGAACAGGATCGCAGCCGCGATGAGGATCGCGGCCCCGAAGTACACCATCACCTGCAGGATGCCGTCGAGCAGTGACCCGACGATCTTGGCGAACCCGATCACCCGCACCTTGTACTTGCCGTCCGCGGTCTCGAACTTGTCGCGCACGTTCTTCTCGATGGCGCGCGAGAGCCGCCAGTAGTCGATGCGCTCGCCAGTTGCCGGATCCACGTCGAGCAGCGGCACCACGATCATCGCCGATTTGAAATCGTTGGCGACGAGGCTGCCGACCAGCCCGGCCTTCATGACGTTCTGCCTGAGCTGCTCGAGGGACGGCTTGGATCCGTCGTAGGTGTCCGGCATGACCGGGCCGCCGGCGAAACCTTCCTCGGTGACTTCGGTATACCGCACCACCGGCATCCAGATCGACTTCACCCAGGCACGATCGACGCCGGGCGTCAGGAACAGCTCGTCGTTCACCTTCCGGAGCGTTTCGAGGTACCCGGGGTCGAAGATGTCGCCCTGCGTGCTTTCGACCACCACCCGCAGGGTGTTGCCGAGGCCGCGCAGCTGGCCCTTGTTCGCCAGGTAGTTCTGGATGTACGGATGCGCCGTCGGCAGCATCTTTTCGTAGCTGGCATTCAGGCTGACCCGGGTCGCCATGAACCCCAGCACGACGGTGACCACGAAGCAGGCGGACATCACCAGCACGCGGTTGTTGAAGATCAGTCGCTCGAGCCGGTTGCCGGACTTCAGGTCGAAGTCCTTGAGGTCGCGCACGACCGGCATCGCCTCGAGGTTCGACGTTGGAGCTGCCATGGTGCTTACCTCGGGGCGTCGGGCGCGACGACCGTCACGCCGAACGGACCGGTCGCCGCGAGCCGGTCCGCGCCCGCGTAGGCGATGGACGTGAGCGGCAAGGTGCGCCTGCGCGGGACGAGGTCGAACGTCAGCGCGCCGTCGTGGCTGATCGCGATGCGTCCGCCCTGATCGGCCAGCACGATCTCGCCATGATCCTGCCGCGCGGCACTGACGATCGTCGCCGGCAACCGGGTGTCGACCCTGTTCCAGGAGGCGCCGCCGTCGCTGCTGCGGAAGGCATTGCCCCTCAGTCCGAAGACCAGCACGGCCTCGCCCGCGTCCGCGACCCCGAACAGGCTGCCACCGTAATCGACCGACACCGACGCGAATCGGCGGGCGACCGGATCCAGCTTCAGGACTGTCCCGCCCTCGCCCACAATGTAGACGCCGCCCGCCGCCGGGCGGATCGCGTACAGGTTCATGAATCGCGGATTCTCCGCTCGGTCGAACCACGACTCCCAGGTCTGGCCGCCGTCGGTGGTCTCGAGCAGCAGGCCGTAGGCGCCCACCACGTAGCCATGCCTCTCGTTCTCGAACCACACGTCGAGCAACGGTTTGTCGGGGCCCTGTTCCCTGGAGCGCTCCGCTTCCGCGACCAGTGCCTGCAACTCGAGCGACTCCGGGTTGGCGGCGAGCTTGGCCTTGACGTCCGCCAGGATCAACTCATTGACGGTGCGTCCGTCGAGCTGCTTGCTCCAGGTCATGCCTCCGTCGTTCGACGCGAGCACGACGCCGTCATGGCCGACCGCCCAGCCGAGCTTGGCGCTCGGGAAATGGACCGCCGTCAGGTCCGAGCTGACGGGTACCTGGGCTTGCTGCCAGCTCTCGCCCGCGTCCGTCGACACGACGATGTGGCCGCGCGGGCCAACCGCCACCAGCCGTTCCTCCACGCGCGTGACCGCCACGAGCAGGCGCTTCGCGGCGATCGGCGACGGCATCGCCGGGCGTTCCAGCACGTCGGTCACGGCGCTGCCGGCAGGTTCCGCGTGTGTACTCGCGACGCAGACGGCGGCAACCGCAACCGCCGACAGCAGGGTCCTGTTCATGTCTCCCCCGTACTTGGGCCCGCATGCCTCTGTCGGGCTCGGTGCCATCGGTTGCGCGAGACGGCGCCCGGCGCGAACGCCGGGCACCGGGCTGTATCAACGTATGCCCGCGCCTGCGAGCGCGTCCGGCGTCCAGTCACGCGCCGGGAACGGCTTGTCATGGAACTTCGTCCCGCCGTAGACGCCGCAGTGTCCGCCCACCGCGTACAGGCCCGCGATGAGGTCGTAGATGATGTACGTGGTCGTGTTGTTCATCGCCTGCGCGTCGTACGCAAACGCGGTCGGCGCGAACACGCCCTTGTACAGCTGCCCGCGGGCGTCGTACGAGTCGGCGGCGACCGCGGCCCAGCTGTCCTCGTCGATGTAGAAGGTGCGCTTCTGGTAGATGTGCCGCTTGCCGGGCTTGAGCGTTGCCTCGACCACCCAGACGCGATGCAACTCCCAGCGCTCGAGATCGGGGTTGACATGGCCCTTCCTGGCGACATCCTCCCGCTTGCCCGGCGCGAAGACCAGCTTGTACTCGTTGTAGGGAACGATCATCTCGCGCTTGCCGACCAGCTTCCAGTCGTACCGGTCCAGCGCGCCGTTGAACACGAAGGCATCGTCGTACGTTCCCGCGCCGGCGGTACCGGCGGTCGGCGTGTCATAGGCAAGCTCGGGAGCCAATTTCACGCGCCGCTGACCCGGCAGGTATTGCCACGCCTTGCGCGGCTGCTTGAGCGCGTTTACGTGGTCGATGATCAGCAGCGACTCACCGGCGCGGCGCGGCGGGCCCGTGAACTCCGCCTTGAGGTTCAGATACGCATCCGTGCCACTCATGGGCTTGCCCAGGTTCTCCGGGCGATAGACCGCGTATTCCTGCACGTTGTTGCCCGTGGTCGATAGCGTCGTGACGCCGGACGCGTCCGTGTTGTACGAATCGAACTTGCAGCTCGTGGCGATGCCGTTGTAGCGCAGCAGGTGGTTCCACATCACTTCCGCGCCCGTCTTCGGGATCGGGAACGGAGTGCCGGGGAGCGCGTTGTCGAGGCCGAGCCCGCCTTCGGTCGTTTTCGCCTGGGTCGCGTTCTTCAGCGTGTTCTCGTTAAGGCGCGCAGGGAACATGACCGGACGATGCGTCGGATACACGTCCAGCCGGAACGTCGGATGACGCTTGAGCATCGCGTAGGTGACGGCCGTCAGCTTGTCCTTGTACTGGTCCGCGTTCTGGCCCGTGATCACCAGACGCGGCTTCTCGCCCGCATAGGGATCCGGTCGAACGCTCGAGCCGGGCTTGAAGCCGGCCGGGGCGGTCGTGAGTCCGCCGGTCCACTCGGGGATCGTGCCGTCCTTGTTGCCGGCCTTCTCCGCGCCGGTCGGGGTCAGCGTCTTGCCGAGCTGGGCCGCTTCGTCGGAGGAGACGGCGGCCACCGCGCTGGCGCTCATGGCGGCGAAGATCGCCGCAATCAATGTCTTGCGAATCATGTCGGGTTCCTCAGAAAGTGGTCTTGAACGTCAGCGCGATGAAGTCGCGGTCGGACAGGACGGAGGGGACGCCATTGAACGTCGTGACCACGCCACCGTCCTCGTCGTACTCGCCGTAGAAGCCGACGTACTTGAGGTCGAAGCGGTACTTCTGGCGGACGTCCAGGGCCAGGCCGACGCCGAAGGTGCCGGCGCGTTCATTGCCGCCCGACGTGACGGCGGCGTTGCCGGAGAGGCCATGCGACCACGAAAGCGGCGCCAGCATGTCCATGCCGGGGAACACCTGGAACCAGGTCGGCGTGAAGTTGATGCCGAGGCCGAAGTAATTCTTGGACACCTTGTCGAGCGCGCTGTAGCCGTCGCGGCCCTTGAACACTGCCTCCTGCTCGTTGACGTCGAGCCAGGTCATCCAGGTGAGCTCGGTCGACCAGCTCGCCGTGTCGAACAGCGCCGTGTCGCCCACGATGCCGAGCAGATTGACCAGGCCGTGCATGGTGTCGCCGACGGCACCAACCGTGCCCGACTCAGGGATGTCGTCCGTCGAGACCACGCCGGCGGGCAACAGATTCTGCGAATCCAGGAACGCGATCGTGCTGGGAGTCAGCACCAACGGGGCCTCGCTGATCAGCGGCATGTCCTTGCGGTAGCTCAACTCGGCGCCGAGGCTCAGGCTGCCGACCTGCTTCGCCAGGCTGATGCCGAGGATGTCGACGTCCTCACCGAACATCAGGTTGTATTCGCCGATCTTGCCCTTCTGGAGCAGGTCGGTCGGGTTGGTCGCCTCCGGGTTGACGATGCACACGACAGGCGTATTCGGCGGCGCACCCGGGGGCAGCGCGGCGGGGATGGTCTGGCCGTTGATGACGTTGTTGCACACGACGTACGGCAGCCGCGGGGCCGTGGGCAGGATGCCCGGCGTCAGCGCCAGCTGCGGCTGCATGTCGTAGGTGCGGCGGTAATAGAAGCCCAGGGTGCCGTCCAGCCACTCAGGGCTCCAGCGCAGCGCCAGGCCGTAGTTGCCGCTGTTCTCCTCCGGCTCGAGGGTGTCGCCACGCCAGGCGCGCGTATAGGCGGGCGCGGTCGGGACGAACGCCCTGAACCCGTTGGGACCGAAGATGAACGAGTCGCCGCCCCACAGCAGCGGGTCGCCGACGCTCAGGAAGGCGCCCGACTCAGGATAGCGATACGCCTGATTGTCGAAGCTCTGCCAGTTGAAGAAGTACTGCGCGGCGACCGACAGCGTGTCGGTCACGGTCGACTGAACGTTCAAGCCGACGCGCGGCCGGAACAATTCCTTGGCTTCGGCGCCGGGCGTGGACAGGGCCTTCCAGATGTCGATCGGGTTCTGCGAATAGGAAACGCCATGGACGGCGCCGTTGAACAGCAGGCTTTCGCCCCAGTACACCGTCGTCTGGCCGAGCTTGACGTTGACCGGCGCGTCGCCGACGTCGAACTTGGCGAACGCGAAGACGTCGAGGAACTCGGCTGACGGGCCCTTGGCGTAGCGCTCGGTGTGGTTGTCGAGTCCGAGCGTCGGCCGGCCGTCCTTGTCCAGGTTGTTCGAGGTGTCGACCGACCTGTTGTCCAGGTCCTCGTAGCCGTAGTCGTACCAGCCGGCCGCGCTGACGCGGAAACCGAGCGAGCGCTTCCAGACCACGTCGAACTCGCTCAGCAGGTCGAGGCGGGAGAACACGCTGCCCTGGCTGAAGTTGCGATTGCCATCGTCGTTGTTGACGTTGGCGATGATCGCCTCGTCGCGGCCGGTCGTGCGCTGGGAAACGTTCATGCGCAGGGTGTTGTCCCAGCGCATGGTCAGGTCCTCGTTGCCCAGGTCGAACTCGAATGCCCCGGCTGCCGTCGGCAGCGCGAGCGCGGCGGCCACCGCGACACTGATTGCTCGATTCCTCTGCGCAACGACGCGCCGAGGCAGGTTGCAGACATTCTTGCTCACTGGATGCCCCCGCTCTTGATGGTTGAATGTACGTGGCGAGGCCATGCCTCTCCCCCGATCGACTGGGATTCTTGCATCGTGCGGCTATCACAATCCCCCCTCGCGTCGGGGGGGGCGCGATGGTGCCGGCCGGTTCGTTGCGGCACTGCAGCGAGCCAGCCCCGCCGGATCCGCCCCGCGGCCGGGTCTTGGACGCCGAGGTATAATCCCGCCGTCCGATGACAGGCCCGTCCGCCGGACCCGGGGCAACCCGCGGCGGGCGCCTGTCGTTTCCGTCCGGAGTCCAACCAGAGAAGAACGACCATGAAGATCCTGCAGCATGTTGCTACCCTGGCCCTGCTCGCGTGCTTCGGCGTCGCCGCCGCGGAAGATCAGCCACAGTCCTGGGACGGCCTCGTCGAGGTGAAGCCGAAGCGCATGGACGCTGCCTTCCTGCTGCCGGGCGCGGATTTCCGCCCCTACACCAAGGTCATGATCGACCCGACGCAGGTCGCCTTCCAGAAGGACTGGTTCAAGCGGATGAACGACACGCGCGATTTTTCGCGCCGGGTCAGCAAGGAGGAGGCCGAGCAGATCCTCGCGGCGGCACGTGCCAACTTCGACGAGATCTTCACAGAGGCCTACGCGAAGGCGGGCTATGCCGTCGTGACGACCCCGGGGCCGGACGTGCTGCGCGTCTCGACCGCGGTGGTCAACCTCTACATCAATGCGCCCGACGTGGGCAGCACCGGCATGAGCAAGACTTTCACGACCGAAGCCGGCGAGGCCACGCTGTTCGTGGAGGTGCGGGACTCGCAGTCCGGCGCACTCATGGGCCGCGTGATCGACCGTCGCGAGACCCAGGGCATCGCCGGCCGCACGCAGGCGAACCGCGCCACGAACACTGCGGAGTTCCGCCTGCTGTTCCAGAACTGGGCTGGCACCACGATCCAGGGCCTCGAGGAACTGAAGGCCCACTCGCCGGTACCGATGGACCTCAAGCCCAAGCAGAAGTTGTAGGCCACGCGGCGCGGCGCGGAACACCCACAGATGCCGCGCCGTCTTCTGGTCGCATCACTCCTCGCGCTGGCGCTGCTGCTCGGGCTCGTCGGCGCGTGGCGATTTGGCCTGATCGGTG
>Ga0209450_10000281_pt1 | contig 27381 bp, 27 predicted proteins | sample FrelakmetLWP11LW_FD_187149 | JGI IMG/M metagenome (GOLD analysis project Ga0209450, IMG submission 187149) | Freshwater lake sediment microbial communities from the University of Notre Dame, USA, for methane emissions studies - LWP11 LW (SPAdes)... | ecosystem: Environmental > Aquatic >...
AGCAGGCAGATCTGCTCGGCCATACCGATTTCGCCGAGCTGTCGCTGGTGCCGAAGATGGCCGAGTCGCCGCAGCAGGTGCTCGACTTCCTGCGCGACCTGGCGCGCCGCGCGCGGCCGTTCGCGGAACGCGACATGGCCGAGCTGAAGGAGTACGCCGCCCGCGAGCTGGGCCTGCCGGACCTGCAGGCCTGGGACATCAGCTACGCCAGCGAGAAGCTGCGCCAGGCGCGCTACGCCTACTCGGAGCAGGAGCTGAAGGCTTACTTCCCCGAGCCGCAGGTGCTCGCCGGCCTGTTCAAGGTCATCGAGACGCTGTTCTCGGTGGCGATCCGCGAGGACAGCGCGCCGGCCTGGCACCGCGACGTCAAGTTCTATCGCATCGAGTCACTGGCGGGCGAGCTGATCGGCCAGTTCTACCTCGATCTGTACGCCCGTGAGCACAAGCAGGGCGGCGCCTGGCAGGACGACGCGCGCGCCCGCCGCCGCGTGAACGGCAAGCTGCAGACGCCGGTGTCGTTCCTGACCTGCAATTTCTCGCCGCCGTCGGGCGGCAAGCCGGCACTGTTCACGCACGACGAGGTGCTGACGCTGTTCCACGAGTTCGGCCACGGGCTGCACCACATGCTGTCGCGCGTCGACGAGGCGGCGGTCTCCGGTATCCGCGGCGTCGAGTGGGATGCGGTCGAGTTGCCGAGCCAGTTCATGGAGAACTTCTGCTGGGAGCGGGAGGCGCTGCAGCTGCTGACCGCGCACGTCGACACCGGCGCGCCGCTGCCGCGCGCGCTGTTCGACAAGATGATCGCGGCGAAGAACTTCCAGGGCGGCATGTTCATGCTGCGGCAGGTGGAGTTCGGCCTGTTCGACATGCTGGCGCACACGGCGCTCGACCCGGCGAGCACTGATGCCGGTGCGCTGCGGCGGCTGATTGATGACGTGCGGCGCGAGGTCGCGGTCGTGCGGCAACCGCCTTACCAGCGCATGCCTTGGACCTTCACCCACGTCTTTGCCGGCGGCTATGCGTCCGGCTACTACAGCTACAAGTGGGCCGAGGTGCTGTCCGCCGACGCCTACGCCGCGTTCGAGGAGATCGGCAGCACCCTCGATCCGGGCCTCGGAACTAGGTTCCTCGATGAAGTGCTGGCGATGGGCGGCAGCCGGCCGGCAATGGATTCGTTCGTTGCCTTCCGCGGCCGCAAGCCGATGATCGATGCGCTGCTGCGCCATCACGGCATGAACGACTGACGATTGCAGGATCTGACATGAAGAAGCTCCATACGCTCGCCTGGCTTGCCGTGCTGACGGCCACCGTTGCCGGACCGGCCGCGGCCCAGTATCGCTGGGTCGATGCCAACGGCAAGGTTCACTACGGCGATTCGCCGCCGCGCGACGCCAAGGACGTGCGCTCGCTCGGCAAGGGTTCGGTGCCGGCGGCCGGCGACGCCAGCGCCGGCCTGCCGTTCGAACTGCGTCGCGCCGTCGAGCGGGCGCCGGTGGTGCTGTACTCCGCGCCGGACTGCCAGCCCTGTGTGCCCGCGGCGGCGCTGCTGCGCGAGCGCGGCGTGCCGTTCACCGAACGCACGGTCACCTCGAACGAGGACCTGCAGGAATTCCGCCGCATCACCGGCGGCCTGCGCCTGCCGCACGTGACGGTCGGCACGCTGTCGCAGAACGGCTTCAATCCCGAGATCTGGACACAACTCCTCGACGCCGCGGGCTACCCGAAGGGATCGATGCTGCCGCGCAGCTACCAGTGGGCAGCGCCGCAACCGCTGGTGCCGCCTGCCAAGGTGGAGCCCAAGGCCGCCGATGCCGCGGCAGCCGAAACGGCTGCCGCGCCCGCCAAGGCACCGCGCTAGGCGACCGCGGTGGCGCTGTCGGTCGCGACCTGGAACGTCAATTCGCTGAAGGTCCGCCTGCCGCACCTGCTCGACTGGCTCGGCCAGCACGCCATCGATGTCGTCTGCCTGCAGGAAACCAAGCTCACCGACGACAGGTTCCCGGCCGCCGAACTGCAGGCGGCCGGCTATCGCAGCGTGTTCGCCGGCCAGAAGACCTACAACGGAGTCGCAATCCTGCTGCGTGAAGCGGGGACCGCCGCGGCGACCGAGGTGCAGGTCAACCTGCCGAACTTCGAGGACGAGCAGAAGCGCCTGATCGCCATCACGCTCGACGGACTGCGCGTCCTCAACGGCTACTTTCCGAACGGCCAGGCGGTCGGCTCGGACAAGTTCGAGTACAAGCTCGCCTGGCTCGCCGCGCTGACCGACTGGCTGCGCGGCGAGCTTGCACGACACGAGCAGCTGCTGCTGGCGGGCGACTTCAACATCGCCCCGGAGCCGCGCGACGTGCACGACCCGGCGCTGTGGGAAGGCCAGGTGCTGTTCTCCGAGCCCGAGCGTGCCGCCTTCCGCGCCCTGCTCGGCCTGGGCCTGAAGGACAGCTTTCGCCTGTTCGAGCAGCCTGAGCGAAGCTACACATGGTGGGACTATCGCAACCTCGCCTTCCGCCGGAAGATGGGTCTGCGCATCGACCACATCCTGCTGTCGAACGCCGCCGCGGCGCGCTGCACGGCCTGCAGGATCGACGTCGAGCCGCGGCGCCGCGAGCAGCCGAGCGACCACGCGCCGGTGATCGCCACGCTCGACTGGTCCGGCCGGCTCGGCTAGTCGAGCGGGTGGGGGATCAGCACCAGGTCCTTGCCGCGCAGGTGACAGGCGGAGCACAGCGGCACGCCGTTCGCCTGCGCCGTAACGTTGCCACCCGGCGTCGTGCCGAGGATCTCGTACCAGTACCAGCCCTTGCCGCCGTCGCTGTCGGCGGCGGTCTTCACCGACACCGCCCAGCCGGTCAGCTTGCCGCTGCTGTCCTGCAGTTCCTTCACGGCGGCTGAGCCCTTTGGGTGCGCCGCGGCTTTTGCCGCCATCGACTTGTCGAGCGCGGGGTTCAGGTGGGTCACCACCAGCCCCTGGTGCGGCCCCATCGAGCGGTGCGGTCCCGACTCCTTGGGCCACTGCCTGTAGCTGCCCGCCTGCAACCACTTCAGCAGCGCCGCAGGCTCGGCGGGCGGTACCTCGCTCGCCCGCGCCGAACCGAGCGTTGAGGCCAGCGACAGGGCGAGGGCAGCGAGCAGCGCAGCGCGCGCGGAATAGTGCATCGGAAAGTCTCCTCGTCGTTGTTCGTGCGGGCCGACTTGGCTACCTGCTTGCTAGAGTGGCCCGCCTAGGGGGCGGTGGCCGCCAGCCCCGGGGTTCTTGTACCATGCGCCCCGGAAAGCAGCATCCCTCGACACGGCGCCCCTCCGCGGGCCCCAGCGACACTTCGGCACGGTCGGTACCGTGCCAACACGGAGGAAGGGCGCAGATGATCAAGGCCATGCGGCTTGCGCGGTTCGGGTTGGCGGTTGCCGCCATGGTGGCGTTGCCGGCCATGGCTCTGGCGCACAGCGACTCGCCGAACTGCGCGCCGGCATCGCAAGGCATCCCGCCACGCGCCGCGTCGGCGCTGGCCGGAGCCGAGTTCGCGCGGCAGGTCGCACCGTTGAACGAGCACGACCGCGACGCGGCGATCCGCGACGCGCTGCTCGGCGGCAACCTGCCGCAGTTCCTGCGCTCCGCGGTGCCGATCGAACTGATCGGCCGCGTGATCGACGGCGTGGTCACCCGCGTGACGCTGTGCGTGCTGCCGGACTACCTCGCGGTCGGCACCGCCAGGGATTCCCTGCTGGTGCCGATGGGGCTCGATACAGCGCTTGCCGTCGCCGACGCGTTCGGCTTCATCCTTCCCACCCGCAAGATGGTCGACGCGATCTACCAGCAGGCGGTCGTCCGCCTGTCACCGCAGCCGCTGCCCCCGGGCGAGCGGATGCGCTCGACCGGCTACTACGTCCGCCACAACGAACTGGTGCAGGCCCAGCGGTCGACCGCCGCCGCGCAGCCTGCCGTGCTGACCGCCGGCCACAAGAAGGACCTGGTCATCACCAGGCAGCTGTGGAGCACGCCGGGGCGCGTGGCGATCTACGGCTGGCATCGCAACGAGAGCGCGCCGATCCAGCCGCTGAGCATCGTTCACGGCGCGCGTTACGCCGACTACAGCCATGGCGTGCGCCTGGTCAGCACCACTGCCTTCGTCGACGGCAAGCCGAAGTCGATCTTCGACCTGATGCGCGATGAGCGCTTCGCGAAACTGCTGAGCGATGAAGGCCCGCTCGATGGCCTGCCGGACGCGCTGCGCTCGCTGGCGGGCAACGGCGCATCCGTCCTCGCCGGGTTGCGCGTCGGTCACTGACCGGCAAGGGACTTGCAGCAGCGAAAGCCGAGGTGGTAGTTGGCGTGGCTGGACGAGTCCATCACGCGGCTGCCGTGCCAGTACGGCGCGCGCCAGCGGCACCAGTCCTCGTGCGCGCGGTAGGTGTCGAAGATGAACCAGCTGCCCTTCATCTCCGTGTAGCCGAGTTCCTCGCTGCCGAGGCTGGCCATCTGGCCTTGCGCGAGCGGCAGGTTCATGTGCTCGGCCGCGTTGCCGTGCAGGTCGTACACCCCTAGCGGGCTGCGGCAGTCGGTGAAGCTGCCGGCCGGGTAGGTGTTGGATCCGCAGATATTCCAGCCGCCACCGGCGCAGCCGGGCGACTTCTGGCTGCCGGTGGCGCAGATGCCGGCCTGGTACGCCGGCCCGTAGCTCCAGTTCTTGTCGGCCTGACGCGCCTTGTTGTGCGCCGAGCGCATGCGCTCGACCGCGGCGTTGGGGGCAAGGCCATTGGCCAGATCGAAGCGATAGTCCGGCGCCTCGAGGCGGCCGGCGCAGGCGCCCTCCCACTCGTGCGCGTCGCACAGCCGCTTGCCCATCGCCTCGCAGATCAGCGCCGCCTCGCGCGCCTTCACCCAGACGACCGGGTACTCGCACGGAATGTCGGGGAACTCGAACTGGTCGATGCATGCCTTCGCCTCTTCGGGCCGCTGGCGGCGCGGATCGTAGAGCGGCGCCATGAACCTGGCCCCGCAGACGCGCTCGAAGGCCGGGTCGTCGTAGCGGATCGAGCGCTGCGCGAGGTTGGCCCGGCATTGGTCGGGCGACTGCGGATGCCGGGCGATCGCCGGATTGCCCTGGCCGATGACCCCGGAGCGGGCGAAGATTGCGCGGATCGCGGTCATCTGCGCTTCGGAGAGCGCGTGAACGCGCTGCAGTTCGCGCAGCAACCGCTCGTTGTTCTCGGCCAGCGTCGCAGCCGCAACCGTCGACAGGGCGACGGCGAACAACGTGCCGATGGCCACGGACCGGAGACGAAGCGGGATCATCGGCTGGGCGCCCGGCGCAGCAGGTAGAAGAAATCGCGGTTGTCGGGAAAGGCCAGGAAGCGCGGCAGCAGATCGTTTCCCGACTGCTTGTCCAACACCGACATGCCCTTGACCAGATGCTCCACCGCGAGGCGCGGGCCCTGCCGCGTATAGATGGCGAGATAGGTGTGCTCGAGCGCGTTCATGTCCAGGTGCATCGCGTAGCGGCAGCCGTAGGCGAGGAAGACGCGCGCCATCGTCGGCGGGGTCGCGGTCGAAAAGTAACCGTAGACGAGATAGCGCTTCGACGCCTGCGCAAGCAGACAGGCGCCGGCCCGCAGCGTGCGCAACTGCCCTTGCGCCGATCCCGACCAGTTGCCCGGCCCCCACTGGTCGACCAGCGCGCCGACGGCGGGGGCTCCGTTGACGGGATCCGGCTCGACCAGCGCGACGCCGTTCTGTCGCGCATCGCGCAGCCTCGGCAGCAGCGCGTTGTCGCCACCAGACCAGGTCTTCATGTCGACGGCGCCGTCGTTCAGCACGTAGACCGTCGCCAGACCCGGCACCAGGGCGCTGAAGACCACGCCCTGCTCGACGAAACCGTAGTGGCTGCCGCGGTTGCGCTGCGCCAGCGCGCCATGGCGGAAGGCGCCGTGCTCGCGCTTGAAGCCGCCGGTGAAAGTGGCGACCGCGTGCGCCTCGATCGAGGGGCTCATCATGCCGGTGCGCGCCAGCGGCGCCGCCGAATCGATGCCGTCCGGCCCCGGCAGATCGGCGCTGCGCGCCTCGTTGCGGATGTTGGCGGACCAACCGACGCGCGGGTGGTCGGTGCCCAGCGCAAAGCCGAGATCGAAGCGGGACAGGTCGAACGCCACCAGGTAGACCAGCGCATCGGCCTCGACGGCATCGGGACGCCAGGGCCGACCGGAACGAGCGGCCGGTGTGTCGGTAACCGCCGCGGGTTCCACCACGCTCACGTAGGCGTCTGCGAGCCCGCGCACGGCGTACCACTGGCCGAGCACGACGCCGCGGGTTGCATCGGCCAGGTCGATGCCGAGCATGTCCGGGACGACGGCGCGCGCCGCCGACTCCGGGCGCACCAAGGCCGGCGGCGGCCCGCCGACGGCGCCGCCCGCCACCGGGCCGGCCGCGCCGGCGGACTTCGCCCGTTCCACGTAGGAGTCCCGGAAGAGCTCGCTGCGCACGAAGCCGACGATCTGCTCCCCGCCCCAGACGTGGTCGCGGAGGAACTCGCTCGTGGCCTCCAGTTCGGTGCGGCTGCCGCGCACCGGGTTGCGCAGGTAAAGACGCCCGTCGCACAGCGGCGCAAAGGGCAGGTTCGATCGCCGCGCGCGTTCGAGCGGCGCATCGGGCTCCGAAGACAGGATCGGACAGCGCGTCGTGCGGCCGACGGCGGCGACGTCGATCGAGCCGCCGCCGGCCGCATTCAGCTGCAATTGCTGCTGCGGGTTGGCGTTCTCCAGATGGTAGGCGGTCGAGCGCTTGCGCCCGGGGTCATCGAGCGTGAGAACGAACCACGCGTTGATGGCAGGATTCAGGTTGACCAGCGTCGCCTGCTGCACGGGCGCGCCCCGCCCTGCGTCGAGTGTCACTGTCGAGGTCTGCCGCGACGGCTGCAGCGCAACGATCGTGCGCACACTCTCGCCGATGGCCGTCTGCGCAGCCGAACCGGCACCGATGGACCCCAGCGCGGCGATGGCCGCCGCCCAGCAGAACAACAGGCGGCGATGGCAGAGCACGTTCATCGAGCCATCCTGCCGGGGTTCACGCAGCCGCCAGGAAAAGAGCCAGCACGATCGCACCGACGATCAGGCTGTGCCGGTCCCTGAGCGCAAACATCACCGGATCATCGTGGATGCGGCCCTCGCCCGCAATTCGCCACAGGCGCTGCATCCAGTACAGCATCAGCGCGCAGCTGCACCAGATCAGCCATCGTCCCGGATGGACCGCCGGCTCGGCCAGCGGGTAGATCGCCAGCACGACCATGGCGGCGGCACCGGCAACCCGGCCGACGGCGGCAACCATCGGCGCATCACCGGCGCGGTAACCGTGCGTCTGCTTGTTCGCGCCGACCAGCACGCCCACCAGGGTGAGCTCGGAGAATCGCTTGAGCAACGCGAGGCTGAAGAACAGCAGCGTGCTGCAGATGAGCAGCCAGGCCGAAACCGCGATTCCGAGGGCCGCCGAGCCGGCCAGGATGCGCAGCGTGTAGCCGCAGCCCAGCAGCAGCGCGTCGACGACCCGCACATCCCGCACCCGCAGCACATAGGCGAGCATCAGCACGATGTAGACGGCCAGCACCAGGCGATAGCCGACCGACAGCGCCATGGCGACGGCGATCGTGCCGAGCCACAACAGCACCAGCGCGATGACGGCGTTCGTCGCCGGGATTTCCCCCGAAGCGATGGGCCTTTCCCGCTTGTGCGGGTGGTTCCGGTCCCGGGGCAGATCGATCAGGTCGTCGAGCAGATAGATCGACGAGGCAGCCAGGCACATGCCGACGAAGGCCAGGAACGCCTGCGCGAGCGCGTGCGGGTCGGCCAGGCGATGCGCGGTGAGCAGCGGCACGAACACCAGCAGGTTCTTCACCCAGTGGTGCCAGCGCAGCTCGCGCAGATAGGTGCCGATGCGGGCCCTTCGGCCGCCGAGCACCTCGTTGACGACAGTGACCTTGCGCACGGCCGCCGTCAATGGTTCGGACGGGTCGACCAGGATCGCGCCGCGCGCCGAACGCCAGACGGGAAGGTCCTTGGGGCCACCGCCGACGTAATCGAAGCCGCGTTCCCCGAATGCCGCCGCGAGTTCCTTCCGCTTCGCTTCGCCGCTGAGGTTGGTCGAGCCGTTGCTGGCGAAGACCGCGTCGAACAGGTCGAGATGGCCAGCCACCGCGCGGGCGAGACGCTCGTCGGCGCCGGTCGCCAGCACCAGCCGGCGGCCATTGCCTTTCTGCAGCCGCAGGTATCGCAGCAGATCATCGTGGTACGGAAGCGTCCTTGCATCAGGCACCGACGCAGCGGCGACCCGTTGCTTCAGTCTTGCCCGGCCTTGGGTCAGCCAGATCGGCAGCCTGAGCAGCTGTGACGGATGCTCCTTGGCGAACACGAACAGCGACTCCAGCAGGGAGTCGGTGCGGATCAGGGTGCCGTCCAGATCGACGACGAGCGGCACGTCGTCGGCCGGCCGCCCGGCGCCGCCGTGCGCCGCGCCGCCTGAAGCTCGCACCGTCTGCGCGCCGGCGCCTAGAAGAGTCTCTTCGCCCATCGGAGGAAGCCTTTCTTCCACGGCACGCGGTGAGTCGTCCCGGACTGCCCCTGCAGTTCGTCCCGATGCGCGACGTACCAGTCGTAGTTGGCGGTCAGCGCCATCCGGTTCGAGCGCCCGGGCACGTAGCCCAGCTTCTGTTCGAGTCGCTCCGTCGAAACGAAGCTTTCGAGTCCGGCCGTCTCGTAGATCCACTCGTAAAGAGGCGAAAAGCCGGCTGCACGGAGCAGCCGCAGGGCGAGGATGGCCGGCGCCGCGGGCAGTGCAACGACCTTTCGGCCGTGCCCAGCACGATCCAGTACGGCCTGGACGTTCTCGCGCATCGTGCCGAACTCCCTCGCGCCGATGTTGAACGTGTCATTGACCAGGTCCGGGTCGAGTTCCAGGCACCGTTCGATCACCTCGCACAGGTCGGCGACGTCGAGCAACTGGTAGCGGTTGTCACCGGCACCCAGCACCGGAAAGCTTCGCCCCTCGAACGCCCATTCGTAGAGGATCTCGAACACGCCGAGCCGTTCGGGGCCGATGAAGCTCTTCGGGCGAATCACCGGCACGCACAGTCCCTTTGCCCGGAACTCCTCGCACAGCCGCTCGGCATCGATCTTGGCGCAGCCGTACGGACCCACGCCGTGCAGCCGGTCGTCTTCGCGGATCGGATGATGGTCCGGTATGCCGTAGACGGCCGTCGACGAAATGAAGACAAAGCGACCGACGCGATGGCGCAGCGCCGCCTCAAGCAGGATGCGCGTGCCGTCGACGCCGGTGGAGACAATCTCCTCCCGGCTCGCCAGCGGCAGCGCGGCTGCGCAGTGCACGACATCCGGAGCGTCGACCATCACCCGCTCGACGGCGTCGGCGTCGCGGATGTCGCCCAGCACCGCCTCGATGCGGCCCTTCTCCGGGTAATCGAACGGAGCGATGTCGAGCGAACGGATTGGCACGCCGCGCGACAGCAAGTGGCGCACCAGGTTGATGCCCAGGAAGCCGGATCCGCCGGTGATCAGGCAAGGCCGTGTTGTCATGGCGAACCGTCTGCTTCCTCGGAGGACGTGACCAGCATAGGTTCCGGGGCCAGAACCCCGTTGACTGACCGCAACGTCTCCCACCGACGGGCGCCCTTTCGGCGGCCGGCCCGGATGCCGGTGGCGGGACGCTGCCGGCGCGTGGGGCGAAAGAGACACCGCTAACATCGTGGCTGAAGCGCGTCTGGCGGGCATGAACCTCACCGATCTCAACCAGCAGGAGCGCGACGACCTCGCGGCGCTCGAGCCGCGAATCGGCCGCATCCACCTGCGCCAGCGCTTGGGGCTCGAGGGCGAGCGCGAGGCCCACGTGTTCCGCAAGGGGACGCATTTCTTCCACATCGAGAACTGGTATTCGGTGCACGGTCTGATTCGCGGCGCGCTGACGCTGGCTGGCCTGCACGGGCGGGGGCGACGAAACGTGCTGCGCTTGCAACTGCGGCGAAACGACGTCGTGCTGCCTTCGCTGCCGACCGCCTTCGACGGCTACACGCTGCTGCAGCTGAGCGATCTGCACCTGGACATGAGCGAGGCGCTGCAGGAGTCTCTGATCGAGCACGTTCGGCGGCTCGAGTACGACGCCTGCGTGCTCACCGGCGATTTCCGCTTTCGCACCTTCGGGCCGCACGAGCCCGCGCTCGAGGCACTGGCGCGCCTGCGGCCACACCTGCGAAGCCCGACCTATGCCGTGCTCGGCAACCACGACACCATCCGCATGGTGCCGCGCATGGAGCGGCTCGACATCCGCGTGCTGCTCAACGAGTCGGCGCGCATCGACCGCGCCGGAGTCGCGCTGCATCTCGCCGGCATCGACGACGCGCACTACTTCCGCACGCACAACTTTCACCGCGCCGCGCACGACATCCCGCACGAGGCATGCGCGATCCTGCTGTCGCACACCCCCGAGCCGTACCGCCTCGCCGCCCATGCCGGCTTCGGGCTGATGCTGTGCGGCCACACCCATGGCGGGCAGATCTGCCTGCCCGGCGGAGTGCCGATCCTGACCGATTCCGACGCGCCGCGCGCCTACGCCCGCGGACCGTGGAGCTACGGCTCGCTGATCGGCTACACCTCGGTCGGCTGCGGCGCCTCGATCGTCGACATCCGCCTGAACTGCCTGCCGGAGATCACCCTGCACCGACTGCGCGTTTCGGGCAGCGGCGCGGCCGCCGGTGGCAGGACTCAGTAGGGCCGCTCGCGCAGGCCGAGCCGGAACGCCCAGCGGGCGAGCGGAATCTCGAGGACGAAGAACGCGGCGCTGATGGCGAGGATCTGTGCCATGGACAGATCCAGCTGACCCTGCACGGCGAGCAGAGGCAGCAAGGACTCGGGGACCTGATCGAGGCCGGTCGCGCGGCCGCTCGGCGCCACCCGGAGGCGACGCTTGACAAAGCTGGCCAGCGCATCGCCCGCCATCGACACGACGCCGATCAGCGCGCCGAGCTGCGGCGAGATGCCGAGCGCCCAGGCCGCCGGCGCCGTCGCGACGGCGGCCGCGACCACGCCGCGGATCGTCTTGCCGGGCCCCAGCAGCGGCCGGCCGTCGAAGAAGTTCAGGCCGAAGTCGAGCGGCGCCGCCCACCGATCGCCGAGCAGCCGCTTGGCGACGATCGGCGCGCTGTTCGCCACGCCGAGCAGCAGCAGCAGCCTCAGGCCGAGCCAGATTCCGTCCATCGATCCGAGTCGGAAGTCCTCCCCGGCAGGTTACCGAAGATCGGGCCGAGCGGGCCGGCCTCGGCGAGGCCGCTGGCTTGAAGCGGCGGCGGAGTTCGTGCTAAAAACAAACACTCGTTTGGTACAGTTTCGCCGCAAATGCCCGCCCTGCGCGCCCCCCGCTCCGACAACCGCCTGCCGCAGATCCTCGACGCGGCCGCGCGGCTGTTCCGCACCCAGGGTTTCCAGGGCACCTCGGTGCGCGACATCGTGCGCGACGTCGACATGCTGCCGGGCTCGCTGTACTACCACTTCGCCACCAAGGAGGAGCTGCTGGCCGAGGTCTACGCCGAAGGCGTGCGGCGCATCTCGGCGCGGGTGCGCGCGGCGATCGAGCCACTCAGCGATCCGTGGGCGCGGCTGGAGGCGGCCTGTGTTGCCCACCTGGAAGCAATCCTCGAGGACGACGACTACGCGCAGGTGGTGATCCGCGTGCGGCCGGGAGACGCGCCGGCGGCGCAGCCACGGCTGATCGCACTGCGCGACGAATACGAGGCCCTGCTCACGCGGCTGGTGGCCGACCTGAAGCTGCCGCGCGGCACCGACCGGCGAACGCTGCGGCTGATGCTGCTGGGCGCGCTGAACTGGTCGCAGACCTGGTACCAGCCCGGCCGCGATTCGCCGAAGACCATCGCGCGGCGCTTCGTGGCGCTGCTGCAGCTACCCCTGAACCCGAAGGAGCAGTGATGGACATCCGACCCAAGGTGCTGATCACCAAGATCGGCTTCGACGGCCACGATCGCGGCAGCCGCATCGTTGCCGCCGGCCTGCGCGACGCCGGCATGGAAGTCATCTACACGCCGCCGTGGCAGGAGATCGCCACCGTGGTGAAGCTCGCCACCGAGGAGGACGTCGACGTGATCGGCATCTCGTCGCTGGCCACCGACCACCTGATCGTGCCGAAGCTGATGGACGCGCTGCGCGAGGCGGGCCTAGCCGACGTGGCGGTGGTCGTCGGCGGCATCGTGCCGGACGAGGACGAGCAGATGCTGCTCGATGCCGGCGTGGCGCGCGTGTTCCATCCCGGAGCCACGATGGCCGAAATCGCCGGCTACATCGCCGAGATCACCCCGGGCATCCGCGCCCGGCGCCTGACCGCCTGACGAGGCCGAAATGAACAAACCCATCGACGAGAACCTGCTGCAGGCCACGGATGCACAAGCGCGCTGGCGCAAGGAGTACGCCGAGCAGATCGGCACCGACCGGCAGGTGACCAACCGCTCTGGCGTCGACATCGCGCCGCTGTACACGCAGCGCGACTGGGACGCGGCGGCCAACGCGGAAAACCTCGGCTTCCCCGGCCAGCCGCCCTACACGCGCGGCATCTACGCGACCATGCACCGCGGCCGCACCTGGACGCAGCGGCAGCTGATCGGCCTGGGCACGCCGGCCGACTACAACACACGCCTGCTCGGCATCCTGGCACAGGGCGCCAACGCGGTGTCGCTGATCCCGTGCAACTCGGTGTACCGCGGCATCGACATGGACGAATCGCACTTCGAGCTGCTCGGCACCTGCGGCACGGTGATCAACACCGCCGAGCACATGGAGCGGGCGCTGGCCGGCGTGGATCTCGTGCGCACCTCGTGCGCGATGAACGACCCGTCGCCGTTCACCCTGCTGGCCTTCATGCTGGCGGTGGCGAAGCAGCGCGGCACGCCGTGGTCGGCGATCACCGGCACCTCGAACCAGAGCGACTACCTGAGCCACTACGTCGCCAACCACATGTTCTTCCGCATCGCCCTGCCCGGAGCGCGGCGGATCCTCGGCGACCACATCGACTTCTGCAACCGCTTCGTGCCGAAGTGGAACCCGATGTCGGTGGTCGGCCAGCATACGCAGCAGGCCGGCGCCACACCGGCGGAATCGATGGCCTTCACGCTGTCGGCCGCGATCCAGAATGCGGCCGACTGCATCGACCGCGGCATGGACCCGGACGCCTTCCTGCCGCGCTTCACCTTCTTCTTCGACATCTCGATCTCGTTCTTCGAGGAGATCGCCAAGTTCCGCGCCGGACGCCGCATCTGGGCGCGGGTGACGCGCGAGCGGTTCGGCGCGAAGGACCCGCGCTCGTGGCGCTTCAAGTTCCACGGCCAGACCTCGGGCGTCGACCTCACCCGGCAGCAGCCGCTGAACAACATCGCGCGGGTCGCGGTACAGGCGATGGCCGGCATCTTCGGCGGATTGCAGTCGCTGCACACGGACGCCTTCGACGAGGCGCTGTCCACTCCGACCGAGTTCGGCGCCCGCATCGCCATCAACACGCAGAACATCCTGCGCGAGGAGGCGCACCTCACCGACGTGATCGACCCGCTCGGCGGCAGCTTCTACGTCGAGCGGCTCACCGACCAGATGGAGGCCGAGATCCTGCGCGTGATGAAGATCGTCGAGGAGGCCGGCGGCATGTACAAGGCGGTCGAATCGGGCCTGGTGCAGAAGATGATCGGCGAGTCGGCAAGGCGCTTCCAGCAGAAGGTCGAGTCCGGCGAGCAGACGGTGGTCGGCGTCAACGCCTACCAGGCGGCGGAAGACAAGAGCGCCCGCCAGCCGCTCGCCCGACCGGATCCGGCGGCGATGAGAAGGCACCTGGAGTCCTTCAAGGCGTTCAAGGCGGCGCGCTCGGCGCAGGCCGTGAACAAGGCGCTCGACGAACTCGCCCGCGCCGCCAACGACCCGGCGATCAACATCTTCGGCAGGGTGGTCGAGGCGGCCGAGGCAGGCTGCACGCACGGCGAGATCTGCGCACGGCTCCGGCGCGAACTCGGCTTCGGCCACGTGCAGGCGATGGTATGAGTTCCGTGCACCAGCGCCTGGTGTCATCCCCGCGAAAGCGGGGATCCAGTGTCTTTCGCTCGAAAGTCGCTGGGTTCCCGCTTGCGCGGGAACGACACCTCACGGCGCGGTCGCCGCGCCCACCGGCGCACTTCGGGGCCGGCGTCCGATCTGCATGGCGCCAATGAACGCTCCCGACCACCCGCTGCTTCCGCCGCTCCTTGCCGGCGACCGCCGCGCCGTCGCGCGCGCAATAAGCAGCATGGAAAACGCGGCGCCTGGCTGGGAGGCGATCGCTGCCGGCGTTGCGTCGAAGCTGGGTCGCGCGCACGTGATCGGCATCACCGGCGCGCCGGGGGCCGGCAAGTCGACGCTGATCAACGCGCTGCTCGGCGAACTGATCCACCGTGGCAGGCGCATCGGCGTCGTCGCGGTCGATCCGTCGAGCCCGATGACCGGCGGCGCAGTGCTCGGCGACCGCGTGCGGATGGGCGAGCACGGCGCGCACGAGCGGGTGTTCATCCGCTCGATCGCCTCGCGCGGCCACCTGGGCGGCGTGTCGCGCAGCACGCGACGCATCGTCGACGTGCTCGACGCGGCGGGCTTCGACACGGTGATCGTCGAGACCGTCGGTGCCGGCCAGTCGGAGGTCGAGATCATCGAGATCGCCGACACCCGCATCGTCGTCTGTCCTCCGGGCCTGGGCGACGACGTGCAGGCGATCAAGGCCGGCATCCTCGAGATCGCCGACCTGCTGGTGGTCAACAAGGCCGACCTGCCGGGCGCCGAGGTCACGGCACGCGAACTGAGGGAGATGCTGCGCCTGCGCGCCGGCAGCCGCTCCGACGTCGCCGTGTTGAAGACCAGCGCAACGCGCGGCGACGGCATTGCCGCCCTGGTCGACCAGGCCGAGGCACATGCCGCCGCGAATGGCGTCGGCCGCCGGCTGTCGATGAGGCACCATCCTTCGACCGACGAGATCACCGCGGTGGACCGGGCGATCGCGTCGCGCCGCTCGGTGCGGCGCTTCCTGCCGCGCGCCGTCGCGCGCGAAACGGTCGCGCAGATCCTCACCGTCGCGCGGCATGCGCCGAGCAGCACCAACACGCAGCCCTGGCGCGTACATGCACTGGCCGGAGCAGCCAGGGACCGCCTGTGCGAAGCGGTCGCCGCCGCCTACGACGCCGGCGACTCGGCGCCGGAGTACCGCTACTACCCGGCGCAGTGGTTCGAGCCCTACCTCGGCCGCCGGCGCAAGCTTGGCTGGGACCTGTACACGCTGCTCGGCATCGGCCGCGCCGACAAGGCGGCGATGCACGCACAGCACCGGCGCAATTTCCTCTTCTTCGACGCGCCGGTCGGCCTGATCTTCACCATCGACCGGCGGCTGGAGCGTGGCAGCCTGCTCGACTACGGCATGTTCCTGCAGAACATCATGATTGCGGCGCGGGCGCGCGGGCTCGATACCTGCCCGCAGGCGTCTTGGATGGAGTTTCCGCATGCGATCGCGCGGGTGCTCGCACTGCCGGAAGGCGAGGCCGTCGTGTGCGGCATGGCGCTGGGCTACGCCGACGACGCCGCGCTCGAGGGTCGCCTCGCGCCCGAGCGCGAATCGATCGACAGCTTTGCCACCCTCGCCGGCTTCGACTGAACCCGATGGAAAGCAAAGCTAAAGCGCAGCAGCGGGTCGCGCAGCTCGCAGCGAAGGACCGCTTCGCGCAGGCGATGGGGGTCAGCTTCGTCGACGGCGGCCCCGGCCATGCGAAGGTCGCCATGACCGTGCGCGAAGAGCACCTGAACTTCAACGGCACCTGCCACGGCGGCGCCATCTTCGCCTTTGCCGACGCCGCCTTCGGCCTGGCCTCGAACTCGCACGGTCTGATCGCCGCCGGCATCGACGCGCACATCACCTACCAGGCCGCCGCCAGCCTCGGCGATGAGCTGACCGCGTCCGCGGTCGAGGTGTCGCGCTCACGCAAGCTGGCTGTCTATCGGATCGACGTCACTCGCGCCGACGGCGCGATGATCTCCAGCTTCACCGGTACCGTCTACGTCACCGCGCGGCATCACGAGGAAGTCGCAGGCTGATCCATCTGCCGCGCCACGGCCGCGGTCAGCCCCGCGGTCAAGCTTTGCCGGGCATTACGGCCGCCAGCCGGCGGCCCATTTCCTCCGCCAGCGCCTGCAGCCCGCTGGCCGGCCGGATCATCACCTCGAAGTCGACGATGCGGCCGTCGGCATCGAAGCAGATCAGGTCGACTCCTTTCAGCTGCCTGTCGCCCACCTGCGCGCGGAACTCCAGCGCCACGTCGAGGCCATCGCCGGTGGCGAACTGCCGCTCGTAGGCAAAGCCGGAGAACACGCCGAAGACCGTGCGCAGGATCAGCGCCACCGCCGGCGCGCCGTGGTAAGGCTTGTAGGCCGCCGGCGAGCGGAACACCGCGTCGGCATGCAGCAGCGGCGGCAGCGCGGCGAGATCTCGCGTGTCGATCATCCGGTGCCACTCTCGCAGCGAGGCGGCAACCGGCGGGGGAATCGAATGGTTCATCGTCATTCCTTCTCGAAGAGCGTCGACATACTGCCGGAAACACCCGCCGCCAGAAATCCCGGCGCCGGCAGCGGCGGTCTCCGATTGGCAATCATCCGCCTTGCACCGGTCGCGGCGATCCGCCGCGGTCCGACCCCGGGGTCGGCCTCAGACTGACAGCGGTCGACCACGGGCCGCCTCGCTGCATCCGCCGGGGTCATGGGCCGCCATGCGTTAAGCCATGCGGCGGGTCCCCCTGAGTTCGGACTGCCGGCTGTCATGTATCGACCATCCCACTGATGCGTCTCAACGGTTCAATCTCTTCATGCGACCAAAATCATCATCGCGATGTAGCGAGCCAAGCAACGGAGCGGACGCCATGAAGATCACGACACTTGTTGAGAACGAGTTGGCACTTGATCAGCGGAATCTTGAGGCGGAATTCGGGCTATCCCTGCTGATCGAACACGCGGAGCAGCGCATCCTGTTCGACACCGGTGCGGCAGGCGCAGCGATGCGCAATGCGTCGCACCTGGGCATCGACCTGCGCCAAGTCGATGCCGTCGTGCTTTCACACCATCATTTTGATCACGGCGGCGGCTTGCCTGCATTCTTCGCGATCAACGGCCACGCCAAGGTCTTCTTGCGCCGCCCACCGGCGGGCAAGGAATTCTTCCGTGCCTTCTTGGTGGTCAGCCGCTACATCGGCCTGGAGGAGGGGCTCCTCGAGCGCTTCAAGGATCGCTTCGTCTTTGTCGATACCTTCACGGAGTTTCTGCCTGCCGCGTACATCGTGACGAACATCTCCCGTCGGCACGCACTGCCCAAGGGTGATCGCTACCTGTACTTGAAAGGGGAAGACGGCTATGTGCGTGATCCGTTCGCACATGAGCTCGTGCTGGTTGTGCGAGATGACGATGGCTTGGTTGCCTTCACCGGCTGCGGCCACAGCGGTGTGCTGAACATGATCGATTCCGTGATCGGGCACTTTCCGGATAGCCGCATCAAGGCGGTGGTGGGCGGCTTCCACCTGATCGGCATACCGACGCCAGAGACGATGGCGGGAAGCAAGGACGAGATGGTCGCTCTGGGGCAAGACATGCGGAAGATGCCCGTCGATGCCTACTGGACAGGCCACTGCACCGGGCACAAGGCGTTCGCGATACTCAAAGATGGGCTTGGAGCCAAGCTGGAGGCGTTTCACACTGGCACCGCCCTGACGATCTGATCCAAGCACCTTGGGAAATCCGCAGGGTCGAGAGCTGTGCGGTCACCGCTCCCGGGCCGACGGAGAGCGCATGCGCCTGGCCGGCAGCGTGGGTGCGGTTGCCGGCTGCCATTGACCGGACCCGCTGCATTGCTGCCGGTGACGGCGAGCCGGTCGAGTGACCGAAGATGGCCGGTTGTTCGCCTTCGCGATCCGGCCCGAGAGTTGACCTTCGCGGCGAGCGCCTGATCTGCCAACCTCCGCTTTGGGCAAACACGGGCAATCTCGGCAACCGGCCACCAACGGTCCTCGACGAACGGCCGCTCTTTGGCGGCAAGGTTCGCTGGATGTCCGTCAAGTTCGCTTAAGCCTCGCGTTGGCGGTCGCGGCCAAAACGAGGCGCTGACCTTCGCGGCCCGTTATATGGCTTGACACACCATATCGTCGTGGCATGATGCAGGCATGCTCAAAGCCCGGTTGCTCCTGCGCACGCGAACCTCGGTGCATGGTGGGGTGGTGGAAATGACGGTCTGGAGCGTCCCGCTGCCGGTGCAGCCTTCGGAGCACGCATTCAAGTACCGCCTGGTTTTCGTGCGCGGCGGGCAACGCCTTGTGGGCTACGACAACGAACGCGGCAAAGGGGATCACAAACATATTGGCGGGCGGGAATACAAGTACCGCTTCACTGATATCGACACTGTGGTGGGTGACTTCCTGCGCGATGTGGAGAAACTGGCATGACTGCATCCAGCAAGGTCTTGAACGTCAAGGTTGGCGAGACGCTGCAACAGGCCGGCAAGCGTGCAGCAGACGCCATGCGCGCGGCGGCCGCCGGCAAGGCGGTGACCCCGTACTTCGGCATCAGCTTTCAGCAGGTCGGCCAGATGCTGGCCACCTTCACTCCGAAACGCTGGGAGTTGATCGCCGCGCTTCGTGAGGTAGGGCCAATGACGGTGGCCGGACTGGCGCGTTATCTTGGGCGCAACTACAAGAACGTACACGCCGATGTTCAGCAACTGATCGAGTGGATGGCCGTAGAACGTGGCGACGATGGACGCGTGAGCGTGCCTTGGTCGGAGATCGTTGTGGACATGAAACTGCCCGAGCGGGCGGCAGCTTGAAGCATGCCGTGTGGGGCCGCCGTGCGTCGGACCCACACCTGCACAGAACTGCCGCACGGGCGCGGATCGACGTGTGCACGACAGTCGGCTTTGCGCCGCGCAACTCCATGATCTGAGTGTCGCCTGCGGGTCGGTTGCGCCTGTTCGTCACCGTGACCAGCTGACGCTGGAGTCGCCAGGGTGCCAGCCGTCCGCGCGAACGACCGCTGTCGCGGAGCCCCTGCGCTAAAGTCGAACGCTGCGAACGACCGGTGACCGAGTTGGACCGGTCACTCGATCAGAAAATCGTGACCGGCCGGAAGGGGTCGGTCTGCCCCAGTCCGGGGTCTGCTATCGGGGTGCCTTGTCATACGCAGCTTGCGTATGCAGGCTGCTCGAGGGAATGCGGCCGCCGGGCAAGGGGGCGCTGCTAGGATCTGACGCGGTCGAGCCGGCCATCCGCCGGCGTCAAGTGCCGGCAAACCGACCGTCGGAGGTCGCAAGACGTGAAGCACTCGCGCATCGTTGCAGCAGTGTTCGCTGGGGTGCTCGCGGCCGCTGGAGCGGCTCCGTCGCAGGCCCAGGTGGCTGCCGGCGCAACCATCGGGTGGGGCTGGCCCGGCTACGGCCCCTATGTGCCATATCGCTACGGGCCGCACTGGTACGGATGGCTCGGTCCGTGGGGGCCCTGCGGCGCGAGCGCGTGCGTCGACAATCCGTACTTGCGCCGAGCGATCCAACGCGAACTGGCGCAGCTGGAGTATCTGCGCGAGCTTGAGGAGCGTGCCCAGCGCGGCTTTCAGTCATACGGAACGCCGCCGTACGGCGCGCGCGGCGACTGGCCGCCTCCCACCCCGGAGGCGCAGGTGCAGCCGGCCTACCGCGGCTCGGGCGAGATCCGGCCCGAGTTCAGCGGGACCGGCCAACCTCGCCAAGATTCCGCCGGGCCGCCTCGCTGACGACCACTGCACGGCGGAACTGCTGCGGCCCGTGAGCGCGCGGCCAAGACCATCAAGCTGACCGCCTGTCGTCGCCTTGCCGGTCGCGCAGGCGAATGACTGCTGTCGCCGAAGCATGATCGCCGCGCCGAGTCCTGCGGACGTCGGGTGGCTGGGCTGTTCCTGTCACTCGACCTCGACCCGCTCGAGTACTTCGCCGTGCACGGAAGCGGAGGCACGCTGCGGCGACCGCCATTGACGCCGAGGACGCTGCCGTGTGCTCCCGGCCCATGGGCCTGCAGCAGGCAGGCGACTGAAACACGCTCCGCCTGCATGGCAGCGGCGTCGTCGCGCAACCGCTGCTCCAGCGGCACCGTCATGCGGCCCTGGGCGCGGCCGCTCAGCCTGTCGGCAGCGTGCGGGCGGAGTGGGAACCGTAGCTGCCGCCGCCGCGACGCCACAGGGCGATGAGCAGATGCAGCCCTGCGCCGAACAGGACGAGCAGCGCGCTGCCGATGCCCCAGACCGCCCAGGTCGCCATGGTCAGGCCACCGGCGACGGCGGGCGCCGCCTGGAGCAGGCTCTCGACGACGGGCCCCAGGCCCGACAGCAGCGCGGTCAACGACTGCGCGATCTCCGGCGGCACCCAGGGCGCCAGCCAATCGGGCAGGCGCAAACCGCCGACGCCCGATGCGGCACCGGACAAGGCGCCTGCATTCGAGACTGTCCAGGCGGCGAGGGCATGCAGCGCCCAGGCCGTGAACGACCAGAGCGCCAGGAGCACGACGACGACGAACCAGTTGATGGCGTAGAACACGATGAGGTCTCCGTTGACGAGGCAATGAGCGACACTGTGGGGATGCCAGCCTATCGAATAAACCAGCCTCAATCGCACATAAGATTCGTTTTTTCCGAAGCGGAGGCCGCATGCTGAACTACCGCCATCTCCACTACTTCTGGGTCGTCACCAAGGAGGGCGGTTTCGCCCGCGCCGCCGAGCGGCTGGACATGGCCGTGCAGACCATCAGCGCGCAGGTGCGCGAGCTGGAGAAATCACTCGGACATCAGCTGCTCAAGCCTTCGGGCCGCGGCGTGGCCCTCACCGAGGCCGGCCAGGCCGCCTTCGCGCGTGCCGAGGAGATCTTCCAGCTGGGCCAGTGCATCGCCGACGAGGTGCGCGAGGCGGCCAGCGGCAAAGTGGCGAGGCTGGCGGTCGGGCTGTCCGACGGCATCTCCAAGCTCGCCGCCCACGCGCTGCTGGAGCCGGTGCTCGCCACGCCCAGTCTGCGGCTGGTCTGCCATGAAGGGGAGTTCGAGCAGTTGCTGGCCGAACTCGCGCTGCATCACCTCGACGTGGTGCTGGCCGGACAGGCCGCGCCGCGCAACCCGAACCTGCGCCTGACCAGCGAGCGTCTCGTCGATTCACCGGTGGAGTGGTACGGCCCGGCCAGGCTGGTCGGCAGGACCGAGCGGGACCGCTTTCCGCAGTCCTTGAACGAGCTGCCGGTGCTCCTGCCTACCGGGCACTCGGCCCTGCGCTCGACGCTGGACCGCTGGTTCGAGTCGCAGGGCCTGCGGCCCCGCATCGTTGGCGAGTTCGAGGACAGTGCGCTGTTGGCGGTGTTCGCGGCCCGAGGGCTCGGTGTGTTCCCGGTCAGCCGGCTCGGGGCGGACGACATTGGCCTGATGCGCGGACTTCGGCTGCTCGGCCGCAGCGAAGGCGTGAAGGAAGAAGTCCACGCCATCCGCTCACGTCGGGGACAGCACCACCCGCTGGTGCAACGGATCGTCACCTCCGCAGGGAAGCGCTCCGGCGCCTGAGCGCCTGGCGATCAGGCCGGCTGAAGCGCTGCCGGTGGCGCGCGGGTCGGCAGATCATGGTCGCCGATCTGCCAATGCTTGCGGGCAGCCGCCATCACCAGTGCTTCGGCATCGGCCAGGTGCTGGTCGGCCCCGGCCGCAGCGCTGGCCAGGCGCAGCACCTGGCGCTGCAGCGCGGGCGCGTCCACCTCGGCCATCAACGAAGCAAGGGCGGCCTCATCGACGCTGCACATCATCGAGCCGCTGCCATAGGCACCCATGAGCAGGTCTTCGCAGAGGGTGTGCACCACCTGCGCGAAGTTGCCGGGTGCCAGGCCGAGCTCGCGCTCGATCTGGAGCTGTTGCAGGGTTTCGATCTCCGAGCGGCAGACATGGCCGTCGGAGACCAGCACCAGCGCGACGATGCGCGCGGCGGTTTCGGGGCTGTTTCGGGGGTAGCTGCGCACGGTAGAACTCCTCTTCAAGCAAGTGGTTGGGGTTGAACGGCGGGAAGTCGCGGCGCTGGCTCACTCGCCGCGGTAGGGGGTTCGTCTTGCCGGCAGACGACCCGGACGGTCGGCCCGGATCGGAATCGGCGCCGGCGACAGCGCCGGCTGTGGCCGACCCACCCTGAGCGACTCCTGCAACGACCGCAGGGCCCGGCCCAGTCGCGCAAGGACGAGGGATCCGAATCGCGGATGGCGCTTCATGGTTGGCTAGACGAAGAGTGGCAAGGGCCTGCAATGTGCATCCGCCGGAACTTCGAAGGAAGCAGAACTTCCATGACTTGCACGTAGGAAAAGCCGAACCATCACGCCGGCCCCGTCGTCGTCTCGTCCGTCGCGAAGGACTGGCGAACCGCGCTCGACGACGCGCTGTCCCAGGCCGCGCGGTTCGTCTTGCGCCTCTGGCAGCACATCGGCGCCGAACGCCGGCTGCGTCGGTAGGCGCCGACGGGGCGGCCCTGCAGTGGCCCGCCCGGGCATCGTGTTCACGCTGGCCGGGTATTTCGGACTGCTGTTCACCAGCCTCCGGAGCCGGTTCGGTATCGGCGGACCGGGCGGGCGAGCAATGCCCCACAGGCTTTGCGGCTGGAACGGAATTCGAAAGAAGCGGACCCCGGTGCCGGCGGCTCAGATGAGCTTGAGCCAAATCTCATTGCGTCGCATGAACCAGGGCACGAACGGGGCGTTGTAGCGGGAGTAGATCGGGCTACCCGTCGTACGCAGTCCTGCTGCCCCGACCCCGCGCTCCAGCTTCTCCAGGTGTTCCTTGTAGTTACGCTCGGACCAGGTGCCCGAGTATCGGATGACGGCGAAGCGGCCACCTGAAACTTCCTTGAGCCTGACCTGAGGGTCCAGGGGTTCGGGCAAGGTCTCGAGCGTGTACTCGCTCGGCATCGTGAATTGCACGACATACCCGCCGTCGGCAGCGGCCTGGGTCACAGGCGCGGTCATCTCGATCCTGGCGGGGGCAGGTGCCTGCGCAACCGGCGCGGTCATCGAGATCTTCCGTTCGCCCTTGTTCTTTCCAAAGATATAGCCCGCCAGGATTCGGAAGCCCCGGTTGCCCGCCTCCTCGGCCGGGCCAGGGACAACGACTTCAGCAACGAGGTACGGTGCGTACTCGCGGATCTCGAAGCTGTCGTACTGGCGCACGACGGTGTACTTTGGCTCTTCGATTGCGCTCGCCATAGGAGACAGCAGGCCCAAGACAACGGCTGCGGCAACTGCGGCAAGACACCTCATGCAGTCCAGCCGGTACTTCAAGGATCCATTCATTGCGCAGTCAGTCTACGGTCCTCGGCCCACACCCAGTGATGGGAAACATGTCGGTCTATTGGCCGGGGCCTGACCCGGCGGTCAACCGGACCGTCCTCGGCGCCGGCCCTGAACGCCCCCGGACAGCGCTCACGCATGTGGCGGCCGACCTGCCGCTGATGAAACCTCGGAGCTAAGGCAAACTGCGCGCCGTGATCGCGCTCATCTACGCCCATCCGCATCCCGCACGCTCGCGCGCCAACCGGGTGTTGCTCGACTCGGCGCGCTCCGCAGCCGGCGTCACGGTGCGGTCGTTGTACGACACCTATCCGGACTTCGAGATCGACGTCGACGCCGAGCGCCGCCTGATCACCCAGGCGAAACTGATCGTCTGGCAGCACCCCATCATGTGGTACACGGCGCCGGCCCTGCTGAAGCTGTGGTTCGACACGGTGCTTGCGCACGGCTGGGCCTATGGCGAAGGAGGCACGGCACTCGTCGGCAAGTCGTGCCTGTGGGTCACCACCACCGGCGCACCGCCGGACGGCTACACGACCAGCGGCATCCATCGCCATCCGTTCGAGGCATTCGTGCCGGTGATGGAGATGACGGCGCGTTACTGCGGCATGCACTGGCTGGAACCGATCGTCGTGCACGGCGCGCATCAGATCGACGCGGCCGAACTGCAATCCCATGCGAGTCGATATCGGGCCGCGCTGGAGGCCTTCGCGCGGGAAGCCGCCCATGGCTGAACCTTCGATCCTGCGCGACGCGCTCGTCTACCTCGGCGCAGCGGTGATCTGCGTGCCGCTCGCCAAGCGCAGCGGACTGGGTTCGGTGCTCGGCTACCTGGTGGCCGGTTTCCTGATCGGCCCGTCCGCTTTGCGCTGGGTCGGCGACGTGCAGTCGACGCTGCACTTTGCCGAATTCGGCGTCGTGCTGATGCTGTTCCTGATCGGCCTCGAACTCGATCTGAAGCGGCTCATCGAGATGCGGCGCGCGGTATTCGGCGGCGGCGCGCTGCAGATGACGGCGTGCGGACTGGTGTTGGCCGCCGGGTTGCTCGCGCTGGGACTGCCTTGGCAGGCGGCGCTGGTGGCCGGCCTGGCGCTGGCGATGTCGTCCACCGCCATCGCAGTGCAGACGATGAACGAGCGCAACCTGATGGCGGCACCGGTCGGCCGCGCGAGTTTCGGCGTGCTGCTGTTCCAGGACATCGCGGCGATTCCGCTGATCGCCCTGGTGCCGTTCCTCGGCGTCGGCGCCGCCGGCGGCGAAAGCTGGCTCGGCGCTGGCAAGGCCATCGCGGCGATCGTCGCCGTTGTGCTGATCGGCCGGTTCGCCATCCCGCCGCTGATGCGGCTCATCGCCAAGGCCAACGTACGCGAGATCTTCACCGCCTTTGCGTTGCTGCTGGTGGTCGGCATCGCGCAGCTGATGGCGGGCGCGGGCCTGTCGATGGCGCTGGGCGCGTTCCTCGCCGGCGTGCTGCTGGCGAGTTCCGAGTACCGCCACGCGCTGGAAACAGACATCGCGCCGTTCAAGGGGCTGCTGCTGGGACTGTTCTTCATCGCCGTGGGCATGTCGATCGACCTGACGCAGGTGCTGGCGCGGCCCGGCCTGCTGGCGGTCCTGGTGATCGGCTTGCTGACACTGAAGGGCGCCGCGCTGGCGCTGATTGCGCCGACGCTCGAGGTGCCGCGCGCGGAACGGTGGCTGTTCGCCGCGCTGCTGGCGCAGGCCGGTGAGTTCGCGTTCGTGGTCTTCGGCGTCGGCCGCGAGGCGCGCGTGCTGCCGCGCGACTGGGAAGGGTTGTTGACGGCAGCGGTGGCCCTTTCGATGGCCGCCACGCCGCTGCTGCTGATCGCGTTCGACCGCCTGACCGCCCGCCGTGCGAGAGCGGAACGTTCGCCGGACGCGATCGACGACGACACGGCGCCGGTGATCATCGCCGGCTTCGGCCGCTACGGGCAGATCGTCGGTCGCGTGCTGCTGGCGCAGGGCATCCGGATCACGGTGCTCGATCACGATCCCGACCAGATCGAGTCGATCCGCAAGTTCGGCTACAAGGTGTTCTACGGCGACGCCACGCGGCTCGACCTGCTGGAGGCCGCCGGCGCGGCCAAGGCCAGGCTGCTGGTGGTGGCGATCGACGACGTGGCCGACAGCCTGGCGCTGGTGGACCGCGTCAGGGAGAGTTTCCCCAACCTGGCGATCGTCGCCCGCGCGCGCAACGTGCGGCACTGGCTCGAGCTCGCCGACCGCGGTGTCGCCGCGGTCGAACGCGAGACATTCGAGTCGGCGCTGAAGAGCGCGCGCGCGACGCTGACGCTGCTCGGTGTCGAGCCCTACGAGGCGCGCGAAGTGGCCGACGCGTTCAGGCGGCAGAACCTGGCGACGCTGGCGGCCCTGCTGCCGCACTTTCGTGACGAGGCAAGGACCGTGGCGATTGCCAAGAGCGGGCGCGAGGAACTGGAAGAAAACCTGAGGCGCGACCGCGAGGCTCGCGCGCAGCGATCCGCGGATGGCTGGCACTGAGTGCGCCGGGAATTGCGTAGCGGCTTGAGCGTCGACACGCCGTCAGCCGCAGGCGGCCCTATGCGGACCGTCGACGCGGGCACTCGTCAGTACAGCCGGACGGCAGAGTCGAAGTACCAGGTTCGGCGGATTTCGATCACGTCGAACTCGCTGGCCAGTGCAGGCGGGAACGCCGGGTAGGGTCTCTGGCTTTCGACGATGCGCCGTATCGCTTCATCGACTTCCGCCACGCCGCTGGACAGCACGAAGGTCACCGACTCCACCGATCCGTCGCTTCGGATGGCCACCGTCACCATCGGGTTGGTGTGAGGCCGCTTCGCCACGTCGCGGACCGTGTCGACCGACGTGTTGAACTGGATCTTCCGGGCCCACGCCTCCGCGTACTGGACGAGTTCGACGTTGGCGTCGGTGCGCCCCCATAGCCTCGCCCGACGTGCGGTGCTCAGCGACAGGGGCAGCGTGGAGGGCGAGCGAGCGGCCGTCGAGGCGGCTTCGCGCCGGGCGGCTTCCTCGTCGAGCTGACGTCCAATGGCTCGCAGCCGCGCTTCCCGCCTTGCTTGCTCCTCCTGCTCCGCCTGGACGCGCGCGGCCTCCTTCCGCGCCACCTCCAACCGTGCGGCGTCTTGGCGCTCGGCCTCCAGTCGCGCCGCCTCCCGGCGAGCGAGCTCCTGGCGCTGCGCCTCCAGCTGTGCCGCCGCCAACCGTGCGGCGTCCTGGCGCTGCGCCTCCAGTCGCGCTCCCTCCTGACGCGCCAGCTCCTGACGCTGCGCCTCCAGTTGTGCCGCCGCCAACCGTGCGGCGTCCTGACGCTCGGCCTCCAGTCGCGCCGCCTCCCGGCGAGCGACCTCCTGGCGCTGTGCCTCCAGCTGTGCCGCCGCCAACCGCGCGGCTTCCTGGCGCTCGGCCTCCATTCGCGCGTTCTCGACCCGCTCGGCTTCCTGACGGGCGGCCTCGACCCGCGCCGCCTCTTGCCGTGCCGCCTGCCGCTGTGCCTCTCGCTCCGCACTTTCGAGCTTGGCCAGTTCGACGGCTCGCTCCCGCGCCTCCGCGTCGATTCGCTCCTGCACGGCATCGCCGCCATCCCGAGGCGCCGGCATCACGGTCTCCGGGCTCGAAGCGCCCGGCGCTGCCGCGATGACAGGCGTTGGCACTGATGGCGCGGCGGGCACGACCGACGTGGCCTCGTCGGGCCGCTCCGGGGCGATCACGGCCGGCTCGGGGATCGGTCGGGGCGCCGCGTCACCGGGCTTGTCGGCGCGCAAAGGCGCGTTCGCGGGGTCCGCGCCGGCCGCGGCATTCCGCCTTGGCTCGGCCTGCGCCGTCGGCTGGGCCGCGGGCACGATCGCGACTGCCATTCCCCCCGGCGGCAGTGCAGTGGACAAGGATGGGGTCGGCGCCGGCCCGCCGGCAACAGGCGCTGCGATCGATGCACGCCGCGGAGGCCCCGCGA
>Ga0209450_10000282_pt1 | contig 27365 bp, 22 predicted proteins | sample FrelakmetLWP11LW_FD_187149 | JGI IMG/M metagenome (GOLD analysis project Ga0209450, IMG submission 187149) | Freshwater lake sediment microbial communities from the University of Notre Dame, USA, for methane emissions studies - LWP11 LW (SPAdes)... | ecosystem: Environmental > Aquatic >...
GGGAACACCTATGCCGTCAAGGGTGATTGGGCCAAGGCTGGAAGCACCTTCGAGGAACTCATCAAGGTCAACCCCCAGAACGCCGCCGCCTACATCCAGTCGGGCCGTGTCTATCTGGCCCGCAAGCAGGAGAAGGAGGCCATGGCCCGCTTCGAGAAGGCCCTCACGCTTCAGCCGAGCGCCGTGGAGCCCCTGCAGTACATCGTCAACGCCTACATGGTCAGGGGCGAGACGCAGAAGGCCATCGACCGGGTCGAGGCCCAGCTGAAGGCAGCCCCCGGGAACCCCTACTTCTACAATCTGCTCGGGGCCCTCTACGAGACCAAGAAGGACACGGCATCGGCCGAGCAGTACTACCGCAAGTCCATCGAGTCGGGCCCCAACGCACCGGATCTGTACGTATCGCTTGCCAGCTTCTACGTGAGGCAGAATATGGCCGACAAGGCCATCGGCGAGCTCAACGCGGCCCTGCAGAAGAACCCCAACTCCGTGGCGGCCCTCATGGCGCTGGCGGGCATCTACCAGAACCAGAACAAGAACAATCTCGCGAAGGAGAACTACCAGAAGGTCCTGAAGATCAACCCCAAGTTCCCCCCGGCGGCCAACAACCTCGCCTACATCTACGCCGACGAGAACACCAACATCGACGAGGCCCTCGCCCTTGCCCAGATGGCCAAGGAGGCCCTGCCCGACAACCCCTTCATGGCAGACACCCTGGGGTGGGTCTATTACAGGAAGAATGTCTACACCCGGGCCATTGTTTATCTGAAGGAAGCGTCAGAAAAACTGCCCAACCAGCCCGTGGTACGCTACCACCTCGGCATGGCCTACCACAAAAACGGCAACGCCGATCTCGCCCGGAAGGAACTGAGCAAAGCCCTCGAGCTCGACCCGAAGTTCAAGGGAAATGAGGAAGCCAGGGCTGTCCTCCAAAAAAAGTAAGGCCATTCGGTCCTTATCATCAAAAAAAGGAGGGCGGCTTTTGGGGCCGCCCTCCTTTTTGATCTCACCTGAGTCGAAAGCCTGGATCGAAAAAACCTTTCTCTCAGAGGATTACGGTGTTATATTGTAAAAAATGCTGAAAAATCTCTGAAATCGTCCACCCTGATCGACCCTGTACGGGCCTATTACAACATAAGCAATTGATATTATAGATTATAATTATCAATTATTGATGCATCTTCTGGAATGTAATTTGCATAGTCAGACATTGATGCTACTCTACACGCTCTCTCAAGAGCCCCATTCCGCGGAAGCATTTCAAAGACGTTTCGGGGTCGGGTCTTTTTTCCTCCTTTTCCAAAAGGGCAAATGGATAAAGGGTTGAGTTGCATGTTGCGGTAGTTGCAATGGATTCAATTTGTTGAAAAAATATGTAATCGAAGGGGCGAAGCTGTATCCAGGGCTAAAAAAAGAGTCATTGCGAACCGAGCCTTGTGAGGCGTGCCAATCTACGAATGGCCCATATTCACTCAGACAAAAGTTTTATCTCACCCTCATACCGTAGGGCATATTTCGGCCCTTTAAAATACAACATAAATCATACTTTAGTCGTATTGCTTTCCAAAAGTGATTGCGTAGAATGCAAGACTCGGGTAAAAACAAGATAACAAATCAAAATCGTAAATTATTTTTACGATTATTTATTGCCATGACCAAAACGTACTTTTTATAATGAAGCGCATTTTACTATTCAAGGTCGGTGCTGCTTAGTGCATCGCGAACCTATGTCAACGGGTCAGGTCCGGCCCGACTACCTGACCGCTGGAGAGAGATGATGAGAAGCATTCAGATCGCAGGTCTGTTTGTCCTTGCGTTTTATCTAATGGCAATGCCGGCTTTTGTCAGCGCTCAGCAGGCAAGCCCCGGCGCGGACAAGGCTGAGAAGAAAGCAACTGCGCCCAAGGCCGAGCTCCAGTCGAAGCAGTCAACGGCCCAGGTGGCGGCCGACAGCGGTACCTACGTCATCGGTCCAGAGGACGTACTTTATATCTATGTTTGGAAGGAGGAGAACCTCTCCCGGACGGTTCCCGTCCGGATGGACGGCATGATCTCCATTCCTCTCGTCGACGACATCAAGGCGGCAGGCCTCACGCCGCTTCAGCTCAAGGAGCTTCTTCTGGCAAAGCTGAGGGAATACGTCGACACCCCTGATGTCACCGTCATCGTCACGGAAGCCAACAGCTACAAGGTCTATGTCCAGGGCGAAGTGAGGAACCCCGGTGTGGTCATCCTTCGCACGGAGACTTCCATCTTGCAGCTTATCGTAAAGGTCGGCGGCTTCACCGACTGGGCGGACAAGAAGAAAATCACGGTCATCCGCAAAGAAGGCGGCAAGGAAATCCGCATCCGGGCGAACTACAAAAAGATAATCGACGGCGACGAGGGCGCCCAGGACATCATCCTAAAATCCGGCGACATCGTCATCATTCCCAACTAGGCCGCGAAGTGGCAGTGCAGAAGTGGCAAGAGTGACAAGGCTGCTTCGCATCAGTGGTATGAGTAACAAAACAGACGAAGCAGACGAAATAAGCGAACCAACGAAATTGACAAGACCGAACAGACAGAACAGAAGGAGTGGTACTTTGAAACGAAGGGGATTGATCACCGCAGTGTGTCTGCTCTTCCTGCTTTGCTTGGCGACTAATGCGGCAGGGCAGGCCGGTGCCCCTGGGACAGCCGTCACCCCCGACACATCCGGTTCGACCAGCTTGCCCAGTGAGCAGCGTTACGAGATCCGGCCATACATTTTCGCCACGGAGCAGTACACGAGCAACGTCAACTTGACGAATGCGAACCAGAAGTCCGACTGGATCACCACCATCGGCCCCGGAATCCGGCTTGCCGTCAACGATCCCTCCTTCGGAGCCGATCTCACGGGCAACTTCGGTTATAACTGGTATGCCAACCAGACCAGGAATGACTACTGGAGCATCGACGGCGCCCTCGGACTCCGATACAACCCCACCCCGCAGCTCACCTTCCGGTTGAGGGACTACATCCTGCGCTCCCAGAACGCGGTGGAGCCCAACTACGCGCAGGGAGGGCAGCCGGCCCAGCCGGGGGTCATGGTCGGCATCAACCGGTCTAATACCCCCTTCCTGCGCAACGTTGTCGAGGCCTCCGTAGACTGGCAGTTCAGCCGTCAGAGCAGCGTCGGCATCCTCTACCGCAACAACATTCTGAGAAACGATGACAACATCGCTTACGAGGACAGCACCGAAAACTACGTGCGCCCCAGCTTCAGCTACTGGATCAACCAGCGAAACAACATCGCCCTGGACTATGGCTTTACCTCCGGCACATACTCGCGCGATGCTGGCCTGCAAACGCCGGACTTCACATCGCAGAATCCTCACGGCCGTTATACCTACCGGTTCGATGCCCGTATGTCCGTCTTCGCGGACTATATATTCATATACCAGGACAATGACGAGCCGGGCATTGACTACACCGTCAATAACCCGTCCGTGGGCATCACGTACAACTTCAACCCCACCCTGATCGGTACGGCCCAGGTGGGCTATTTCTGGCAGAACCCCGAGCGGTTCAACGGGCAAACCGGCGTCACCAGCAACCTGAGCATTACCCAAAGAGAAAGGCAGACGACATACACACTGAGCATCTACAGCGGATATCAGCAGAACCAGTTCGGCTTCGACAATACGGGCTTCAACCAGAATTTCGGCGGTACGGCGGTCATCTCGCACAACGTGACGCAGCGCTTCAATGTGGGTTTCACCGGGACCGCCCTGTATACGGACAATGCCCTCACCGATCAAGACGACTGGCTTTACACGGCGGACGCAACGGCGAGTTACCTGCTCCTGAGATGGCTCACGCTCAGCGGCAGGGCGGGATATCAGCAGCGCGACTCCGACATCGCAGCCAATAGCTATGACGAATGGCATGCGTTCCTGACGCTTACGGCCACATTCGATAATTTGTTGTACTAAGGAAGTGACAAAAGTGGCAAGGCTGCTTCACAGCAGTGGCAAAAGTGACAGAAGGATGAAAGAAGCGCGGCAGTTTCTTTCCAACAACTCAAAATTCATAACTCATAACTCAAAATTAGCCGTTCAGACAGAATTGACCTGGACAGACATGCTGAAGAGGGACAAATGATTAATCCGGGAAGATCATATAATGTGGAAGACTACAAGGAAATCTTCCTGCGCCGCAGGCTCTACTTCATCGTGCCCCTGGCCGTCATCTTCATTGGTGCATGCCTCTGGTGCGCAATCGCCCCGAGAAAGTACATGGCCTCCACTCTCGTCCTGGTCACCCCTCAGCGTGTCCCGTCGGAACTTGTCCGCACGACCGTGACCAGCGGTATTACAGAGCGCCTGAATGCCATAAGCCAGGAGATCATGAGCCGCACGAGGTTGGAAGCGGTCATGGACGAGATGAAGCTTTTCCCGGACGAGGCAAAGGCGATGGACCGTGACGCCCTCGTTGCTGCGATGCGCAGCAACATCACGGTGGATCTTCCGAGAGGAGGAGGACGAGGACAGGAGACCGCCGGCTTTTTCTCTGTCAGCTACTCGGCAAGGGATCCAAAGGTCGCGGCCGCCGTGGCAAATAGGCTCTCGTCGCTGTTCATCGAGGAGAACCTCAGGCAGCGCGAACAGCAGGCCGTGGGCACCACAGAGTTCCTGGCAAGTGAACTCGCTGCCACCAAGGAGAGGCTCGAGAGGCAGGGGCAAGTTCTGGCGGAATACAAACGCCGCCATATGGGGTCTCTCCCGGAGCAGCGGGATACGAATATCACGCTCATGAATCAACTCCAGCAGTTGTACCAGCGAAACGAGGAAAGCCTCAGAGGAGCAGAGGACAGAAGACTCCTTATCCGCAAGCAGATGGCCGATATTGAGAGTCCCCCGGCCGCAGTGGTAGGACCCGGCGGGACTGCCCAGCCAAGTAGGACGCCGGGCACTTACGAAGCGCAGGTCGAGGAGCTAAAAAGGCAACTCGCCGATCTGCAAAGCCGCTACACGGAGAAACACCCTGACATTGTTCGCACCAGGAAACGCATTACGGATCTGGAGAAGAGCAGGGAGACGACAAGCGTGAGAAACGACCCGCGATATAGGGAATTGAGCAACTCTCTTGTAGCTCTCGACATGGAAATCAATCGCCTGCGTGACGATGGCGAGAGACTGCGGGGCCAGATCGGCCTTTACCGGGGGCGCATCGAAGGGGCCACGGTGCGGGAGCAGGAGATGGCAACCATCGTCCAGGAATACAACAACACGAAACTTGTCTACGACACACTGACCAGGAAGAACGAGGATGCCCAGCAGGCTGAAAACCTAGAGCGCCGCCAGAAGGGCGAACAGTTCCGGATCGTCGACTCTGCCCGGGTTCCTGATGGTCCCGTTCAGCCCAACATTCCGAGGGTGCTCCTCATTGGACTCTTCGGGGGCATCGCTTGCGGCCTGGGGGGCATTTTCCTCCGCGAGCAGCTCGACCGTTCTTTCCGCGACCCCGAGGACGTTGAGGCCACCCTTGGCTTCAAGGTCCTCGCAAATATCCCAAAAATCATGAGCAAGGCATCGTAACAATGTACAACAAATTTCACGGACTGAAGGACAAGCCTTTCGAGATTACGCCTGACCCGCGGTACCTCTACCTGAGCGAGAGCCACAGGGAGGCCCTGGCACATCTGACTTACGCCCTGAATGAGTCAAAGGGCTTCACCGTGATCACGGGAGAGGTCGGCACGGGGAAGACCACGCTCGTGCAGATGCTTCTCTCCCGGCTCGACAGCCACACCCGGATCGCCCACCTTTTCAACCCTAAGCTCGGCACTAGGGATTTTTTCAAGTACATCTGCCAGGACTTCGGGCTGAAGACCAACGGGTTTTCCACCAAGGGGGAATTCCTGACCCTGCTTCACTCCTTCCTCATGGAGTGCTACGCCCGCCGGGAACGGGTGGTCCTCATCGTTGATGAGGCCCACACCCTCTCGCCCGCCCTGCTCGAGGAGGTGCGGCTTCTCACCAACCTGGAGACGCCTAAGGCCAAACTTCTGCAGGTGATGCTCCTGGGTCAGCCGGAGCTGGACACCACGCTTGCCCGGAACGAATTCCGGCAGCTCAAGCAACGAATATCCCTCCGGTTCAACCTCAAGCCCCTCAACAGGCAGGAAACGGAGGAATACATCATCCGGAGACTCAAAGTTGCAGGGGCAAGGAACAGCGACCTCTTTGGCGAGGATGCCGTCAAGGAGATTTACCGGTATTCAAAGGGCATCCCCCGGCTCATCAACATCATCTGCGACAACTCCCTGATGTCGGGATACGTCTACGAAAAGCATCGCATCGACAGGGACATCGTCCGCGAGGTCATAAAAGACATGCAGGGCCCCTCCGTACGGAAGGGCTGGAAGGCCCTGTTCCTGACGACAATCGTGATTCTTGCTCTGACCGGCGTCCTCCTGGCCTGGTGCGGCGATATCAACTTCGGCGACCGCCCCTATGCAGCAGAAAGCGTCCAGAAGGTCTTCCGCGGAAAAATCATGAAAGCACTCGAGATCACCTCCCTCGAACGAAAAGACAAGGCAGCAGAAGCGGTCCAACCCGCAATCCTTCTCCTTGCATCATCACAAACGAATGCAATTTCTGCTTCGACGGAACAGTCCCAACATACTCAAAAACCGATCAGCCTTTCTTCTTTGACCGAGCAGACTAAACAGGCCAAATAGAACAAATAGACGAAACAGACCAAATAAACGAAACAGACGGAACGGACCAGAACATGGGCAAACTCTACAAGGCGCTCGAAAAGGCAGAGAAGGAACGCGGCCGGGGACAGGGAATAGAAGTCGCCCGAGAGAAGACGATTGCGCAGATCCCTGAGGAGCAGCCCGAAAGGACTGCAGCGCCGATATCCGTGACATTGCCTGAAGACGTCGACTTCCCTGAAGCGAAGGGCCCGGTGCCTAAACCGGTCAGGTCCTTTGCGCCGGTATCCATGAAACTGCCCGAAGAGATCGTTTTCCCCGAATTCGATCATAAACTGGTCGCATATCGAGAGCCGGGCTCTATCGTGTCGGAGCAGTTCCGGAAGCTGCGGACGCAGCTTCTGACGCTGAACCTGCCCAACCAGCCGAAAACGATCATGATCACCAGCGCCACGGAGGGGGAGGGGAAGACGCTCGTTTCGACCAATCTTGCAACCATCCTTGCCCATGACCTGCACTCCTACGCCTTGCTTGTGGATGCCGATCTTCGAAATCCCGCTCTTTCCCGCTGGTTCGGGCTCGTCAAAGGGCGCGGGCTATCCGATTACCTGACGGGAGGAGCAGAAATCCCGGATCTGCTCCTGAAGACCAAGATCGCGAAGCTCTCGATCCTCTCGAGCGGGACCATCCGGGACAACCCCGTCGAGTTAATCGGTTCGAAGAGAATGGATTCCCTCGTCGCTGAGCTAAAGAGCCGCTACAGCGACCGTTATATCCTATTCGATTCGTCCCCCCTGTTGGCCACGACGGAGCCCAGCGTACTGACCAAGCTAGTCGACGGGATCATCCTGGTGGTCAGGTCCGGTTCGACACCACGCGAGACAGTGAAACAGGCCCTTTCGACAATCGACCCTGCGAAGGTCCTGGGCGTAGTCCTGAATGACCTGGAATTGCAGTCAAAAACCCTGAATTCCAGGTATTTCGGTACGTCACGCTACTATTACCGCTACGGGTACGGTGAATCGAAGGAGCAGGGGGAAGAGGAAACGGTGGCTGCGAAGCTCCTGCAGAGGTTCTCCCGGTATTTCAGGAAGGACAGCTGATTGACAGACAAAAAGCAAAAATTAATGTCATTACGAGCCGAATCTTGTGAGGCTTGGTAATCTACGACTTATGATTCTAAAACGAAGATTGCTTCTCTCCGTTCGCAATGACCAGTTTGAGATATTTCATAGGCTCTTTATTCGATCGGTAACCGCCGGACCCGGGGTAAGTTGCACTCAAAAATCCCGGTGCAGCCATGAGGTCTATTGACGAGAGGCCTCATAGAGCGTGCCCCGACTTCATGTGAAACCAATGAGCGGCACTAGCCATGGGCATGAAAAAGCGGCAATGTTGTTTAATAAGGACGGGCAGGAAAAACACTTGGCCTTTAACTCGATAGGGAGTTGCGGTTCACGTAAGTGAGCGCTCCTTCCAGAAAAAATGGAACGAGTCATCGGTGTCTTCGTGTAACCGAAAGGGCGGGAGCTAGTGTGATGTCCCACAATTAATTTAACAATAAAAACCAATCGGCATTAGCCTAAAACCATTGAGGGAGAAGGATTCCAGCGAATCCGATCGACTTGTAAGCGTAAAATAATCTCTGAGGCGGGACACTAGCCCGTCGTTGATGATCGGCATCGCAAAAATCGGTATGAAAAATGTCAGAAATGATCAGCTTCAATCATCGTTCCACGATGAATTTTATCTTTGCCTTTGTTGACGGCTTGCTGGTTTTGGCCGCGGTGCTCCTGTCCACGATAATTTACCCCATGGGCAGGTATGGCCCGTTTCTCGCGCAGCCATATCCTGTCGTAAAAATCATGCTCGTCGTAGTTGTCGTGGAGATGACGCTATACTACATGGACCTCATGGATTTGAAATTCCTCCGCCAGAAAATCCGAATGGCGATTCAACATGTCAAGGCTCTGGGGATATATTCGCTTAGCCTGGTGTTTATTTACTTTATGCTTCCACACATAGCCATGAGTCACAGAACGCTTTTTGTCAGTCTCGCGTCGATCTTCGGGTTCACTTTCTTGTGGAGGCTTCTTTATCCGTGGGTCGCGAACAATGCCCTTTTCAAGGAAAGAGTCCTGATCGTCGGTACGGGAGATCTGGCAAGACAAATATACAAGGAAATGGGGGAGCATGGGCTGGACGCTTACGAAATCGTGGGTTTTCTGGATGAGAATGGAAAGAGAATTGGAGAGAAAATCAGACCCGATGATCATCGGGGACTTCAAGCAAATCTCTTCCATCTGCAGAACCTGTCAAATTGATCGGGTCGTCGTGGCCCTCGATGAGAGGCGCGGGAGCCTCCCTATGGACCAACTCTTGCAATGCCGCCTCATGGGGATCCACGTGGATGACGGGACTTCCTTCCGCGAGAACCTGTCGGGCAAGCTTTCCGTCGAATACCTTCACCCGAGCTCGATTATTTTTTCAAACGGTTTCCGGGGGGTCGCGGTCTACAAGAGGATCAAGAGGGGATTTGATCTTCTTGCATCCCTGCTCGGGCTTCTTGTTTTCCTGCCTCTGTGCCTGATCATCGCGCTGGCCATCAAGCTGGATTCGCCAGGCCCTGTGTTTTACAGGCAGGAACGTGTCGGCCAGGGCGGCAGAACATTTTATATGGTCAAGTTTCGTTCGATGACGGTGGACGCCGAAAAGGACGGGCCCATATGGGCCGTTGTCAACGATCAGCGTGTGACCAGCGTCGGGAGATGGCTTCGAAAGCTTCGATTGGATGAGCTTGCGCAGATCATCAACGTGATCAGGGGGGAAATGAGCATCGTAGGCCCGCGCCCCGAGAGGCCGTACTTTGTGAAGAAACTGGTGAAAAAAGTCCCGTTTTATTCGCATCGCCATGCGGTTAAGCCCGGCATTACGGGATGGGCACAGATTATGTATCCCTACGGGGCATCCCAGGAACAGGCCCAGGAAAAGCTGAAATACGATCTTTACTACATCAAGCACATGTCCCCCCTTATGGATCTCAGGATCATCTCGGAGACGGCCAAGATCGTTCTCCTCGGCCGGGGCGCACGATGATCAGAAAGGCTATTTGGGACTTTAACGCTTTATGAATATCCCGCAGAATACCCCGTCCTGTGGACGGGGATGAATGCTGAGCGGGGGCAAGGGGGATGCAATCCCCCTCATTGCCTTTCTAGATGCCCCGCCTTGTAGGCGGGGTAATTCACTATATATAACTCAAAATTGCGTTGTTACTTCGGCAAGTAAACCGTAAAAGATGTCATTCTGGACTGGATCCGGCATCCATCCCTGCCTAGATTCCCGCGTTTGCGAGAATGACAAAATGAGATATTTTTTCGCCGGTGCAATAACTTTGATAATTCGGCACTCGAAACCGAAAAATCATAATTTGTAATCAGATGGACGAGGTAAACAGATGTCATTAAGAGAGCAGATTCGAAACTTCATCCTGGAAAACTTCATGCTGGAAAATCCAGAGGACCTTGTAGACGACGAGTCCATGCTGGAAAAAGGGATCATTGATTCGACCGGCGTTCTCGAACTCGTTGCCTTCATCGAAAGTACTTTCGAGATCAAAGTCGAAGACGAAGAGTTGATTCCGGAAAACTTGGACTCAATTATAAAAATCGTCAGCTTCCTGGAAAAAAAGCTGGGCTCGTCGCAGAAGCCGTTCGAGGTTCGGACCTTCCTAGACTCCCGGGGCTGATGTGTGACTGAGCGGTCGCCGTGCGGTGCCGTGTAGTAGCCCCCAATTGGACCGGACACTCTCAAACTGGGAATAAGTTGTAGTGCAAGTTATAGTGCTTGCACCAAAACCCGTGAGAGAGGGTGTCCATGTTTACGGTCGAAGTCCTTACCGGCATCCAGCGCAGACGTCACTGGACCGCAGAGCAGAAGAAGGCCATGGTTCTGGAGACCGAGCAGCCCGAGATGAGCGTTTCGGTCGTGGCCCGCAAGTACTAGGTGCACACCAACCAACTGTTCCGGTGGCGGCGACTCTTCCACGAGGGGGCGCTCACGGCCGTTCGGGCCGATGAGAAACTGGTCCCCTCCTCGGAGGTCAAGGAGCTCAAGAAACGCATCCGGGAGCTCGAGCGCATGCTGGGCCGCAAGACCATGGCGACCGAGATCCTGAAGTATGCCCTGGAGATCGCCTGCGAAAAAACTGATCTCGCTTATACCGTTGCTCAAGAAGGACGATACTCTATGAATGCGGTCAGCGGGACGATGGGCGTATCGAGATCCCGCCAGTACGAGAAGCGGCACGAAGGGCCGAAAGTGCACAGCCGGCATTACCGGAGAGCCGAGGATGCGCGCTACCTGACCCTGATCCGAAGGATCATCGAGGTGCAGTCGACCTGCGGCTATCGACGCGTGACGGTTTTCCTGAATCGCTTGCTCACCAGCCTGAGAGAGCCTGCGGTAAATCCCAAACGGGTCTACCGGCTCATGAAGATGGGAAGCCTGCAGCTGCAGCGCTCGACGGGGCGGCCCCAGAGGGTCCATAACGGGACCATCATGATGAATCGCAGCAACCGGCGCTGGTGCTCCGATGCCTTCGAGATCGCCTGCTGGAGCAAGGAGCGGCTTCGGGTTGCCTTTAGTCTGGGCTGCTGTGACCGGGAGATCCTGAGTTATGCAGCCACGACAGGTGGAATCGACGGGAACGTGATCCGGGACCCGATGGTCGAAGCGATGGAGGCCCGTTTCGCCAGCATCGATCAGCTGCCGGAGCCCATCGAGTGGCTCAGTGACAACGGCCCGGCCTATATCGCCAGGGAGACGATCGCGTTTGCCGAGTCCGTCGGGTTTGAGGTCTGTAGGACTCCGTTCTGCAGGCCTGAATACAACGGGATGGCTGAGGCCTTCGTCAAGACGTTCAAACGGGATTACGTTCACGCAAACCCTCTGTATACTGCCAGGTTCGTCCTGGAACAGCTGCCGAAATGGTTTGAGGATTACAATTAGCAGGCCCCTCACAAGGAACTGAAGGCGAAAAAGATTCTCATCCACTGTAAGAAAGTGCTGGAGAAATTTGCGATCCCGAAATACTTCGAGTGTCCGCGACACATTTCCATAAAACACCTCCGAAAAACGACAAACTTCTTCTCAAGCAAGAAGTCAAATAATAATACTTGCGGTTTCAATTTAAGCCATGTCATCCCTGCGCAGGCAGGAATCCATAGTAGAAATGCCGAAAGCCAACTCAAAAAGCATAATTGCCGAAGATTCGGCTTAATTAAAAACTCATAATTCAAAATTGGAGATGGCCTTTCAGGCCATAAACTGAAATGTGTGGTATAGCCGGAATAGTTGATTCAACTTCATCGGAAGCCAAAGAGCATCTTCTTCGCAGGATGCTCGGCATGATCCGCCACCGCGGCCCCGACGGTTGCGGGATCTACGCTGATGACAAAGTGGGGCTTTCCTCTGCGAGACTGAGCATTCTCGATCTCGCCGGCGGGGATCAGCCCATTCACAACGAGGATCAGTCCATATGGATTGTCTACAATGGCGAAGTCTTTAATTACTTGGAGCTTCGCGAGGACCTCGAGAAAAAAGGTCATCGATTCTACACGAAGACCGACACGGAGGTCCTGGTCCATCTCTACGAGGAACTGGGAAAGGATCTGTTTCCCCAGCTCAACGGCCAGTTCGCCATCGCCCTGTGGGACAAACGAAAGCAGTCCTTGATGCTGGCGCGCGACCGTGTGGGAATCCGGCCCCTCTTCTATCATGTCAAAAACGGGAAACTGCTTTTCGGCTCGGAAATAAAGGCCATCTTCGCAGACCCGGATGTGACGAGGGAATTGGACTTCCGGACGATCTCGGACATTTTCACCTGCTGGTCACCTCTTGGTTCGGAGACCGCGTTCAAGGACGTCCGGCAGCTTCTTCCCGGCCACTACGCCGTTTTCCGGGACGGGAATCTGTCGATAGAACGATACTGGCAATTGTCTTTTTCGGGGCAGTCGGACGGAATGCGTCCTTTTTCATCTTATGTGGAGGAGTTGAACGCGCTGCTCTATGACGCCACAAAGATCCGTCTACGGGCCGATGTACCCGTCGGGGCCTACCTGAGCGGGGGGCTGGACAGCACTTATGTTACATCGCTCGTCAAGAAACATTTCAACAACCAGCTGCGCACATTCTCGGTCAGCTTCTCCGATGAGCGGTTTGACGAGGCGCCATTCCAGCAGAAGGCCGTGGAAGCCCTTCAAACCGATCACAGCATGATCCGGTGCACGGAGAGGGACATCGGCGGAAATCTGCCGAGCGTGATATGGCACACGGAAGTGCCCATGACTAGGACGGCGCCCGTCCCCATGTACATGCTCTCCGGTCTCGTCCGGGAAAACAATTTCAAGGTCGTACTGACGGGGGAGGGCTCCGACGAGATCTTCGCGGGGTACGACATCTTCAAGGAAGATCGGGTGCGGCGCTTCTGGGCACGGGAACCGGATTCGACGCTCCGCCCTCTGTTGCTGAAAAGATTGTACCCGGACATCTTTTCCTCGGATGCCGGACGGACGGGGGCTTTTCTGACAGGCTTCTTCAAAAAGGGCCTTTCGCGGGTGGATTCACCGGTATACTCCCACCTGATCCGCTGGGAGAACACCTCCCAGATCAAGACATTCTTTTCCGACGATTGTCAGAAGCAGGCGGGCACGGTCAATGACTTTGTGGATCGCTTTGCGGCGACGCTGCCTGCAGATTATATGCGTTGGGAGCCTCTTTCCAGGGCCCAATATACGGAAATCGCGACGTTCATGTCCAGCTATCTTCTCTCTTCCCAGGGGGATCGAGTGGCCATGGGGCACTCCGTCGAGGGGAGGTTCCCTTTCCTGGATTACCGGGTTGTGGAGTATGCATGCAGTCTGCCCCCGCAGCATCGCCTGAATGTTCTGAGGGACAAGTTCATCCTGAGACAGGCCGCCAACAGTTTGATCCCCCCGGAACTGGCATTGAGACCGAAGCAGCCATACAGGGCGCCCATCAGCCGGTGTTTTATGGGCAGTCAGGCCCCAGGCTATGTGGCGGAACTCCTGACGCCTGACGCATTGAAACGGACAGGATACTTCAATGCCGGAAAAGTCACGAAGCTTTCTGAAAAATGCCGGAAGCAGGAGGGAGCCCTCCTGAGCGAGCGCGAAAACATGGCGCTCGTCGGCATCATTTCCACGCAGTTGCTGCACGACCTCTTTGTGCGGAACTTCCCGACCGCCTCGACTCCGGGACCGGACAACGTTAGAGTATTCACGTCGTGAAGGCACGGAATCACCCGGCAGATCAGCAGGAGGTTCAAATTCAGTCATCCGTCATTCCGGCGAGTCCTCTTTGATTACAAAGGGTTCAATTCCCCGAAGCTCGCTTCGCATGCGTCATTCCCGCGAAAGCGAGAATCCACTAAAGACTGGATTCCGGATCTAGTCCGGAATGACAGTTGATACCCCGCAGCAAGCTACGGGGTAGTTCAGTCCAGATTCTCATTGAGGAGAAAGTAGAACCATGGCCCAAACACAGGCAGCTTTAAAAATATGCTCACGGTGCATCCTTCCGGAAACGTTTCCCAAAATTCAATTCGACGGGGACGGCGTCTGCAACTATTGCTTGAAGGAAGAAAAGACGGTGGCCGAGGCGCCTGCCAAAAAAGAGAAGTACCGCCAGGCGCTCGACGACCTGATCGGGAGCCTGCGGGCAAAGGCACCCGTCTATGACACCATCATGGCATTCAGCGGCGGAAAAGATTCGAGCTACACGCTGAAGCTGCTGAAAGAGCGCTACAGCCTTCGGATCCTGGCCCTCACGTTCGATAACCATTTCGTTTCACAAGCCGCGTGGGCAAACATCAAAGTGGTGACGGATACTCTCAACGTCGATCTGGTAACCGTGAGGCCGCCCTGGCCTGCAATGAGATCCCTGTTCACCGCGACAGCGAAGGAGGATATCTTCCCGGCGCCCACCCTGCTTCGCGCAAGTGCGATGTGCACCGCCTGTATCGGCATGGTCAAGAGTCTCGTTCTCCGGTACGCCCTGGAAATGTCAATCCCGATGGCTGCCTTCGGGTGGTCTCCGGGGCAGGCGCCGATCCAGTCGGCGATCATGAAGACGAATCCCGAGCTGATCCGTCAGAACCAGAAGGTCTTGAGGGTGGCCGTCAAGGAAAAAGTGGCCTCTGAAATAAACCGGTACTTCGTGCCCGACGAGTACTTTACCGCCTACAGGGACCGGTTTCCCCACAACATTCACCCGCTGGCCTTTTTCGATTACGACGAAGAGAAAATCAAGGGTGAATTGGAATCGATGCATTGGACTGCCCCGCAGGATACGGATACCAACTCGACCAACTGCCTGCTGAACGCTTTTGCAAACAAGTGCCACCTGGATCGACATGGGTTTCACCCCTATGTCTGGGAGATCGCGAACATGGTTCGCCAGGGTGTCATGAAAAGGCAGGAGGGGATTGAGAAAATCTATGTCGACCAGGATCAGGCGATGGTCGATTACGCCAGGGGCAGGCTGGAGGTATGACGAAAATGAAAGCAGAGCAGCACAAGTATATTCATGATTTCCTCGAGCAAAGTGCCCGTCTGTATCCGAAGAAGCTAGCCGTCGTCCATGACAAGGTTCGGAAAAGCTATGAGGAGGTTAACGCGCAGGCCAATCAGCTTGCCGCTTTCCTGATAGAATCGGGCGTCCAAAGAGGAGATCGGGTGGTCCAGATATTCGAAAACTGCCTCGAATATGTCGTGGGTTATTACGGGACGATGAAGGCCGGGGCTGTAACCGTTCCGTTGAGCAACGATCTCAAGGCGGATGGGCTGAAGTACCTGCTGAATGAGGTAGAGCCGGTTGTAATCCTGTCATCGAACCGGTTCGAAAAACTGCTTTTTGACTCCTTGGAGGACCTACCGGGGTTGAAGGTCATTCTGATCAAGATGCCGAAGCAGAAGTGGGAGGCCACGACCTTTCGAACTTGTGCTTGGGAAGAGGTCATCAAGGAGGAGGGCAATGCAGCAAACCCAGGTCTCCATCTTGATGCGGATGACCTGGCGAGCATCATCTACACATCGGGGTCGACAGGTCGCCCCAAGGGGGTCATGCTCTCTCATAAGAACGTCGTGACAAACACGTTTTCCATCTGCCAATACCTCCATTTGACGGACAAGGACATTCAGATGGTGGTATTGCCTTTCTTCTACGTGATGGGCAAATCGCTTCTTAACACCCATTTCGCTGTCGGGGGGACTGTGGTCATCAACAACAAGTTCGCCTTTCCCGCCTCTGTTCTGGAAGAAATGGTGAGGGAGGGTGTGACCGGCCTCTCGGGCGTCCCGTCGACCTATGCTTATCTCCTACACCGTTCCCCCCTTGTACAATATCGGGACAGGCTGGTGTCGCTGAGGTACTGCAGCCAGGCGGGCGGGAACATGCCCCGGATCATCAAGGAGGGGCTGCGCCAGGTGCTGCCGGACCACACGGAGATCTGCATCATGTACGGCGCAACGGAAGCCTCTGCCAGACTGTCGTACCTGGAGCCGGAACGATTCCGTGACAAGATGGACTCGATCGGGAAGGCTATCCCCGGGGTTAGCCTACGGGTCCTGGACCCGAGCGGCAAGGAGGTCCCGCAGGGGCAGGTGGGTGAGCTTGTGGCGGCAGGGGCCAATATCATGAAAGGGTACTGGAGAGACCCGGAGGCAACGGCGAAGGCCCTGGTCAATGGATGGTATTACACGGGCGACCAGGCTTATCAGGATGCGGAAGGGTACTTTATCCTGGCCGGCAGGAACGACGACCTCATCAAGGTCAGCGGCCATCGCATAAACCTGCGGGAGATCGAGGATGTGCTCATGGAGTCCGGCAAGTTCGTGGAAGTGTCGGTCGTCGGCATACCCGATGATCTTCTGGGACACAGGCCTGTAGCCGTGGGTGTTGCGACAACGGAAGGGCTGGACCAGGGAGAAATCCTGTCTTATTGTGCCGGCAAGCTGGCGAAATTCAAATGCCCCTCTGAAATAAGACTGGTCCGTACCCTGCCGAAGAGCCCAAGCGGAAAAGTCAACCGGGCAAAGTGCCTGGAATTGCTGAAATGAGACCATATTCGGGCAGTACGAAGGGTCCGATTGTGGCTAGATCTGAACAAAGGCATGGATTTCGTTGTGCTATGGGTCGACGGGTTAAGGGGATCCTTTTACTATTTATACTTCCATTCATGATTTTATCAGGCTGCGGTGGAGGGAAAATGGCCGATAAGGAAAGCGCCGCTGCGGTAATAAAGGACGTGCCGGAAGCAAGCTGGAAAAGTCTCGCGGGAAAGAAAATCTATTTCGGTCACATGTCTGTGGGAAGCAATATGATCGAAGGGATCCATGATCTTGCAAAGGAAAACCCGCAGATCAGACTCGACATCGTTGAAACAAACAATCCGTCGAACTTTGACCGTCCGCTCTTTGCGCATTCGAGCATCGGGAAGAATGAGGATCCGGCATACAAGATCGATGCCTTTGTCCAGTATATGGACAGCGGTCTTGGCAACAAGGCGGATATCGCTTTTTTCAAGTTTTGTTACATAGACATCCTTTCGGCAACCGATGCGGACGAGGTGTTCACCCGTTACAAAAATGCGATGGAGATGCTGAAAAAGAAATACCCGAAGGTAACCTTTGTTCATGTGACGGCGCCGCTTCGGCTCGTCCAGACGGGGTTCCTCGTCCCAGTCAAAAAGATTATCGGCAGGCCCGTTGGTGGCTATGCGGACAATATCAAGAGAAGTCGCTTCAACGAGCTCCTCCGGCAGGAATACAAGGGAAAAGAGCAAGTCTTCGATCTGGCAAGGATCGAATCCACATATCCCGACGGAAGACGGTTCGAATTCGACAGTGGCGGGAATTCCTATGAATCCCTCGTTGCGGATTACACAAACGATGGCGGACACCTGAACGAGACCGGGCGCAAAGTCGTAGCCGGTCACCTGCTGGTCTTTTTAGCCAGCCTGTCGAAATAACTGTAATAGCAAATCCAGCGAGTTTCCCCTCCCTCGATGAGAGGGGATGGAGGGGAGGGTGAGTGAGCTTCAAACTCCCTCACTGCAGCCCTATACCATTTATATTCCATGAATGACTGCCCCTTTGTCTTTGATACGCAAGTAAAATGAACTCAAAAAAAGAAGAAATAATTGCTGCCACTTGCTCCGGACCCGGCAACGGCCGCCAGCAACTCCTATTGACGATCGACGTCGAGGATTGGTTCCATGTCGAGAATTTCAGGCCGATCATACACCCCTCGACCTGGCCGTCATTTGAGTCAAGAGTCGAGCGCAACACCCACCGCCTCCTCGAACTGTTCTCCGAAGTAAAGTTATCTTCAACAAGTCAAGTAAGTAATTTGGTGATCCGACCGGATGACCCGAGCCCCTCTACCCGAGCCCCTCTACCCGGCATAAAAGCCACCTTCTTCATCCTCGGCTGGGTGGCCGAGCGGATGCCGCAACTTGTCCGCGAGATCCATTCCCTGGGTCATGAAGTTGCCTCTCATGGGTTCAATCACGAACTCACAGGCAACTGCAGGCATGAAGACCTAAGAAGGGACATCGAGGATAGCAAGAAGCTTCTTGAGGACATCATCGGCCGGCCTGTCTACGGCTACAGAGCACCCAGTTTTTCGATCAACGCCGATATGCTGAAACTGGTCGAGGACTGCGGGTATCTCTATGACTCGAGCTACAATTCCTTCTCGGCAAACAACCGATACGGCAGAGTGGATTTGGCCGGAAACGGAAATGCTGGAATCGCAAAAAGAATCTCAGAAGGATTCTACGAGCTTCCGATCAGCAACATCGAGTGGGCCGCCATGGTTATTCCGGCAGGCGGTGGCGGTTATTTCCGTCTTTATCCCCTTCTCCTGTTCTCCATGGGCGTCAAGGCTATGCTGAAAAAACAGAACGCGTACATGTTCTATATGCATCCCTGGGAGATCGACCCACACCAGCCGCATGTGAAGGAGGCGTCTCCGCTATCCAGATTCCGACATTACGTCAACCTGGATAGGACAATGGGCAAGTTGAGAGAGCTTATAACCGGCCTCGACGGCTGCGGCTTTCCCACATGCAGGCAATACCTGTGCGGCTGCTGAGAAGCCGGGCAACAATGAGGCATTTGTGAGGTGCGAAAGGAATGATTCCCAAAATAGTGGACGCTGAGATCAGGCGGAACGTGACCGTCAGGCAGATAACCGACTCCGATACCGTTGCCTGGGAGCGGTATGTATCCCAAAGTCCCGATGCCACGTTTTACCACCGGATGGAGTGGAAGAGAATCATCGAGAGGAGCTTCGGGCACAGGACCTATTACCTCATGGCGACGAAAAACGGAAGCCCCGTTGGCATCCTCCCCACGGTTCACATCAGGAGCCTCGTGTTCGGCTCTATGTTCTGTTCCATGCCCTTCCTGAACTTCGGGGGGGTCTGCGCGGACGATCCGGAGGTCGAGGAAGCACTGTTGCGGGAGGCCGAGAGGATACTCAAGGGCGAAAAGGGCGACTATCTGGAACTGAGGCATCTGAAGCAGACCACCTCGGGTATCCCCTGCAAGCAGCACAAGGTGAGCATGACAATTGAGTTGAATCCGGATCCGGAAACACTTTGGAAAGCATTCACGACAAAGCACCGAACTGCGGTACGAAGGGCTGCAAAGAACGGGCTGGAGCTGAAGTTCGGCAAGGGGGAGCTACTCCCGGAATTCTATGAACTCATGTGCCGGGGGTGGAAAGAGTTGGGGACGCCAATTTATGCAATATCTTTCCTGCAGAATATCGTTAATGCGCTGAGGAATGATATCGAGATATGCCTTGTGAGCCTCGAGGGCAAGGTCGTAGCCGGCGCCTTCAACGGGCTGCACAAGGATACCGTGGAGGGGATGTGGCTGTCGTCCCTCAATGAATACGCAAAGCTGCAGGCAGGCTACGTCCTATACTGGGAGATGATCAGGCGCGCATGCGAAAAGGGCTACAGGCAATTTCACCTGGGCAGGTCGTCCGTGGAAAGCGGGGGAGAGTTCTTTAAGAAGAAATGGAACGCGGTGGCGAAACCTCTTTACTGGGAATACATTCTGAACAAGTGCAGAGACGTGCCCGAACTCAACGTCGACAACCCGAAATATCACCGCGCCATAGAGATCTGGCGAAAATTGCCGCAGGGCGTGACTGACTTCATCGGCCCGCACCTGGCAAAAAACATTCCCTGAAAACCCTATCCGTCATTGCGAGCAACAGACCCCGACTTCGTCCGGGATTATCGATGGAAGAAAAAGAATCTTCAAAACCTCTCCAACCCTCCTTTTACAAAGGAGGGAGCAGAACTTTCCCCCTTTCGTAAAGGGGAACAGAGGGGGATTTTTCCCTCTGCGAATTGGCGCTGAGTCTTATGAGGAGGCATACAAGCCGACATGGCAATCTCGCTTACCGAAATTATAAAAGTCATTGCGAGCGAAGCGCGGCAATCTTCGTTATCGGATTTTAAACAAAGATTACCGCTTTAAGACCGAATGTGGCATCGAACGGTTCGACTATTTGAACATTAAACAATTATCCAGAAATGTAATCGCCCATTGCCTCTACTATACGGGCGTTCTTTCGCTTATGGGGAAAAAAAGGTTCAAAGACAGAGCTCTTGTCGTCATGTATCACCGTGTCGTCTCGGAACAGGATAAAAGCCATTGCCATTCGCATGACGGGATCATCGTATCAAAGACCGCTTTCGAAAAGCAGATGCGCTTTCTCAAAAACCACTTCAATGTTCTGTCCTTGAATGAATTTATCGACCGTATCGAAGGGAGAAAGGCATTTGGTTATAAAAGCTGCCTGGTAACCTTTGACGACGGGTGGTACGACAATTTTCAAAATGCCTATCCTCTGTTGAAGGAAATCGGGATACCCGCAGTAATCTTCATTACGACCGATTTCGTTGGAACCGGCAAGCTCTTCTGGCAGGAGAGAATCACGGGGTTGCTCTGCAGGCTTTACGATGCTTCCAAAAGCGACAGGGATTTTACGAGCTGCTTTTTGCGAGAATTCCCTGATAAGGAAATCGAGCAAATTCTAATGTCTGTGCGGGGGAATCTGAGGGGCGTAATTTATCAGTATATCAGCATCTTGAAGAAAAAAAGCAAAGAAGAAATAGAGATCATTATTCAACGCCTGTCAGAGCTGACGGGAAAATCGGGGAACGGAGATTCCACGAAAGAATCTTTCATGAACTGGGACGAAATCAAGGTCATGGCGGGAAACGGGATATCCTTCGGCTCTCACGGTAAGAGCCACGCCATATTAACCCGGTTGGGGAAAAGCGAGGTAGAAAAAGAAGCGCTGGAATCTAAAGCACTGATAGAAAGGATGCTCGGAACACCTGTTTTATCTTTCAGTTATCCAAACGGGGATTATTCGGAGGAAGTCACGGAAATTGTGAGGCATTCGGGGTACAGGGCGGCATTCTCAACGGAAAGCGGGACGCATTCTGCTGATGACCACCCTTACAGGATTTGGCGAATCAACATCCATGAGGATATGACAGACAATGTTCCCATGTTCATGGCGAGAATTGTCGGGCTCTGGTAGCAAGCGGTAACGAAGTCAATGGGCGCAACGAAAGTACTCGTGACCGACGGAAATACTAGGGCAGCACTTGCAATCACAAGGGCCCTCGGGAGGGATAACTGCGAAGTCATTGTCGGGGCCGAAAAGCACCCCTGCCTAGCCTCCGAGTCGCGGTTCTGCGCGGGCAAGGTCACATATCCAAACCCGCTCAATGACTACCAGGGCTATCTGGATTGCATCACGAGGATATTGAAAGACGTCAGACCCCATGTACTCCTGCCGGTGACGGATGTCACGACGATAGTGGCGGCAGAGAATAAGCAACATCTCGAACAGTACTGCGCTATCCCGTTTCCTGATCATCGTGCGGTTGCTCAGGCGGCCGACAAATCGGATGTGATGAAACTGGCGAAAAAGCTTGATATTCCTGTGCCGGGAACCCTTTATATGAATGATATTCGAGAGGCGCAGGAAGCTGTCTCCTCATGCAGTTCAATCGGCTATCCCGTTGTGATCAAGCCGTCGCGCTCGCGGGTACGAACCGGAAACGAATGGAAAAGCCATAGCGTCAAGTATGCCGACGATGAGGGGCAGCTTCGACGGATATTATGCGGTGTAAACGATGAGGGGGGATTTCCTGTCCTTCTCCAGGAAAGAATAATCGGCGACGGTGTAGGCTTGTTTCTATTTATGGACGCAGGGGCAGCCATTGCGGCCTTCGGCCATAGGCGCCTGCGGGAAAAACCGCCCTCCGGTGGCGTCAGCGTGCTGCGGGAAAGCATACCGTTACAGCCGCAGCTTAAGGAATATTCGGAGCGACTTTTGAAGGCACTGAACTGGCAGGGCATTGCCATGGTCGAGTTCAAGCAAGACAGAAAGTCGGGACGGTTCATGCTGATGGAAATCAACGGGAGATTCTGGGGCTCGCTCCAGCTTGCTATCGACGCGGGTGTGAATTTCCCTGTTCTTCTTACCCGCTCCGCCTTAGGGCAGAAAATAGTCCGTGTTAACGAATATAAAATCGGGGTGAAGTCCAGGTGGTTCTGGGGCGACGCGGACGCGCTACTCTCGAGATTGTTCAAAAGCTGCAGTGAACTTAACCTTCCACCCGGTCATCCGGGCAGATTGAAACACCTATTTCATTTCCTGAAATTGAGGGAAAAGAACACGCGCTACGAGGTGCTGGACATGGATGATATCAAGCCCTGGCTCTACGAAACGCGTTGCTGGTTTTCAGGAAGAACATAAGCCATCCTCAGCGGGAAAAACACTGCTTTTTGTCATTGCGAGGAGTCCCGCAGGGCCGACGTGGCAATCTCTCTTCTTCAGGTGGCTTTTCCGTGAGTATCCATTGATCATATCGAAGCTTGCTGAAACATTGTTATTGCTGAATCAGCAAAACGTAGACTTTCTATAACCGAACGGAATACAGAAATTATGGAAGGTCTATTCCACCTGCATTCCGATTACTCATTCGACGGCAAGCTCAGCTTGGAGAAACTTAAGGAGGAGTGCGTCCGACGGAAGCAGAATTTCATGGTTGTCACCGAGCACGCGGAGGATTTCGACGCAGAGAAACTCAAACGTTATCTGGCTCAATGCAAAAGCTTAACGGACAGGGACTTCATCGTGGTCCCTGGCCTCGAATTCAGGCTGGAAGGGGAGATGGAGGTCCACGTCCTTGTAATCGGTACGGAAACGCTCTGTAGAGCAGAAGCACCGCGGGACGTGATGGAAAAGATGTTGTCGGGCGAGTGCTCGGGCCTTGCCGTTCTGGCGCACCCCTCGAGAAACGGTCATTATATCCCGAAGGATTTAGAGCACAGGATCCATGGGATCGAGATCTGGAATGCAGCCTACGACAGCCGTTATCTTCCCGATTACTGGGCTATCCGCCTTTTCATGTCGTTAAGGAAGCTGAACAGAAACCTTGTCGGGTTCGGGGGGCTGGATCTTCATGACCGGTCCGGCTTCCGGGAGTTGAAGCTGCAGATGAGGCACCCATGCCGGAAGGAGGCCGAGCTTTTGACCCATCTCAAGGCTGGAAGGTTTTCGATCAGGGGACCTTATGCGGGTATTGACTCTGTGCCAGACTGGGGCTTTGCAAAAATGCTGTTGTTGAATGTGGGACGAAAATTGCTGGCAGGTGCCAATATTTTAAAATGGAAGCTCGCACCGCCCGCAAAATCGGCCTGAAGTGATGATCAGGGAGAATTTGTGGAGTATCAGGCAATGCAGGGGATCATGAAAATTCTGTTCTGGGTGAGCGGGCTTGCCGTCCTGTACACCTACGCGGGGTATCCGCTGCTGCTGATGCTCTGGCCGAAGGCAGAGGAAGGGAGAAACGCGCCTGACGCCTCTCAAGGTTTTGAGCCCGCCATATCGATCATCATTCCCGTCTATAATGAGGAGAAGGTCATACGCGAAAAAATTGAAAACACGCTGTCTCTCGACTACCTGAAAGAGAGAAGAGAGATTATCGTAGTGTCCGATGCGTCGAACGATAGGACTCCGGAGATAGTGAAGGATTACGATAAAGATGGCGTAAATTTATTTGAATTGAGCAGGAGGAAGGGGAAGGCAGGTGCGCTAAACCTGGGTTTGCAGAAGGCAAAGAATGAGATTGTCATCTTTTCCGATGCCTCAATCATCCTCGAGCAGGATGCGCTGAAAAAGATTGTCGGGAAATTCATAGACCCGGGTGTAGGCTGCATATCCGGCGAGGATCATATACCCGGGGGGGGGGAGGAAGGAGCCTACGGGACATATGAACTCGCCTTGAGAAATCTCGAGAACCGTGCTGGCTCCATAGTAGGGGCGAGCGGCTGCTTCTACGCCCAACGGCGTAGCCTTTGCCGGCCGTTCCTGGAGGGGATGGCGCCGGATTTCTTTTCCGTACTCGAGACGGTTGAAAAGGGTTATGGGGCTGTGACGGAACCGGCAGCCACGGGTGTTATGAAAAGCGTCGGTGATTCGAGAGGGGAGTTCCAGAGAAAGGTGCGAACGTTTCTACGGGGAATGACCACCCTGCTTCACTTCAAGCATCTCCTCAACCCCTTCCGGTACGGGGTGTTTTCTATCCAACTCATAAGCCACAAGCTGCTTCGCTGGTCCACGGGGCTGTTTATGATCTTGCTATTCCTCAGCAATCTGTTTCTTCTAGATTCGAAGATGTATCTGACGTTTCTTTTCCTGCAAGCGGCATTTTATGCGCTCGCTGCGATCGGCTGGCTGGGTATGTCCAGACCGCTCATATTCAGGGCACCCTTCTTTTTCTCCATGGTGAACGTCTCCGCCCTGGTGGCCTGGGCAAAGTATGTCATGGGAATCCGCCAGGAAATCTGGGAGCCCTCCAAGAGATAACGTGTCGGAAACCCCTTTTTATTTCCCTAACGGCAGTTACCGGCTCTTTGGTGTTCTTCACGAGGCAAAGGGGATGCTTCGTAAGGAGGGGTTTGTCTTTTGCGCGCCCTTTGCAGAAGAAAAGCTCTGGGCGCATAGGGTAATGTTGAATTTCGCCAGGCAACTGGCGGAAAGAGGTTACTCTGTACTGCGTTTTGACTACATGGGCAATGGGGATAGCGAAGGCAATTTTGAAGAATCGTCGCTAGAGTCAATGCTGTCGGATACTCAGTGCGCGATCAGGACACTCAGGCAAAAGGCAGGAGACCTTGAAAGGGTGAATCTGCTCGGGCTTCGCTTGGGTGCAACTATTGCAGCAATTATTGAAGAAAAACAACAGGATTCCCCAAAGTTGATTCTCTGGGAACCGATAATGAATGGGGCCTCGTACATGAGGGAAATGCTGAGGATCAACCTTTCAACTCAAACAGCCGTTTACAAGAAGATACTGCATAATTCAGACGACCTTGTCCAGATGATGCAAAATGGCAAAACGGTCAACGTGGACGGGTACGAAATGGCCTGGCCACTGTATGAACAAATAGCATACATCGATTTGATCGGCCGAAGCAATGATAGTCCATGTCATGTTCTGATTGTTCAAATAAGCCGGAGAGAAGGTAGCGTAAGTCCGGCCTTAGGAAAATTGAATGCAAAATATTCAAACAGCCGGGTAGCTGTTTCGGTTGAAGAACCTTTCTGGAAAGAGATCCGTCACTATTATTCAAAAGCGAATAATCTCTATCAAATAACGACAGACTGGTTGAAGGGACATGAACACTGAAGTCGAACCCGTGTTCTTCGATAACAGAGATAACTTAAGACTGTATGGCATCCTTCACCGCTCCCAGGATGCCAGAAAGGATGTGGGCATTATCATCCTGAGCCCCGGCATCAAAAGCCGTGTGGCTCCGCACAGGCTATACGTCAAGATGGCGAATCGATTCTATGAAATGGGCTTTTGTGTCTTGAGGTTTGATCCACACGGCATAGGGGATTCAGAGGGTGAAATCGAAGCACGAACGACGGCGGATTTTTATGGCTCGGTCCAGGTGGGAAGGTTCGTCAACGATACGATTGATGCCATGGATTGGATGGAGAATGCACATGGAATATCCCGTTTCATCCTTGCGGGACTTTGCGGCGGTGCTATTACCGGACTTCTAACAGGTGCCATTGATCAGAGAGTTCATTCTCTACTGGGCCTTGGTATACCCGTCATTCTGGATAGTGCCAAAGCAGATCAAACAAAATATATGACAAGAGGCCAACTCGAAGACCTCCGAGGAAGTTATTTGAAGAAACTCCTCGACCTGAAATCATGGACGCGATTTTTATCGCTCAAGAGCGACTACAGACTTATCTACAGATCAATCCTGACAGCCATAAAGGGTGAAACCGTTCAGTTGAACACGCCACACCCTTCCCCTCCAGTGGAGAATGAGGGGGTGAGGGTGGAATCAAATGAGTTAGGTAACAACTTCAATCCATATTTCCCGATGGCACTGCACAACATGCTCTCGTCGAGGAGGGTGCTTTTGATATTCAGCGAAGCTGACAGGCTATTTTGGGAATTCGAGGAAAAGTACATGTCGTCATATAAGAATGAATTTGAAAAGTACAAAAATAATGCGGAGATCTATATTACGAAAGGTGCGAACCATATCTTTTCTTTCAAGGTATGGCAGGCCGAGATGCTTAAAGCATCTTGTGAATGGCTAGATAAGAATTATAAGCGCTAATCGGATGCTTGACCTGATGCAGTGGTATAAAAAACAGGAATTCGCTTATGCATGTGCTTATCGCTTATGTAACAAATGCAAAATTTAATGAGAAAGTAAACAGAAATGAACTTCTTATCTTTTTCACCGGACTACTGGGATGGACCGCGACACAACAGACATTATTTTTGTGAAGCGCTGTCGAAAGAGCATAAAGTATTGTTTGTGTCGCCTCCGTTTTATATTGTGCGACTGATACGTGAACTGGGGAAAGGTTCTCTGACCAAGAGTGGTGTAAATATTGTAAATCAGAACTTAGTCAATTATGTACCATCAAAATTCTTATTTACTAATTATAGATATCAAAGGATTAATAAACTGTTTGAAGATCTGAGAATTAGAAGAATAAATGCATTATTAAATAAATATGAAATGGAAAAACCGGTTCTTTTCATTTGGCATCCCGGATTTAAAGATATGATAGGTAAGTTTAATGAAAGCCTCGTCGTTTATTACATATACGATCAATACTCTGGCTATATAGGAGGAAATCCATCAAAACCAGATAAGGCGGAAATAGAGCTATTGAAGAAATCAGATATAGTGTTTGTGTTGTCTAATAAACTGTATGAACAGAAAATAGTTTGGAATCCAAATATTTATCATCTTCCTAATGCGGTCGATTATGAGTTATTTTCAAAGGCTAGAAATGTGAATACCACGATACCAGAAGATCTGAATAATATTCCTGCCCCCCGCATAGGCTATATCGGCACAATAAATGAGAAGGTCGATATAGACCTGCTTGACTATATATCTTATAAGGAAGCTGAATGGTCTATTGTTCTGATTGGTCGTGAGAATTTTAGTATCGAAAAAGAAAAAGATAAGTTCTTTAAGTTGGTTTCAAGAAAGAATGTATA
>Ga0209450_10000283_pt1 | contig 27297 bp, 19 predicted proteins | sample FrelakmetLWP11LW_FD_187149 | JGI IMG/M metagenome (GOLD analysis project Ga0209450, IMG submission 187149) | Freshwater lake sediment microbial communities from the University of Notre Dame, USA, for methane emissions studies - LWP11 LW (SPAdes)... | ecosystem: Environmental > Aquatic >...
ACGCGTCAGCGCCGTTCTTTGCCAGTTTGATCATGTCGGGATGGCCGATGATGGTGGCCTTCGGCCACACCTCCAGGACGGCCTGGTTGCCCAGCCAGTGGTCGCCATGCACATGGGTATTGAACACATGGGTAACCGGCTTCTTGGTCGTCTTGCGCAACTGCGCCATCACCATGCGACCCGCCTGAACGCTGGAGCCCGGATCGATTACCACCACGCCCTCGCGGGTGATGACCCATGCCGGGTTGTTCATGAAGCTCTGGTTTTCCACCGAAGGCACGCCCTGAGGGCCGTGGATGACGTAGGTGTCGGCGTGGACTTTCTGTGCCGGGTAGGAGCGGACGACATCGTTGGGGCCAGCCAGCACCGGCGCGCAGAAGGCGAGGGCGGCGAGCAGGGAAGCAATGCGCATGGGGATTCTCCTTTCAGGTTGAAACGCAAACATACAGGGGGTGGAAGGCGGGGTTAATGGTCGGATTGGCCTACCACCATTTCTCGAAAATGATGCGGCTCATCGGCACGCCCAGGTCGTGCAGCAGGGTGCTGATGTCCTCGACCATGCCCTTGGGTCCGCACAGGTAGTAGAGCGTGTCGTCGGGGACGTCGAGGGCATGCAGCTTGATCGGATCGACGCGTCCGGTCAGTCCGTGCCATTCGGGGTCGGGCTGGGTGACGGTGAGGCTCACATGCAGGTTGTCGTGGTTGCGGGCAGCGGCCTCGAGCTCGTCGCGGAACAGGAATTCGCGGCTGTCCGACACGCTGTAGAGCAGGTAGGTCCGGGTCGACAGCTGCGCATCGCGCACATGGCGAAAGATCGAGAGGAGCGGGGTGACCCCGACGCCGCCGCCGATCAGCACCACGTTGTCGCTCATCTCCGGCAGATAGACGAACGGCCCCTGGCCCTGGCTTACCCGTACGCGGTCGCCGACCCTGGCGCGCTCATGCGCCCAGCGCGCCACCGGATGCCGCGCGCTGGACTTGATCGCCAGTTCGATCTCGCCCTGATGGATCGGCGAGGTGGTGATGGAATAGCCGGCTGTGTGCGCCACCCCGTCGACCTCGATGCCGAGATCCACCCACTGCCCGGGCAGGAAGCGGAAGGCGGCATCGGGGATGCGCAGGCGCAGAACACGGATGCTGGGGGTGGCGGCGGTGAGCGCGACCACCTGTGCGTCGAAGATGTGCAAGGCTCAGTCCTTTTTGCGGAAGCCGAGCGAGGCCGAGTTGATGCAGTAGCGCATCCCGGTCGGGGCGGGGCCGTCGGGGAACACATGGCCAAGGTGCGAGCCGCAGCGGCGGCACAGGGCTTCGACGCGGGTCATGCCGTGGCTGGTGTCGGTCTTTTCTGCCACCGCATCGGCATTGATAGCCTGGTAGAAGCTCGGCCAGCCGGTGCCGGAATCGAACTTGCTGGCTGACGAAAACAGCGGTTCGCCGCAGGCGGCGCAGCGGTATTCGCCGGCTTCGTGGTGGTCCCAGAATCGGCCGGTAAAGGCTTGCTCGGTACCGTGTTCGCGCAGGATGCGGTATTGTTCGGGGCTCAGAATCTCACGCCATTCGGCGTCGGTCCGGGTCTTGTCAAAGCTCATGGCAGGTCTCCATCGGTGCCGAATTCTATTCAAGGTTGACACCGTCATATTAACCGGTTTATTCTTCGTTTAGGTATTAGACTAAGTCTAAAAACCAGCTTTCATACCCGGTCGAACTGCTATAAATGAAATGCAGTAGCAGGAAGATCAGAGATGAAAATTTCAGTGCTGCAAAGCATGTCCATTTGAACCAAGGAGATCAGGTTATGCAACTCAAAGGCTCGAAAACCGAACAACATCTGAAGGACGCCTTCGCCGGCGAATCTCAGGCCAACCGCCGCTACCTCTACTTCGCAGGCAAGGCTGACGTGGAAGGCTACAACGACGTTGCCGCCGTCTTCCGCTCCACCGCCGAAGGCGAAACCGGCCACGCCCACGGCCACCTGGAATACCTGGAAAAGTGCGGCGATCCCGCGACCGGCATGACTTTCGGTCCCACCGCCGACAACCTGAAGACCGCCATCGCGGGCGAAACCCACGAGTACACCGACATGTACCCGGGCATGGCCAAGGATGCGCGTAGCGAAGGTTTCGACGAAATCGCCGACTGGTTCGAAACCCTGGCCAAGGCCGAGCGTTCACACGCCAACAAGTTCCAGAAGACCCTGGACAGCCTGGGCGCCTAATCAGCCCCTGGCGGAAGGCGGGCCGTTAGCGGCCCGCCTTTTTAAGAACATAAAGCGGACTGGCTTGTCCTGATGCAGGCGGGCCAGCGCTGATACAAACGCCGATACAAAACCGATCAATCAACAATTCCTGGAGTTCGCATGAGCACACGAGAAGGCAGCCTCGAAGCCCCCACCCGTCATCCGCTCGACTGGAAAAACCCGGATTTCTACAACGAAGACAAGCTCATGCACGAGCTTGAGCGCATTTACGACATCTGCCATGGTTGCCGTCGTTGCCTGTCGCTGTGTACCGCGTTTCCGACCCTGTTCGATCTGGTCGACGAATCCTCGACCATGGAAGTGGACGGCGTCGCCAAGGCCGACTACTGGAAAGTGGTCGACGAGTGCTATCTGTGCGACCTCTGCTACATGACCAAGTGTCCCTACGTGCCGCCGCATCCGTGGAACCTCGACTTTCCGCACACCATGCTGCGCGCCAAGGCGATCAAGTACAAGAAGGGCGGGACCACCTTCCGCGACAAGCTGCTGTCGAGCACCGACGCGATGGGCAAGCTCGCCTCGATTCCGGTGGTGGTGCAGGCGGTCAACGCCAGCCTGAAGAGCAAGCCGATCCGCAAGATGGTCGACAGCGTGCTGCACATCCACCCCGATCGCAAGCTGCCCGAATACGACAGTGCGAAATTCCGAGCCACGGCGAAGCCGCGCAGCGACTTCGCGAGATCGGAGGGCGAGAAGACTCCCGGCAAGGTGGCGATCTATTCGACCTGCTATGTGAACTACAACGAGCCCGGAATCGGCCACGACCTTCTGAAACTGTTGGCGCACAACGAAATCCCCGCCGTGCTGGTGGAGAAGGAAGCCTGCTGCGGCATGCCCAAGCTGGAGCTGGGCGATCTCGACGCGGTGCAGAGGCTCAAGGAAATCAATATCCCGCAGCTGGCGAAGCTCGCCCGCGAAGGCTATGCGATCCTGACTCCGGTGCCCTCCTGCACGCTGATGTACAAGCAGGAACTGCCGCTGATGTTTCCCGACGACGCCGACGTACAGGCGGTGAAGGCGGCGATGTGGGATCCGTTCGAATATCTGATGGCGCGCAACGCTGACGGCCTGTTGAAGAACGATTTCAAGAGCCCTCTCGGCAAGGTGGCGTATCACGTGCCGTGCCACCAGCGCGTCCAGAACATCGGCAACAAGACCCGCGATGCGCTGCAGCTGGCCGGCGCCACGGTGACCATGGTCGAGCGCTGCTCCGGCCACGACGGCACCTGGGGGGTGAAGAGCGAATACTTCGACAAGTCGATGAAGATAGGCAAGGCGGTGTTCAAGCAGATGGCCGAGCCGGCGCCCGACTACGTGAGTTCCGACTGCGCGATCGCCGCGCGTCACATCCTGCAGGGCATGGGCGAGTCTGCCACCGCGCAGAAGCAGCATCCGATCACGCTGCTGCGCATCGCCTATGGCCTCGAATAAACCCTCGTTAGCCTAGGAGAACAACATGCCACACATTACCCGCGACAGCCTGATGACCCTGGAAAGCTATTCCAAGGTTCGGCCGGCCATGCGCGCCGAAATCATGGCGCACAAGAAGAACCGCATGGTCGAGCTCGGAGACCACGTCACGCTGATCTTCGAGGATGAGAAAACCATGCGTTACCAGATCCAGGAAATGCTGCGCGCCGAGCGCACGTTCGAGGAGGCCGGCATCCAGGACGAACTCGACGCCTACAATCCGCTGGTTCCGGACGGTACCAACTGGAAGGCCACCATGATGATCCAGTACTCCGACCCCGACGAGCGCAAGGACGCATTGGCCAGGTTGAAGGGCATCGAGGATCGCGTATGGGTACAGGTGGCCGACCAGCCGAAAGTGTTCGCCATCGCCGACGAGGATCTCGAGCGCGAGAACGAGGAAAAGACTTCATCGGTGCACTTCCTGCGTTTCGAGCTCGATCCCACCTCGATCGCTGCGGCCAAATCGGGTAGCCCGATCCGCATGGGCATCGACCTCGACGCCTACCGGGTCGAATCCATGACCTTGGCGGAAAATACCCGTGCTGCGCTGGTGGTCGATTTGGCGTAAAACGTATCCAGGCGATGTAAAAACAAGAATCAGCCATCGCCTGCCGTGGAGGAGGGCGTGATGCTGGATAAATTGCTGGTCAGTCAGGTACGGCGCCGGGTGGAGGCGTCCGGTTTGCCGTTCGTCATCGAATTGTGGAACGGGGAGTACGTCGGCAATGCCGCGGAAGCCGCCGTGCGGGTGCGGCTGCACCAGCCATCCAGCCTGAAGGCGATGGCCGACCCCAGCCTGGGTGCACTGGCGCGCGCCTATGTCGAAGGGGATATCGATCTCATCGGCGAAGTCCGCGACATCCTCATGCTTGGCGACCGCCTGTGCAATGCCGCCGAGTGCAAGCCGAAAACCGGCTCGGACGGCTGGAAGTGGTGGCGCCACACGCGCAGCAAGGACCGCCGCAACATCCAGTATCACTACGACGTTTCCAACGATTTTTACGGCCTGTGGCTCGACGCGCGGCGGGTCTATTCCTGCGCCTATTTCAAGACCCCGGACATGAGCCTGGATGCCGCGCAGGAAGCCAAGCTGGATCACATCTGCCGCAAGCTCGACCTCAAGCCCGACGAACAGTTTCTCGACATCGGCTGCGGCTGGGGCGGCCTCATCCTGCATGCGGCGGAGAACTACGGCGTGCGAGCGGTCGGCATCACCCTGTCGGATGACCAGTACGCCTGGGTCAGCCGTCAAATCGCCGAACGCGGCCTCGCCGGCCAGGTGGACGTGCGCAAGATGGATTACCGCGACGTGCCCGAGCATGGCGGCTACGACAAGATCGCCAGCGTCGGCATGTTCGAGCACGTCGGCCGCGTCAACCTCAAAGCCTACTTCGACAAGATTTCCGCGCTGCTCAAGCCCGGCGGCCTGGTGCTCAACCATGGCATCACCGCCGCCACGCCCGATGCCGGCGGCCTCGGCAGCGGCATCGCCGAATTCGTCGGCGACTACGTCTTCCCCGGCGGCGAACTGGTGCATGCCTCGGACGTGTTGCGCGCCGCCGCGGTCAGCGGTCTCGAATGCCTCGACGCCGAAAACCTCCGCCCCCACTACGGCCAGACCCTGTGGCACTGGGTCACCCGGCTGGAGCAGCACGCCGACGAGGCCCGCAGGCTGATCGGCGAACAGAAATACCGCATCTGGCGCATCTACATGGCCGGCTCGGCCCATGCTTTCGACCACGGCTGGATGGAACTGTGGCAGGTTCTGGCAGGCAAGTCCGTGGCCGGCAAACAGCCCAACTATCCGTTCAAGCGGGATTACATCTACCGCGGGGAATGAGCGGGTTCGCGGGCAGGCCGGGTGCGGGTTGGGCAGTCAATTGTCAGACCGGAACCCGCCGTCAGAGCCATCTGTGCCACGGTCCAGTTATCGCCCTGGGCCGCAATAGGCCGTAGCTAGCCACAACCTGCTGCCAGGGATTGTCTAGCCCATGACCTGCCCATGTTCCCGCGTGTCGTGGAACGCCACCTTGGGCCAGCGTTCCTGCGCCAGCGTCAGGTTCACCCGCGTATCCGCCAGATACACCAGGTTGCCGTCCACATCCTTCGCCAGCTTGAGCGAATTGGAACGGGTGAATTCGGCAAGGTGGACCGGGTCCGGGCAGGTGACCCAGCGCGCGGTGTAGATGCCGGCGTTCTCGAAGCTGGCGTCGACGCCGTATTCGGTTTTCAGGCGGTGGGCGACGACTTCGAACTGCAGCTGGCCGACCGCGCCGATCAGCAGCGTATTGTCTGCGAAGGGCTCGAACACCTGCACCGCACCTTCCTCGCCCAGCTCCAATAGTCCCTTGTTCAACTGCTTGGCGCGCAGCGGGTCGCGCAGGCGCGGGCGGCTGAACAATTCGGGTGCGAAGTAGGGGATGCCCTTGTATTGCAGGGCCTCGCCTTCGGTGAGGGTGTCGCCGATATGCAGCTGGCCATGGTTGTGGATGCCGATGATGTCGCCGGCCACCGCGTCTTCCATGCGGGTGCGCTCGTTGGCCATGAAGACCACCGCATTGGCGATTTTCATCTCCTTGCCGGTGCGGCGGTGGCGCACTTTCATGTTGGGGCTGTAGCGCCCGGAGCAGACGCGGAAGAAGGCGATGCGGTCGCGGTGCTGCGGGTCCATGTTGGCCTGGATCTTGAACACGAAGCCGGTGAATTTCGGTTCGGTGGGATCGACCACACGCTCGACGGCCTCGCGCGGTTGCGGCGGCGGCGCCCAGTCGGCGAGCGCGCGCAGCACTTCGCGCACGCCGAAGTTGTTGATGCCGGAGCCGAAGAATACCGGGGTCTGCCGGCCCTTGAGAAAGTCGTCGAGATGGAAGGTCGCGCCGGCGCCGCGTACCAGTTCGATTTCCGACAGCAGGGCGTCGGCTTCCAGCGGGAAGCGTTCCCTCAGGGCGGCGTCGCCCAGCCCCTGCAGGGATTCGAACGGCTGGTCGGCGTTTTCCTCGCCCGCCTTGAAGCGCAAAATTTCGTCATTGATGAGGTGGTACACGCCCTGGAAGCGCTTGCCCATGCCGATCGGCCAGGTCACTGGCGCGCAGTGGATTTTCAGGATCGATTCGATCTCGTCCAGCAGTTCCAGCGGCTCGCGCACCTCGCGGTCCATCTTGTTGATGAAAGTGATGATCGGGGTGTCGCGCAGGCGGCAGACCTCCAAGAGCTTGATGGTCTGCTCCTCCACGCCCTTGGCCGCATCGACCACCATGATGGCGGCGTCGACCGCGGTCAGCACGCGGTAGGTGTCCTCGGAAAAGTCCTTGTGGCCCGGGGTGTCGAGCAGGTTGAAGACGCAGTCGCCGTGGAAAAACTGCATCACCGAGCTCGCCACCGAAATGCCGCGCTCGCGTTCGACTTCCATCCAGTCGGAGGTGGCGTAGCGGCCGCTCTTGCGTGCCTTGACCGTGCCGGCCATCTGGATCGCGCCGCCGAACAGCAGCAGCTTTTCGGTCAGCGTGGTCTTGCCGGCGTCGGGGTGCGAGATGATGGCGAAGGTGCGACGTTTGGCGACGTCGCGCACCAAAGCGGAAGCGCCGGTCTGAGCCGGCGCGGTCGGGGTGGAGCTCATAGGGAAGGGTGAGACGGTAACAGGCAGATCGTGATTTTACCGGAGCAGACGGGCAAAGCCGATACCTACACTTTTCCTACCGTTGCCTCTGATTGAGCAGGTCGACAGAACGTGAGTTGGCTCAAACAAGATTATTTGATCCTGACCCTGAATTGCAGGCTGAAACTGGGCGAGGGTGGGCCGGCAGACGCGTCCCCGCTCATGCTGCCGGAGGGCCTGAAGCGCAGGTGGGTCACCGCTGGCGCATAGGGTCCGCCAGGAACCGGAATCCAACTGGTTCCACCGTCGGAGGAGACATCCATGCACCCGGCGCCGCAGGACAAGCCGCTTGAACTGTTCACGAAAACAAAAGGCAGGCCGCCGCCCAGATCACCCACGAACAATTCCGTATTGGGCGGGATGGGGTCGACAAGGGTCAAGGGTGGGCTGCTGTCAACAGAACCTGGCCCAGTATTGGTGACACTCAAGGTGTAATCGACCTCGGCGCCTGGAATGTTTTTCGGGGCAGAAGTGCCGTTTACCGGATCTGAATGGAGCGCCACCGTCTTCAGGAAGACCAGGCTGGGATAGGCAATTACGGTCAGGACGTCTGAAGTTCCGGACGTATTGGAACCGGCATTGGTCGAGCTCACGCTTCCTGCGGCCAGTGTGTTCGTGTAACTGCCGCCATTTGCCGAGGTGACATCGACCGTCACCGTGCAGCTTGATCCCGCCGGAATGCTGCCGCCTGATAATGCGACTGTGCCTCCCCCGGCTGCTGCGGAGACGTTGCCACCGCAAGTGGTCGCGGCACTGGGGCTGCCTGCATTGACCAGATTGGCCGGATACGTGTCAGTGAATGCCACGCCAGTGATGTTGGCGCTGGTGTTGCTGTTGCTGAGCGTGATGGTCAGCGTTGCGGTGCCGCCCGCGCTGATGGTGCTCGGACTGAAGGTCTTGGCAACGGTGGGACGTGCAAGAACGGTCAGCACATCGCTGGCAGTGGCCCCACCGTCACCGCTTGCTGTAATGGGATTGGTGATATTGGTGTAGACCCCGGCAGTAGCAGACGTGACAGTGACGGTGACGGTACAAATGCCACCTCCAGAAGTCAGTGTTGCGCCCGCCAGGGTAAGCGACGCCCCGCCCGCCGTGGCTGTCACTGTGCCGTTTGTGCCACTGCTACAAACCGTGCTTGCATTGGGGGGGGTTGCATTCACGATTCCGGCAGGGTAATTATCGACCACGCCGACAGCTGTCCTCGAGGTGTCTGTTGGATTGCTTAGGACCAGCGTCAGCGTCGAGGTGCCTCCTGTACCGATCGAGGTAGCGTTGAAGTTCTTGGTGATACCCAGGCGATTGGCCGAGAACGTGGCGCTTGCCGCAACGGTGTTGGCGATGCCTTGGGCCGTCGTCACGCCACCGACCGCAATGGTGTTGACATAGCTTCCAGAGCCATCCGCATAAACACGGATGGACACTGAGCAACTGCCATTTGCTGGAATGGTGCCGCCCGACAGGACAAGACTGGAAGTTCCATTCCCCGTCGTGGCGGTTGCCGTCCCCCCACATGAATTGCCTTCACCAACTTCGGAAAAGTTGGCATTTAAATTACGCAAGTACTCTCCCCCACCGGTGGTTCTCTGAGGGTAATCATCGTCAAATGCTGCGCCTGTGAGCGCGACGCCATTCGGGTTGCTCAGGGTAATTGTCATAACCGACTGGTTTTCCGGGGCGTTATCGCTTTCATCCACCGACGCCGGCGAGAACGATTTTTCAACCGTCGGCGGCAGCAATACCGTAAGCGTGCCGGTAGCGGCGACCTGACTGGAACCGATGTTGGAGGTGCTCACGCCGCCGATCGGGATCGTATTGACATGGCTTCCAGCGGCGCTACTGGTGACGTTGACCGTTACCGTACAGCTGCCTCCCGCAGGAATGCTGCCTCCCGAAAGCGCAACCGTGTTGCCCCCGGCAGCGGCGGTCGCCGTGCCGCCGCAGGTTGTGGCAACGGCAGGCGTGGCTGCGTTGACGACGCCAGCAGGATAGGTGTCGGTTAAGGCTGCGCCCGTGGCAGCTATCCCGGCGTTGGGGTTGCTCAGGGTGATGGTGAGGGTGCTGCTTCCTCCGATCGCGATCAAACTGGGCGAGAAGTTTTTTGACAGGACAGGTGGCTGAGCAACGGTTAGCGTTGCGCTGGCCGCCACCGTGTTGCTGGCCCCGCCGTTGACGGTGAGCCCGCCAACCGGAATGGTGTTGGTGGCCGTAGCGGTACCGATTACGGAAACGGACAGCACGCAACTGCCGTTCGCGGGAATGGAGCCCCCGCTTAATGCGATCGAATTGACCCCTGCGGCTGCTGTTGCGGTGCCCCCGCATGTATTGGTAGGCGCAGGCGAGGCCGCGTTGAGGATGCCCGCCGGATAGGTGTCGATAAAAGCCGCCCCGGTCAGTGCGGAAGCCGTGAAGTTGGTGAGGGTGATCGTCAGGGTGGACGCGCCACTCATGTTGACCGCAGCAGGCGAAAACGACTTGCCGATGGTTACGGTCGGGCACACTACATTGATTCCGGTCGGATTGGTGGCGCCTGTTGTACCGAATGGCGTTTGGCTGATGTAGGTAGCGACCGGCAGGCCGCTGCTGTTCTGGTCGTTGTCGGCGCTGTCGGTCAGATCGATGTTCTCCCCGCTGGTCTGCACCGAATCGGCCTGATTCAAGATGTTCGTTCCGCAGGTGGCGCCCCCACTGACGCTGGCGCGGAACGTGGCCTGGATAATGCCGCCACTAGGCAACGTGGTAGCGGAAGACAACAGGCTGGAAGTGGAGGTGCCGTTGTAGCCGGCATTGGCGCTGGCCGAGGCCCCACCGGAGGTGGCAATGGCCAGCGAACTGGGAACATAGTTGAGACCGGCTGGCAGAGGATCGGCGATATTGAAACCGGCGATGCTGTTGCTGGAGCCGTTGCGGTAGATCACCGTGTATTCGACGGTGTCGCCAGGATTCACCTGGCCGGGGATGCCGCCATCCGTGAACAGGCGCACCGCCTTGATGGCGGGCGGGCAGAAGGCGCCACCCTGCGCGCCCGGGACATTCGGCGTATCGAAGGCGGACAGGCCGCCGGTTGATGAGGTGGTGCCGTAGGCGTCGTTGTTGCTGGTCCGTCCGTTCAGACCGCTCGCGTAGCTTGCCGTGAGGGCAAGGCCGATCGAAGGGCTGTAAGCGATGAAGCCGCCGCCGCCGCCGCCGCCGGGTCCATGACGGTCAGCTGCAGCGGTCGTCGAGCGCCAGGCGTTGCCGCCGTTGCCGCCGGAGACGTTCACGCTGGCGCTGCCGCCGCTGTAGGTTTGCAGCACAACGCTGCCGCCCGCGCCGCCGCCACCCGCACCATCGTTGGCTACGTTGTAGGCGTCGGCACCGCGTGCATCGATGAGGCCGCCGCCGCTGACGCTGCCGGCACGTACGATGACGATGCCACCGCCCGCCGCGCCGCTGGAACACAGTGCGCCGCTGGAACACGCCAATCCGGGCGGTGCACTATAGGTGGCGGTGTCGCTGGTGGAGTTGTTGGTGGTACCCGCACCGCCGCCGCCGCCCATGAAGACCCGGTTGAAGGCGAGCGCGCCGCTGTAGGACGCACCCCCTATGCCACCCACGGCAAGATTGTTGTTCCATGTGTTGCCGCCTCGCCCGCCCGATCCGTAGTTGCTGCCCCCGCCGCCGCCAGAATTCATCTGGTTGGACGAGGTTTCTCCATCAGTGCCCCCGCCCCCTGCGTTGCCGGGCGCACCGCGTGCATTCGAACCGTTGGGATAACCTTCTGTCGCCGTATCCTCCAGCAGCGGCGCGGTGTTGTAGCCTGCAGCATTGTTCAGATAGCGGGCACGGCCCGCAATCCCTTCACCCTTCGAGCCGTTGGCATTGTTGGTCGCCAGCGTCCGGTAATCCGTGTTGGCGCCAGAGGCGCTTCCCCCCAGGCCCCGCCCTGCGCCGCCACGGAAGCCCAAGCCTGCAACGTTGATCGCAGTGGTGCCGGACAGGGTCAGCAAGCCTTCCACGTCGAGCGCCACCACGCCGCCGCTGCTGCCATTCCAGACCGGTGCGGTGACGTTGCTGGCGCTGGCGCTGGCGTAGCTAGGAATGCGGATCGCCTGCCAGGTGCTCTGCCCATTGCTGCCTGCGGTATAGCTGCGCGACCGATAGCTGTTGGTCAATGCCGGGGTGAAGCTCAGGGTGCCGCCCGCAGCGCTCACCGAACTGGTGGCGACGACATATTCATAGGCTCCGCTGCGGTTGACGGCTGTGGAACCCGCGCCACTTGTGCCACCGGACCCGTAGGCGTTGCTGTTCGTACTGTTGATGTCGGCATCCTGCATCTGGATCAGCAGTACCAGGTCGCCGGGACTGATAGCGGCGCCCGCACCTCCAGCACGCCGTGCACCCAGGGTGATCGACCCGCTGCCCGCTGTGGGTGATCCGCTGCCCACCCAGTAATCGTTGACCACGCCGCTCATGGCACCGGTGATGGGCGTTGCGGTGGAGCACACCAAAGCGGCCTGCGCGGGCTGTATCCACCCACACAGCAACAGGCAAAGCGCCGCCCAAAAAGTCCAGTATGGAGTGCGCAGGCCCAGCGTCATTGCGGCACTCCTTGAATCACCAGTTCCACTCGCCGGTTGGGTTGCAGGCACTCGATCAGCGCTCGCCGATTGCGCTGCGCCTGGCATTGCACCACGGGTTCGGCTTCGCCGTTGCCGCGGGCCTCGATCAGGTTCGCCGAGATGCCGTGGCTGGCCAGATATTGCCGGACATGTTCGGCGCGTGACGCAGACAGGGTCTGGTTATAGACGTCCGGGCCGAGCCGGTCGGTATGGCCGATGAGTTCGATGCGCTCCAGTGCCTTCCAGGTCTTGAGTTCGTCGGCCAGTTTGTCCAGCTTCTGGCGTCCGCCCGGCACCAGATGTTCGACGCCGGCACGATCGAAGGCGAACAGGGTGTCGGTGGCGAGGGACCGCTTTTCGACGACGATGCGTTCGACTGGCGGCAGCGGGGTGACCGCGGCGGGTTGCGGGGCATGCTTCAGCGCGCAGGCATCGAGCTCGTGCTGCGCCACATACGCCAGGTTCTCTGCGATACGGGCGTAGGGATCCGCGTGCATCCACCCGGACTCCCATTTTTCATGGCCGGTCCATACCAGCTGCACTTCCAGTTCGGCGATCCTGCGTGCGGCGCAGGAAAATTCCGGGTGACGCTTCATGGCTTCGACCTTGTCCCACAGGTCGGGCCGAATCTTTTCGCTGGCGTAGGGGTGGGGCGTGGCTCCAGCGTCGAAAGCCTGACTGCTTTCCAGCGCCTTCAGCAGCGCTGCGGCCTCGGTGCTGGCGTCCTGCACGATTCCGCTGCGATCCTTTTCGTGGTATTCGTCGAGCGCCAGGTCGAGCCAGGCGCGTGCCTTGGACAGGGCGTAGTCATTCACGTCGAGCGCACCGAAGCCCAGCTTGTCGACCTGACGCTGCAACTGTTCGATGCGTGCCAGATCGGCGGGGGTGGTCGGGCGATTGTCGGCATGGGCAAGGGGCATGAGACAGGCGCAGAGCAGCGACATCACGGTCTTGTTCATGGTGTTTCCGATCCTGGCTTGGTGCGGGTAAACAGGCTGTTATCCCGGTCGTTGAGTTTGAGCGTGTCCTGATCGACCTTCATGCGGATTGCGACGTAGGGGCCCTGCACGCGGTATTCGGAACCTGAGAAATCGTCATCGTCAAAGCCGACGAAATTGTAGCCGACAGCCAGCCACATGTTTTCCATCAGGTTGTAGCCGACCGACGCGCCGAGGCCGTAATCTTTCACGCCGGAATCCCAGGTATGCAGCATCGAGGCGTGGGCGCCGATGTCCCAGTCACGGCCGAGGTCGCGCCGGATCTCTGCGCCGATCAGGTCGGTGTAGCCGCTGTAAGAGTTGCCGTCGAGGGTGTCGAACACATATTTGGCACCGTACTGCAGGGCGATCTGGGTGTGCCGGTTGGGCATCCAGTTGGCGTTGAAGTTGTTGATCAGCTTGCGCGCATGGTTGCTTTCGGTGGGGCTGCTGACGAGTTCGTCGATGTACTCTAGCCGGTCCAGCCAGACCCATTCGCTGTCCCACGGGCGGTGGGCATAGGACAGACGGGCTTCGAACAGGCGCGACTGGTCGGTTGCGGATTGCGTGTCGGTATAGCTGAAGCCGGCTGCGAGCACGCGGCCGGCATCGAGGTTGCGCTGGAAACCAAGAAGAAAGTTGACCCTGTCGTTGTCGTCGCCTTCACGCCATTCCAGGCGACTGTTGGCACCCCAGACGGAGTCGTTGTAGTTCGCGCCCAGGCTGACGGCGAGGTAATCGCCCGTCATCGAGACCGAGGTGAGCGGTACGTTCGGGTTGAGCGGCTGTGCGCCGGTGTTGCGCAGGGTCTGGGCGCGGTCGATGGCGAAATCGGTCTGCCAGAATTCGTTGATCTGCCAGCGCTGAACCAGTCCGAGGTTGGCGTAGATACGGCCACTGTCGAGCGAGGCCTGGTTGCCCAGCGAGGCGGCCACTTCGCCACCGGTCCAGGGCTGAACGCGCAGGCCGACGCGGGTCATGTTGCTGGTGAATTTCTCGCCGCGGGCGAACTCCTGTTCGGCGAACAGTTTGCTCTGCTCGGTGAGCGAATAATCCGCACCGAGCAGGACGCGGTCGGGAAAATCGACGCTTTCGGCCTTGCCGAACGCGATTTCGGTGGCGGCACGCAGAACGAGTTTTTTGTCTGGCATCTCGTAGGACATCCCCGCTACCCCCTGCTTGCTGTCGCGGCTGACGCCATACGCATCGACGTCGCGCACGAAGCGGCCGCCGTAATAAGTCGTCAGTTTGTCGAAGCGCTGGTTGGCGACCGCCTCCACCAGGTCGCGCCGCGAGCTCGTCACCGCCAGATTGTTGTCCTGGCGATAGGCCTGGCCCTGAATCTGCAAGGTATCAGAAAGCTTCAACTGGACTTCGGCACCATACTTGCGGGTGCCGATTTCGTTGTTCGACTGCTGGCCGAACCCGAAGCCGGCTTCCTGTTCGCGTATGTAAGCCAGGGCGTTCAGCTTCTCGCCCTGATGCAGCGCTTCGACCTTCCAGGCCTTGCCGTCCAGCTTGAGGTTGGACAGCTCACGATCGCTGCGCGCGACTTCTGCCTTGATTTGGGTCTGATCGCTCAAGAGATAGGTGAAATCCACACCACCGAGCTTGCCGCTGGCGCCGACATTGCCTTCGCTCACCAGAGTGGCGCCGATTTCGGTTCGGGCATTGGGCATGAAGGCGGCGCGTCCGCCGGCGGTCAGTTTCTTGTCGGCGTCGCTCTCCGATTCGTATTCGGCGACGATGTACACGGGGTTGAAGGCGGCGTCGCGCACGGGCACCGGCGACTTGAAGAACAGCGTGCCCTGGAGGTAGTCGATGTCGTAATCCAGATAGCGGGTCAGGGTCTGGCTGGACACGATCACCTGCGACCGGAAGCGGTCGCGCGCCTCGATGCGGATCTTGTCGGAGTTCCCGATTATCTTGCTGCGGGAGAGGCGGTACAGGCCCGAGGTGCCGTTGCCGGGAATCTCGTCCTTGATGTAGGCCTGCGCGGTCTGGCTGGCAAAGGCGTTGTAGGCGAACTTGTCGCCGCGGTATTCGGATTTCAGGCCGGTCAGGGTGCGGCTGTAACGCGAGAACTCGGTGACGCTGAGGCCGGTGTCGTAATCGCCGAACATGGCGTAGAACTGGCGGCGCTCGATCTTCAGGTAAAGCTTGCTGTCACTGGCGGCGTCGAAGGCGGGCTGGGTGGCATCGGCATACAGGGTGTAAAAGCGGTTCGGGTCGATCGCCTGTCTCAGGTTGGCGAAAGAGCCTGCATCGCCGTTCTTTTTCGCGGTGTCGTAGGCCATCGTCAGCAGATAGTCGCCACGGATGCTGCCCTTGGCGTAGAAGGCAATGCGGTTGCCATCGAACAGGTTCTCATCGGCGTCGGCGTCCTTCAGTGCCTGCATGTTGCCGGACAGTTTCTTGTGGCCGAGCGTGCCCTCGGCAAAGCCGACCAGAATCCAGTCGCGCTGGCCGGCTTCCAGCCAGGTGCGCAGTTCCTGCCGGCTCCCTTCGTTGAAATTGAAATTGAGAATGGCCTCGCCGGACTGCGTGGTCGGTTCCAGTTCGATCAGGGCGATCCCATCCTGGCCGACTTCATAGCGCGGCCGGTTGTTGATCTTGGCGGCCAGCGGGTCGCGCTGGATGGCTTCGAGCTGATTGGCCGACAGGTAGGGGCTGTTCAACTGGAATTCGCCGTTGACGCCGCGACGCATCTTGTAGCCGAACTTGTCGTAAAAGCGCACCGCAAGGATCGGGCGGGTCTTGCCGTCGGCGATCAGGCGCGAATGGCTGGGGACCAGTTCAACCCGGCTCGGGCTGACCGAATAATGGATCGTGCGGCTCTGGCGCAGCACTTCGGCACCGGATTCGTCGGTCACCACCAGTTCGAGCTGGTTGTTGCCGTCCTTGATATGGATGCCGCGCCAAGTGGCCAGTGCGACCGTGTTGGTGGCGTTGATTTCCGTGCCGTCATAAAGCAGCGGGCTGACTTCCTCGCCGTTCAGCTTCAGCACGGCGCGTTGCTTCGGCGCGAGTTTGACCGCCGCCTTGATCGCGGGAAGGGCGGGCAGGAAGCTTTCCTGCGGATGCAGCCATTCGGTGCCGGGTTGCGCGCTCGCCAGCCATTCGGGGTCATACGGCAACTGTTCGACCAGACGGGTACGGTCGTCGGCGCCCACCGGCTGCGGCGTCGCATCGCTGTTGATCTGGACCGTGCGCTGACCGCGATCCTGTGCACCCGGCACGTTCGGGGTTTCGTGGTGCGGCAGCGGTGGTGGGATGCGGGCTGCGTTCTCGATCGCGACCGGCTGGCCCTCCAGCACAACTTCAGCGCGCGGCAGGGTGATGCCCTGCTGCCCGGATGCGGCAAAGCGTGTCATTGCCATCAGTTTCAGGGCGTCCTGATTCGCGGCACGCAGTTCGATGTCCAGCGTGTGCGACCAGGTGCCCTGCTGGGCGGGCAGCCGCAGCGTCAGGAAGCCGTCGCCGCCTTCCAGCGCGTTGGTCGCCGCGCTGTCGAGTCGGGCGCTGTCGGCAATCAGGCTGCTGCCGGCAGGCAGCATCAGGGTGGTGGACGCCTGATTGATCGGGCCGTCACCACGCAGGTTCAGCTTCAGCTGCACCCGGTCACCTGTACGGCTGGCGGAAAGGTGCTGGGTGAGGTGCAGTTCCCGCAGCGCTTTTTTCTGCACGTGGAAGTCGGCGCGCCACAGGCTGCCGCCGCGCACGTTGACGAACTGGGAGTAGCTGCGGCCGGCGAAGCGCGAGTTCTTCTCGCAGGCCACCACTTCGTAATCGGCGGGCAGCGAATCGAGGTCGAGCTGCACCACGTGGGTGCCGGAGCGGATGTTGTCGGCATGCCAGCGCCCATCCTGGTCGGTGAGGATATAGGTGCCGTCTTCGAGCACGATGCGGGCGTTCTGCAGGCCAAGCGCGTCATTGTCCACCCGCTCGTCGCAGGAGCCGATGATGACGCGGCCCATGAGAATGGCGCGCGAGCGCATCAGATCCTCACGTACCGCGACGCTGGCGCGTGCCGTATTCGAGGTGTGCGCACCGGTAGCGTAGGCAAGGTTCTCGGCCACGCCGGCTTTTGCGCCGGCGCTGACCACGGCGATATACTTGAGCGCGCTGGTGCTACCGGCCGCGATGGTGCCCAGGTTGAACGTGAGGGTACGGCCGTCGGCTGAAATCGCCGGATTATTCAGCGTCGCACCATTCAGCCGCGCCGATCCGGCCTGATAGCGGAAGCCCGGTGGCAACCGGTCGGCGATCTGCACCGCCAGCGCCGGATTGCTCGTATCGTTGTTGCGGATGGTCAGCGTGTAGGGCACGAACTCGCCTTCGCCGACCACGGATTTGCCGGCTGCCTTGGCGATCTGCAGGTCGCCGCTGGCAGCGTCGACCGGTATGTCGATGTGGATCGCCGGACCCGGATTGACCACGAAGGCGGTTCCGTAGGAGGCACCATTGCCGGGTACGCCGACCACCGCAAATCCGGGCGGCAGGCTGGCCGGCGGAACGGTGGAGGCAAAGCGGTAGCCTGCGGGGGGCTCGACCTGCAGCACATAGTTGCCGGGGTAGACCAGCGGGAAGCGGTACATCCCCGAGGGCAGCGCGACCGTGCTGCCGCAGGCGGCGAATGTCGAACCGGTGATCACCGGGTTGGGTGCGTATTGCGAGCCGTCATCGCACAACACCCTCGCCGACTGACCACTGCTGGCATCGACCAGCGTGACGCGGGCGCCGTCGACCGGCAGGCCGTTGGCCGAATCGAATACCACCCCATACGGATCGACCAGGGCGCCGGCGGATACCGTGCTCGATGCGGTGTCGCGCTGATAGGTGGCACTGATCTGGGTGTTGATGGAAGCCGACAGTTCGCAGTTGTTGTCGGTTGGCGGCAGGCCGACAGAGCGGATTGCGCCGACGAAGACGCCGGTATTGACGCCGGTCTCGGTCAACAGCAGGGTTTCATGGTCGTTGGGGGTGGTGGCGGCAGTGATGGTCACCCCGACCATTTCGACCAGCGCCGCATTCAGGTTTTTGGCCTGGTCGGTGACCTGCACGTAGACGATCTGGCCGCGGCCATACAACGTGGCCGGACTGAGCGTCGCCGTTCCGGCGGCGATCGCGCCGCTGAGGTCGAACGGTCCGCTGGTGGAGCCAGACGCTGCGCACTGCGACGCACCCACCGGCGTGGCAATGCCACCTGGCGTCGCTGCCATGAACTGGATGCCAGCCTCGGTCACTACCGAAACCGACGCGTTTTCGCTGAATGCCGTGCCGCCGATGCGGTAATTGGCCACCACATTGTTGGTGAGCGTGGAGCCGGCCGGGGTGGCCGCCCAGGCGGTGGTGCCGGCCAGCCCGAGAACCGAACACAGCAATACAAGAGACGCTTTGTTGTAGAGGCGACGACGCGAAGTCGATGCATCCACAACAAAGCGTGCTGTCCCGACAAGCCGGGACAGCACGCGCGCAAAAACCCCTTCGACCCGGTTTGCCGGATGGAAGGGGTGAGCGAATTTGGCTTGTTTGGCCATTCGCCCTTACTGGATGGTGACGTTGAAGGTCACGGTGGCGGATTCGTTTTGCTTCAGCTCGCCTGCCCCATAGCTGTCGCCCGCATCGGCCGGCAGCGCAGCTGCGAAGTCGATAGTGACGTTCTGGCCGGTGATGCTGGCGCCATCACTGTCAGCATCACTGGTGGTCATGTAGCCGCCAGTGCCGCCGAGTGCGCGTGCCGGGTTGCTGTACTCGATCTGGAAGCCTCGGCCTGCCAGGCTTTCAGGCGTGCCCGTTGCCGAGGAACAGCTCGCGGCATCGGTCGGGGCGACCAGGTTGGCGTCATGCAGGGTGTTGATATCGAGGGCGTCAGTTACCTGATCGAGGGTGGCCGACGCACCTGCTGTATTCCCGTTGCTGACGGTGATCGTCCAGCGCACGATGGCACCCGGGATGTTTTTCGGGTTGGTCGTGCCGTTGAACGGATCGCAGATCAAAGTCGCGGTTTTAGAGACGCTGATAATCGCGGCAGCTACGCGATAGACATCCTGGGCAACAGCGGTGGCATCCCCTTCAGTCTGGCCGGGATCAGTGTTGCTAACGTTGGCCGTAGTGGCTGCGTCGGCGAATACGATCTCCACACCACCTTGGGTGTTGGCCGTTTCGGTCAGGGCGTTCAGGGTGGTTGCTTCGCGTGCGACTGCCGTCAGGCTGACCGCAGACTGGGTGCCGTTGGCTTGTCCGGTCGGGACATCTGCCACGACCAACAGGTTAACGGTAGCGTCCGGCGCGACGGAAGCGAGTGACGTGATGACACCTGCGGTGACTTCAGCCGCGTCCAGTACGCCGTCATTGTCGGCATCAAGGTAAATCTCGACGTTTGATACGTCGAACGAATCAGCGGTGCCGAAAACGGTTGCGCCAACGTTGGCCGCCGTCAGGTTATAGCCCTGTGCCGTGTTGCCGAGGTTGGTCAGGGCGAAGGCGGTTACTTGATTTTGCGCCCCGGGACTGACCGAAGTGAAGGTCCCGCCTGTCTCCGTGAGGGTCAGATTGACCTTGTTATCCACCACAAAAGTCGCGGGGAGCGTATTGATCGGCGGTTGCGATACGCCGCCCACATCGTACGAGAGGGTGGCCGTGTTGCTGATAACCGTGGTCGAGGGCGTGCCTGCCGCCACCGCGTTTTGGGCCGCGCCGACAGCCAGGCCGGCGGCGATCAGGGCCGCGAGTCGGGCTTTCGAAGGGCCACTTCGATTGCTGTATTTCATTTTCATCTCCTTGAAAAACACATATAAAAACTGCACTTCTACAAACCATTCAGGGCGGGGCGGGGCCGAAGGGCGGCCCGTGTCCCGACCGGGGACTTCGTATCCACGGCGGATCGGTCATCGGCTCGGGCAGCACAAAGCGGCGCCGTTGCGCCGGATCGCTGCTGCCGGAGTGAAGGGTGGGAGTCATGACTGCCTTGAGGGGCGGTGAGCTGCTTACTTGATCACCGCGCGGAAGGACACTTCCCCCGACTTGCCGACGCCGAGCTCACCCTTGTAGGTCCAGCGAATGTGGGTGTAGTCGGATGCCAGGGCGGGGCGGGTTTTGCCTTCCGGGGTTTTGACGGTGAGCTTGTCGGGCGTGGCGTACTGCTTGCCGCCATCCACCGAGAAGGTGATGGCGGTGTTGGCGCCGAGGGCGCTGCCGTTCTTGTAAACCGTGTCGTTCGGCACCGGGTTGGTGATGGCGATATTGCCGACAGGCTTGTTGATCAGGTTTTTGAACGTGGTTGTGTAGACGATTTCCGAACCCGGGACGGCCTTGTCGACGGGCACGCGCTTGATGACTTTCTTGCCCTTTTCGACTACCTCGACTTCCTGTTCGGCCACGCTTTTCACCTCCACGGCGTCGGCCGCGTAGGCGTTGAGGTGCAGCACGGAAGCCAGCAGTGCGGTGCAGAGGGCGGGAATCAGACGGTGTTTGAGCATGGTGTTATCTCCTGTCAGTTGATGGTGGCGCGGAAGCTGAACCAGGATGTCAGCGGTGCGCTGACGCTGCCTGGTGAAACGGTGACGGTGTTGGGCTGGCTGACGCCGAAGTCGGCCAGATCGGCGTCGGCGGCGTCGGTTCGGGCGGCGCCGTCGACGACGAGGCTGCCCGGGACGTAACTCATGTTTGCCGGTATGGGGTCGCTAAGGACGAGGTCGTCCAGTGTCCCGCTGCCGCTGGCAACGAGGTCGATGCGGTAGGTGAGCATGCTGCCGGGAACAATCTTGCAGCCGCTGGGCGCGCTGCACCCGAAGGGGTCCTGGACGTTGATTACGCTTTTGTTGAGGCTGAGCAGGGCGCCCACGCGGTAGGCATCGCGGGCGGCATGCTTGCCGTCGCGGACGGCGTCGTCGCTGCCGGCGACATCTGCAAAAACCACCTGAACCGTCGCCGGATCATCCACCCCCAGATCTTGCGCGACCACGGCGCCTTGTGCACCGGGCGCGCCCCCCTGCAGCGTGGTGGCGATGAGGCTGACGATCGCCTGATCGCTGTTGATCAGGCCTGCCGGAATATCGCATGCGACATACACTGTGCGGCTGGCGTCGGGCGGCAGTTCGTCGATGAAGCTTGCGGTATCGGTTGGATCAAAGCCGGGAACGGCCCCGCTTTCAACGCGGACGAGACAGGCGGTTGCGTCGAAATTGTCGATCCCGCCGAACAGGCTAGCACCGCTGGCGACGTTGGCGACGGCAAGGGCATAGTCCTGGACGGCATTGCCGTTGCTGGTGACGGTGAAGCGGGTAACGGCGGATGCCTGGCCGGCGATGACCGGGGTGGCGTCGCCGTCGCTTTCGGCAACGGTGACATTGACCTTGGTGTCGACCACGAAGGATGCCGTGTTCGATGTTGTGCCGCCGGGACCGCACAGATCACACTGCAGAAGCACCGTGTTGCTGATGGGTGTGCCGGAAGCCGTGCCAGCAGCCTCGGCGGAAGCCGTCCAGGTCAGGAAAATGGCCAGCAGCAAGGCTGGTGCTCGATTCAAGTCTCAACTCCGCGAATGCATTGGTATAGGGCAGATATCGGGCGATCTAAATGTTTCTTTACAGATCTTGGCAACAAATTCAGCAAAACTTATGCCAAGGCTTTTTTCGCCTTCTATCGGCTTGCTAGGCCATGAATGAGCTATGCAGGGCGTACCGAGCTCGCCAATTCGCGCAGGGGATCACTCAGAAAAGCGGAAGTCGATCTTTCGTCATCTTGCTGATGAGATCGCGTGAACGCGGTCTGGCAGTTTGCATGCGCAGATCGGAACGGGATCCGCTGACCGGAATGGGCCAGTGGATTGAAGCCTGAAGCCGGCGGTGGCGGATTGTCGCGACAAAAAAAAGCGCCCGACTGTGCGGGCGCAGCAGGAGGAGAAGCAGGGCGGGTCAGGCGCCGATGCCGAAAGCCGCGATACCGACGCGATCCCATGCCAGGCGGACCGGAGCGGGTGGGTTAAGCGTGGCTGGGGCGGACGCGCTCACCGTGGGTGCCGTTTGAGGCGCCGGTTGGGGAGTGTCACTCGCCCAGCTGCTTGCGCTGCTCAGCATCAGGACGCAAGCGGCTAGAGCGGCTGACAGGGAGGCATGATTCATGTGCATCATCGTGTCCTCCTTTGATTAATGGGCGGCCTGCGAGTCGTCAAACACGATTCGCGCGTTTTCGAAGTTGGCTTCGGTCTTGATCCGGTGTCGGACGTGGGCATGTCCCTGGAGGGCGACCAGTTCCTGGGTCAGGCGGAAAGTCTCCTGCGTATCCAGAGGCGCGCGGCAGGCGACTTCCAGCGCATTCCACAGGTAGGCCGGCTGCTGGTCGCGCTGGAACAGCCGCTCGCAGGCGCGCATCAGGTTGGTACCCTGGCGCTGACGGGCTTCGCCTGCGGGCAGCGCGAGCAGATCCTCGAACTGGCTGCCGAGAATTTCGTTTTCGATCGCCGCGGACAGGCGTGTGTCGCCGTCGGTGAGGGCGACCAGCGCCGCCTCGGACAGGCTGCGTGCGCGCGGCGAGCCGGGATGGCTGATGCTGTGGGTAAGGCTCGCCCAGTGCAGCAGGCGCGCGCGTCCGGCGTCGCCATCCGGCAGGGTGGTCACCAGATAGTCCGCCAGTGCCTGTGCGCTGTCGTCCTTGCTGGCGCTCATCAGGTCGTACAGGGCCTTGATGTAGGGCGGGCAGGGGTCGAGCAGGGTGACGTGCGCCTTGATCCACAGGTCGCGCTCGATGTCGCGGAGCCGCGCCTGGTTGTGCTCGGCAATCGCCTTGGCGCTGCGCGGGTTCTCCCAGTTCTGCACCGTGGTGACCGAGACATTCGCCATCACCGCCAGCGATTCCTGCGACACCCGGTAGCGGCGCCGCAGACTGTAGATCCAGTCGGCTTCGAATTCACGCTGATTGGCATAACGCCGGGCAGGATTGGACTGCCTTTCGTAATCAGACCATTTGTTTTGCAGAAATGACATGTTTACTCCCTCGCCGCATCGATTGCTGATCCAAGTCTAGTCGCAGATCTGGCAGATAACACCAACCGGGTTGGGGTGGGCAGTCCGCAGTCACGTCGCCAGGCATGGCACTGCACCTGATAACGGACGATCGGCTGGGGGATTGAGTGCCGAGGGAAAAGAAAAAGGCCCGGTCGATGACCAGGCCTTTTGATGTGTGGTGCGCCCGAAGAGATTCGAACTCCTGACCCCTTGGTTCGTAGCCAAGTACTCTATCCAGCTGAGCTACGGGCGCTTCAAGGCTGCGCATTATACGCAATTTTTGCCTGGCTGCCACATTCTTGTATCGGATTTGAAGGAGACGCCAGCCATACGATGCGATGCGGGTCAGTGACGCCCTGAATCCGGCTTGGGGCAGGTGATTGAGTCTGCCGCAGATGGGGGGGCTATCCAGCCGCCTTGAAGCTCGCCACGATGCGGGTCCCTGAATCTGCCGTCTTGTTCTCGATACGAACCGATCCATGATGCTGGTTCACGACCTCCTGGACAATCGCGAGTCCCAGACCGCTTCCCGAAGCATGGCTCCCCGGTATGCGGTAATAGGGAAGGAATACCTTCTCCTTTTCCTCGTCGGGAATCGAGGGGCCGTCATTGGCGATACTCAGTTCGATCCTGTCACCTTTTAACTTCAGCTCGATCTCGATTTCTCCTGGCGCATTTCCATACTGCGAGGCATTCTCGATGAGGTTTTGAAGCAATCGCTCGATTTTTCCCTGCTCCGCCTCGATAACGAAATCGCCATGGGCGATCAGTCTGATTCTCTGGCCCCGCTGGGCAAGCAGGCCTTCCTGGACAGCGATCGCATCCCGGCAGAGGACATCGAGGGCGACGAGTGTTTTCCTTTCATCGTCAACCTGACCGCTTATCCGGCTGAACGCCAGGAGTTGCTCCGCCAGTTTTGTCGTGCGCCTGACAGCCTTTGCCGCCTCATCCAGCGAATCTATCCGGTCCTCCTTGCGGTTGGCATTGATGGCGTTTTGAACATGCAGCTGCAGCGCGGCGATTGGCGTGCGAATTTCGTGAGCGGCCGCATCGATAAATCGCTGTTCACGCCGGAATGCCTCCTGAACCTTTTTCAGGAGCTTGTTCAGCTCATCGATGACGGGCTTGAGTTCCTGGGGTGTCTGCGGAATCAGGATCGGGGACAGCGATGCCGAATCGCGTCTGGCGATGCTTTGCGCGAGTGCCTGAAGCGGCCGGAGACTGTGCAACGCGAGCAGGTTGACCACGATTATCAGCAGCAGGGCACCCACGATCAGGGGCGTCAGGATCGACATCCCGATATCCCTCGACATTTCGTCGCGGACTTCGTCATTTTCGGCAGCGAATATCCAGACCTTGCCGGAATGAAGTGCGAAGACTTGCCAGACATCATCGCCAATGGTCCGCTGGTGAAAGCCTGCAGCAAACGGCCCGAACGCCTTGTCTGGAGCGGACGCGGAGCGGGCGAGCAGGTTGCCGTCGTCGTGCCAGACCTGGAAAGCGATCTTGCTTTCGTAGGAATGCCCATACGACTCCTGATCGCCGCTGGGCGAATTTTCCAGTTCCCTGGGAAGGGTGATGATGATGGGCTGACTGATCGAAGCCGTCTCGAGCTGCCTTGCGGCAAGCGCCTCGAGCACCCGTGCGGAGGTGGCCAGCCGGGCGCTGAAGATTTCCTCGGATTCATGTTGTGTCACCAGGTGGGAGGCGAGTCCGATGCCACCCAGGATGACGATCATCGCGCCGAGGATGGCGATGACCAGACGCCGGCGAATCGAGTAGCCATTCATGACTCGTCCAGGGTGCCGATGCGGTAGCCCACTCCGTGGACCGTCCTGATGATCTTCGGAGAGATTTTCTTTCTCAGATGGTGGACGTGCACGTCGATCGTATTGCTTTCGACCGCCTCTCCCCACCCGTAGAGGGCCTCCTCGAGCTGGGCCCGGCTGAACACCTGCTGGGGTTTTTCCGCCAGTTTCTTGATCAGCATGAATTCCCGCCGCTGCAGGCTCACTGGATTGCCCTGCCAGGTCAGGGTCAACGAGGCCAGATCCAGCTCGAGCCCCCCCAGCCGCAGCCGGTTGACCGCGAGACCGCTGCGGCGTCGCTCGAGTGCGCGGACCCGGGCCAGAAGTTCGTCCAGTTCGAAAGGCTTGGTCAGATAGTCGTCGGCTCCAAGATCCAGGCCGAGAATCCGATCCTTGCTGGCATCCCGCGCCGAGAGTATGAGGACCGGCACATCGTTGCCCTTGCCGCGGATGAGGCGCAGGACCTCGGTGCCATCCAGCCGGGGAAGGCCAAGATCGAGAATGACGAGGTCAAACTGGCTGTTGTCGAGCGCAAGCACCGCCCGGCGGCCATCATCGACATGCTCGACGGTGTGGCTGGCCCTGCCCAGGGCGGACTGCAATCCCGAGGCGAGCAGCACGTCATCTTCGACCAGCAGAATTCTCACAGGCGACCCGTCATGAAAAAGTCACTTCTTCTTGTCCGCAATTTTCTCGATAAGCTGCTGAATCTCCTTGCGGCGGCCTTCATCGGCGATCTGCCGACCGGGACGGGCGGGCGCCTGAAGGGCCTTGCGCAGGGATTGCTCCGCTCCGGTGAGATCGCCAGACTTGAACAGGAAGTCGCCATAGAAGTAGTTTGGATCGATTCCGTTCGGGTTGATGGCCAATCCCTTTTTCAGAAACTCGGCCGCCTTCTTGTTGTCGCCAAAGCCAATCGGCCATCCGGGGACCTGATAATACAGCGAGCCTAGACTCGTATAGGCCGATCCGTCCAGCGCCTTGGGGTCGATCTCGATCGCGCGCTCGAGGTTCTTTTTCGCACTCTTGGCATGGCCGAGCGCACCCAGGCCGCCTTTCGCCCCGGCATACGTGCTCTCAATGATTCCCTGCCAGATCAGGGTCTCTGCGCGGTTGGGATTCTGGGCGGTGACGCGTTCGGCCTGCTTCAGCAGACGCTCGAATTCCTTCTCGCGCTCGGCAGCGGGTGCCTGGTACTTGATACGCTCCCATTCATGCTGCAACTCGACCACGTCCTCCTGTACGCCCGCCCGGGCAAGGGAAGTGGACATCAGGACTGTCACCAGGACAGCGGAAAAGGTTTTTGCAATCGTGTTCATGGTGGCCTCTAGGCTTGATGGATGGATTTGGGTAAATACTTGCGAATGGTCGGCAACTGACTTCCGAGTGCGCCATCGACGATTCCGGGGAACAAGCGGTTGATCCTGACTGACACGGATTCCTTCAGTCCCAGCGTTCGTTCCCACGCGGAGCTGTCGAGGAATTTCATCAGTTCACGGGCAACCTGCTGCGGGGTGTCGGAAGCGGTTCCAAGCGCCTGATTCATCTCGACGACCGCTGGTTCATTGAAATCAGTGGTCGTGGCTCGCGGGGCGAAGTACCGCACCTTGACGGACGTATCATGCAGCTCGCGACGAAGCGCCTGCGAGAACCCGCGCAAACCGGCTTTGCTGGCGCAGTAGGCGGCATACCCGGGATAACCGATGTCGCCGAGGATGGAGCCGATATTGACGATCTGCGCCGCGTCCTGCTGCTGCAGGTGCGGCAACAGGGCCTTGGTCAGCAACATCGGGGCGAGCAGGTTGACCTCGATCATCCCGCGGATATGGCTGTCCTGCTGCGTTTCGAACTCGCGGAATTCGTTGATCCCGGCATTGTTGATCAGCAGGTTGATGCCGCCCAGGGATTCGATGCGGGATTTCAGGCTTTCAAGCGTCTGCGCGTCACGAAGATCGCCTTCGACAACGTGGGTGCGATCGACGCCGAGTTCACGTCTTAATGCCTCGAGTACCGCTGGACGCCGTCCGACCAGGATGAGGGTTTCCGATCGTTGCGCGAGAAGTCTGGCGATCTCGCTGCCGATGCCGCCGGCGGCCCCGGTCAGCAGGGTACGGTACTTTCTGGAATCAGGCATGGACAGGTTCCTTCGTGCAAGATGTCGAAACCCGCCCGGGCAGGGTTCTGAAGATTTCGCCGTACAGCGAGTAGATGCGCCCGGCGCAATGGATTACCGCGGCCTTGTCGTCCGGATCCGTCAGGGCATTCATCAGGTTCTCGAAAAACCGGACGTGCTCCTGGTCGAGGCTGCCGTGGGAGGTCAGGTAGGTGAACGCGGCATCGGGCAGTTGCAGCGACTTCTGGATCGCACCGGCTGCATGGGTCGCCAGGGCGACGCTGGTCCCCTCGAGGACATGCACCATGCCAAAGAAGCCCACCGGGTTTTGCCGATCGATTTGATGGTAGGCGTAGGCGACCATCACCTCGGTGCTGGCGTGGGGAGCGGATAGTCGCACCGCGTCGGG
>Ga0209450_10000284_pt1 | contig 27267 bp, 33 predicted proteins | sample FrelakmetLWP11LW_FD_187149 | JGI IMG/M metagenome (GOLD analysis project Ga0209450, IMG submission 187149) | Freshwater lake sediment microbial communities from the University of Notre Dame, USA, for methane emissions studies - LWP11 LW (SPAdes)... | ecosystem: Environmental > Aquatic >...
AACTTTGATGAATTGGTTGTTGAAAATGGTTCTGGGTTATCGCGCATCGAGCGCATCAGTGCGGAACATTTAGGCCATATGTTGGTAAGCGCTTACAACAGCCCCGTTATGCCGGAATTCATGGCTTCATTGCCCATTCTGTCTCAAGATGGTACGGTAAAAAAACGTTTAAATGATAGCCGATCAAATGGCCGCGCACATCTTAAAACCGGCTCAATAGACGGCGTGAGTGCGATTGCTGGGTATGTGATTGATGCGAATAACCATCGCCATGTACTGGTGATGATGGTAAACCATGCAAAAGCAGCCGCAAGTAAAACTGCACAGGATGCGCTCATCGAGTGGGTATATCAGCAACCGTAGCTGCCGAGCCTCACGAACTTGTATGAGTTTGCGGTATCATATCGTTTCAATTACATAAGCTGTTTCAAGGATTAAGGTTACATCATGAAGCTAATTAATATTCTATTGGCATGTGCATGCGCTTTTGCATTAAGTGCTTGCAAGGCTGAAACATCAACTTCAACAACACCATCACAGGAAAAATCTGCAATGACATCCAGCATCACAGAACTACAAAAAATTGACACACAAGTTGGCACAGGCCGCGAAGCAGAGCCGGGATTTAATATTAGCGTGCACTATACCGGCTGGCTGTATGATGCAACAGCGGCTGACAAAAAAGGCAAAAAATTTGATAGCAGTTTGGATAGAAAACAGCCATTTGATTTTGCTTTGGGTGCCGGTCAGGTGATTCAGGGCTGGGATGAAGGTTTTGCCGGTATGAAAATCGGTGGTAAACGTACACTGATTATTCCACCGGAAATGGGTTATGGCGCACGAGGTGCAGGTGGTGTAATTCCTCCGAATGCCACCTTGATTTTTGATGTTGAACTTTTGGATGTGAAGTAGACACCAGTGTTTACAGAAAGAATAGTAAGTAATGAAAGTACGCGTAAAATGGGTTGAAGGCGTTTGTTTCGTCGGTGAGTCAGAGACGGGACATGCAGTTGTACTGGATGGTGCGCCAGAGAACGGTGGCCGTAACATAGGCATGCGGCCGATGGAAATGCTGCTCATTGGCATGGGCGGCTGCACTTCATTTGATGTCGTGACCATTTTGAAAAAAGCGCGTCAGCCAATTGTGGACTGTGTGGCAGAAATCGATGCGATTCGTGCGGATGAGATTCCCAAGGTATTTACTAAAATTCATGTGCACTTTGTGGTGACTGGTGATAACTTGAATGAAGCTCAGGTGGAACGTGCCGTGAAACTGTCCGCAGAAAAATATTGCTCTGCTTCAATAATGCTGGGCAAAAGCGTTGAAATTACGCATAGCTTTGAAATAAAACCTGCATAAACCCATGCGGCCTGCAGGTCCCATGGGTATTGGAGTGCAGGCCGCATGAGTTTGGTGTTTTAATTTTGCCGATTTAAAGTATTCAGCTGTTTGAAAAGTCTTAGTGGCTAATAATTTTTACTTTAAGAGGCGCTTCGTTTTCAAGCACATTTAAAAGTCTATCCACATTTGGATGTTTGCCAGGGCAATTTTCAGCGTCTTCCGTATGCTCTGCGTACAGGGCTAATCCTTCAACAGCCGCGTCCAGAGTAATGCCGCCATACATTCTGTAAAGGTGGTTGTAAACTTTAACCGAGCCTTGGCTGCCAGGCTTGTTTTCAATAACCCCCGCAGGCTCGCCTTTTTCGTTATAAAGCTCAATACGTTGGACGTCGTCGGCGCTGTCGAGTGTAAGTAAAACGTCACTGAATTTCTGCATACTAACCTTAAAAAATTTTGCCTTAAGCGATTAAATATAATAGGCGGTTTTCGTCATGATTTTAGAAGCGACTTTCATGCCTGCTTTAATCAGTGCAGGCAATTCTACTGCACCAAGCTGATTGGCCTCACTTGCATGTGCTGCTTCATCCTGCTGCATTTGATATACGATTGTACGCGTTTTAACGTCGCTTTCATCAAGTTGATTCAAATGATTTTGCAAATGAATTGATACTTGCTGTTCGGTTTCTGCCAAAAAACCTAAATTCCATTTGTCACTCAGTGCGCCTGCGATTGCTCCTAAGGCAAAGCTGCCTGCATACCATATTGGATTAAGCAAACTTTTACGCCCCCCAAGCTCCTTAATTCGTGCCTCACACCACACCAGATGATCGGTTTCTTCGGCAGCAGCATGTTTGAGCGCGTTTACAATTTGTGGGTTGCGCGAACTCAGCGCCTGACCGCTATATAAAGCCTGCGCGCAGATTTCACCGACATGGTTAATCCGCATCAGTGCGGCTGCATGAATTTTACTTGCATCGTCTAATGCGGGTTCATCTAGATATGCATCTGGACGCTGTCTGGCAGCGATACCGGCTGCAAAAATGGTACGCAGGCCTTTGTCAAATGTGGTGATAATCTTATCCGATAGCATTAGATAAGTTTAATCCAATTCCAGTATTAAGTCATACCTGATTTGTTATTTAAGGCCACCTAAAACAAAGCCCTGCTTGAAGATTTCAAGGCAGGGCGTAAGGTAACTAAAAAAGTAATTAAATTATTTTTTAGCTTCTGTAGGTCTAATTTCGGGTGTTTTTTGAACAGGCAAGCCTTTTAATACATTCATTGCCTGAATAAATTGAATATCATCCTTGCTGGCAGGCTCGATTGGGCCTTGTTGCTCAGCATATTTTTTCTCGTTCAGTTTTTCTTTTGATGGGTCTAAAACTTCGCTCATCTTGGGTGTGCTGGTCTCGGCATCTTTAGGGTTGGACAGATGCTTGGCCAAATCGGCCTCGTGCAAATTGTTGGATTGATCAAAGCCGTCTTCAACAATAATGTCTGGTATGATACCTTTGGCTTGAATTGAGCGGCCATTAGGGGTGAAGTAACGTGCCGTGGTGAGCTTGATTGCACTACCGTTGTTCATCGGCAGAATGGTTTGTACAGAGCCTTTACCAAAGCTTTGTATACCCAAAATCGTTGCACGCTTATGATCCTGCAAAGCGCCTGCGACAATTTCAGAAGCAGATGCCGAACCGGAGTTGACCAACACGACTAAAGGCGTTTTTTTGTAGTCGGCAGGCACATCTTTGAGATAATCACCTTTACCACGGCGTGCGTAATCAAGCGGATTTGCGTTCAGGCGCATTTTAGAGTCTGCTACGCGACCTTCTGTGTAAACCACCAAATCATCTTTTGGCAGAAATGCTGCAGACACGCCAACAGCCGCATCCAGCAAGCCTCCTGGGTTGTTGCGTAAATCTAGCACTAAGCCTTTAAATGGCCCTTTGTTTTGCTCACGCAATGACTTAAGTGTTTTTGCTAAATCCTCACCCGTATGTTCCTGAAACTGGGTAATGCGTACATAACCGTAATCTTTCTCGATAAATTTAGTTTTAACACTTTGTGTTTTAATAATCGCGCGCGTTAAGTTAAATGTGAGCGGTTTGGCCTCGCCCTTACGTAACACAGTCAGCACAATTTTAGTGTCTGGTTTGCCTCTCATGCGTTTTACAGCGTCGTTCAAGCTTAGTCCGCGTACCTGCGTGTCGTCGAGTTTCATCACCAAATCGCCAGCTTTTAGGCCAGCCTTATAAGCCGGGCTGTCTTCAATGGGTGAAACTACCTTTACCAAGCCATCTTCCATTGCCACTTCAATGCCCAGGCCACCAAATTCACCTTGCGTACCGGCCTGCAAGTCTTTGTAGGCATCGGCATCCATAAAAGTAGAATGCGGGTCTAGGCCGGAAAGCATACCGGTTAAAGCTTCGTTAATCAGCTTTTTATCTTCAACCGGCTCTACATAATCGCTTTTGACTTTGCCAAAAACTTCAGCAAATACGCGCAAATCATCAATAGGTAACTGCGGGGACATGACTTTTTCGGCCAAAACTGAAAAGTTAAGGCTAATCAATACACCAATTAAAACACCGGAACCAATGAGACCAAATTTTTCAAAAGAAGACCGCATGCACACCCTTTTCATCAAAACGATTAATTGTTGCTTAAACTATCCGCAACGTTAAGCTATGAGCTTACAATTAAATAATTGGTTCATTTTGCGCTATTTCAAGGGATTTTCATATAGCGGAAAGTGAAATTTTGGAGTGGGTAATGAGAAATAATCAGGTTGAAATCGAATATTGCACGCAGTGCAGATGGTTGCTGCGCGCTGCCTGGATGGCGCAAGAGTTGCTCACAACATTTGAAGCCGAGTTAAGTGCGGTGAGTCTGGTTCCTGGTACAGGCGGCGTGTTTGAGGTGCGGCTCAATGGCGTTGTGGTGTTTTCACGTAAAGAGGCAGGGCGCTTCCCGGAATCGAAAGAGCTGAAGCAGCATATTCGCGATGTAATTGCGCCGGAGCGGGATTTGGGGCATAGCGACAGGAAAGTTGATTGAACTTCATAATACACAAAATACGCAATCAGCATTTCACTTGGAAGCTTTTGTATCAAGCATAGATTGATTATGTGAATTGCTGGCATTTCAGCAAGTCTTTTCTATTATGTGTACACTATGCGATTAAGCTTAAAGCTCAACATTGGCATTAGATAAAGGAGAACAAAATGGCAACAAATCATGGAGCAAGTAGCCCGGTAGTTAATGCGCTCAATACCATTCTGGAGCTGGAATTGGCTGGTGTGGTGCGCTATACGCATTATGCGTTAATGGTGTTTGGCTATAATCGCATTCCAATCGTATCCTGGTTGCGTGGCCAGGCCACCGAATCTTTAGCACATGCAGACAAGGCCGGCGAGTTGATTACGCATCTGGGCGGTCATCCCTCGTTGTCAATTGGTCCTTTGCTAGAAACGCATAATCACGATATTGGCGATATTCTGCGTGAATCGCTGGCACACGAAACTGCTGCGCTGAATGCTTACAAAACCTTATTGAAGCTGGTTGAGGGTGACTCTGTGATGCTGGAAGAATATGCTAGAGAAATGATTTACCAGGAAGAGCTGCATTTGGGCGAAGTGGATAAAATGTTACGCAAGCCTGGTGATTTGGCAAAGTTTCACGAGTGATTTTACTGGGCATTTACTGCGAATCGATTAGCTTCGTTATCTAAACGCTGGCCGCCGTTAAAGCGTTTTGCCCAATATCCATCCTGCATGCTTTCCACCCGTACCACCTTGCCTGTGCTGGGTGCATGGATAAATTTGTTATCGCCAATATAGATGCCCACATGGGAAAAAGCAGATTTTAAAGTATTAAAGAACACTAAGTCACCAGGTTGCAGTTCATCTTTTTTGACAGTTTTACCGATTTGACTGATAGCGCGCGCAGTGGGCGGCAAAGTTAAATTGGCTGCATTGCGAAATACATAGCGCACAAAACCGCTGCAATCAAAACCGGTTTCTGGCGAGTTTCCGCCGTATTTATATTTTATCCCAGTTAGGCTTAGCGCATTAATCAGTACTTCTTGTGCTTTATCCTGCCAGTTGCTAACTGGCGCCTGATCATTATTCTCATCTACATTATAGAGCGTTATCCCGGCCGCGTTTTCAGCAAGCGCTTCATCAGCTTGTATAGGCGTGACAAAGCCCAAGAATAAACACAACAACAAAAATACTATATGTTTCATGAGAGTTAAGGCTATAGATTTAAGACTTTGAAAACCTACTCTAAAAATTTTAGAGTAGGCTCGGTTGATTTATTATTGCTTTGCCATTGCGTTTTTAATTAGGCCGATGATGGCCAATAGTACACCGCCACCTATACCACCCCCAGCTACTTGGCTAATGATAGAGGCAATGTCCATGCCACCACCAGCCGCTGCCGCGCCCCCCATGCCCAGCATGCCGAGCAATTGACCGCCTAAACCACCACCCAAAATACCAATTACAGAGTTGAGCGCTGTGCCCATACTTGCATTTTTCATCAAGCTGCCTGCAATATTGCCACCTACTGCACCACTAATTAACTGAATAATCATTGCTAAATCCATACATCCTCCCAAAAGTAATGACAGAGTTAATACATATAGCAATACTAGGCTAACAAGATATGCAACTTAACGCAATACTTTTTGTAAGCTCCAATAATCACTACCTAATTCATGGGATAATTTCTGCATGTCAGACATGCCTCAAAACTCACAACTCACCCAAATTTTTAAGCGTGGCGGCGCCTTGGCAGAAGCGATTAAAGGTTTTTCGGAGCGGGCACAACAACTGGAAATGGCTTTGGCGATTGAAGCAGCCATTAAGGAGAACAAGCAATTAGTGGCCGAAGCTGGCACGGGCACAGGCAAAACTTTTGCTTATCTGGTACCGGCGTTGCTTTCCGGCGGTAAGGTGATTATTTCTACCGGTACCAAAACATTACAGGATCAGCTGTTTAGCCGTGATTTACCCAATGTGCGCGATGCGTTGAAAGTGCCTGTCACGGTGGCGATGCTGAAAGGGCGCGCCAATTATGTGTGTCATTATCATTTGGAAAACGCTATGCAAAGCGGCCGTTTTGCCTCGCGCGAAGATGCTAAATATGTACACTTAATTAAAAGTTTTGCAGAAAATAGCAAAACGGGCGACAAAGCAGAGCTCACGGATGTGCCGGAAAACGCTCCAATTTGGCTGAATGTGACTTCCACACGCGACAATTGCTTAGGTCAAGATTGCAATTTTTATAAAGATTGCTTTGTGATGGAAGCGCGCAAAAAGGCGCTGGCAGCCGATATTGTCGTCGTGAATCACCACCTGTTTTTTGCCGATGTGATGCTGCGCGATGAAGGAGTGGCGGAGCTGCTGCCCAGCGCCAACACGGTTATTTTTGATGAGGCGCATCAGTTGCCTGACGTGGCAGGTTTGTTCTTTGGCGAAGATATTTCCACCAGTCAGCTCCTTGAGCTATGTCGCGACAGCACAATCGCGCATTTAAGTCTGGCGAAAGATTGCGCCGCATTAGGCGAGGCGATTCCTAAATTAGAAAAAGCTTGCAAAGACTTTCGGTTGATTTTTGCGTATGAAGGCTCGCGTTTGCCTGTGCAAAAAGCGCTCGCATTAAAAGGTTTCGAGGCAGCGTTTAGTGATATGCAAGCCATGTTAAGCGAACTCACCGAGGTTCTGGAAAGCCAGGCCGCGCGCGACCCCATGCTGGAAAAATGCTGGCAGAGCGGTGAAGCCTTGGGCGAGCAGTTGAACAGCTGGATTAAAGCCCAAAACTTAAATCTAGTCCGCTGGGTAGAGGTGTTTACGCAATCTGTTCAACTGCATGCCACGCCACTTAGCGTAGCGGATAGTTTTGGCAAGCAGCTCAGCGCCCAACCGCGTGCGTGGATTTTTACTTCAGCTACGCTGGCAGTTAAAAGTGATTTTAGCCACTACATGGCGCAAATGGGCTTGCATGCGGCTGATACAGGCTTTTGGGAGAGCCCTTTTGACTATGCCCACCAAGCCTTATTGTATGCGCCTGCTGGCATGCCGGATCCTAATAGCGCAGGCTATGCAGCAGCAGTGGCGGCAGTCAGTTTACCTGTTATCCAGGCCAGTCAGGGCCGAGCGTTTGTGTTGTGCACAAGTTTAAAAGCCATGCGCGAAGTACATGCGCTGTTAAAAGAGATGTTCTCAGAAAACGGCATGGAATACCCGTTATTGCTGCAAGGTGAAAGCACGCGTACTGAATTATTAGAGCGCTTTCGTACGCATGGAAATGCCGTGCTGGTGGGCAGTCAGAGTTTTTGGGAGGGCGTCGATGTGCGTGGCGAGGCATTATCCGTCGTGATTATCGACAAACTGCCATTCGCCCCGCCGGATGATCCGGTGCTCTCTGCGCGCATCGACAAGATGAATGCAGAGGGAAAAAATGCCTTTATGGAATATCAGTTGCCGTACTCGGTGATTACGCTCAAGCAAGGCGCCGGGCGGCTGATACGTGATGAAACCGACCGTGGCGTGCTGGTGATTTGTGACCCGCGTCTAATCACAAAACCTTACGGAAAGCGCATCTGGCAAAGTTTGCCACCATTTAAGCGGACAAAAGAGCTGGCAGATGTGGAGGCTTTTTTTGCAAAAGAGTTTCAAGAAGAATGATTGAGATTTCAGAAACTGAATACGAACTCACTGCCATCCGCGCGCAGGGCGCGGGCGGGCAGAACGTGAATAAAGTCTCCAGCGCGATCCATCTGCGTTTTGATATTAAGGCCAGCAGTTTGAGCAATTGGCTCAAAGAGCGGCTTTTAAACTCGAAGGATAGCCGCATTACCGAAGATGGTGTGCTGGTACTGAAGGCGCAGCAATTCCGCACGCAAGAGGCGAATAAAAAAGATGCGATCAAGCGCTTGCACGAGATAGTCAACGCTGCAAACCAAGTCAAGCCCATGCGTTATGCCACGCGCCCAACGCATGCTTCGCAAAAGAAAAGAGTCGACAGCAAGAGCTTGCGCGGACAAATTAAGCGACTTCGTGGCAAAATAGCGTCTGAATGAAACTGCTCGCACTTGATAACTCAACCGAATTTCTCTCACTTGCTTTGCAAGCGGACGATAAGCTATTTTCGCACTACGAGAATGTCGGTCAGACAGCCTCACAGCTTATTTTGCCGCAGATTCAAGCGTTGCTGAGTGAAACCAGCCTTATGTTGGCTGATTTGGACGGCATTTCATTTGGCGCGGGCCCTGGCGCGTTTACCGGTGTGCGCATTGCTTGCGGCGTGGCACAGGGTTTAGGTTTTGGTGCAAATTTACCTGTGGTTGGCGTGAATACTTTAATGGCAATGGCAGAAGCGAGCGGTGAAGATAAGGTCATCGCATGTTTGGATGCGCGCATGGGCGAGGTTTATCATGCAGCGTATATAAAACAAAATGGCAGCTGGGTTGAGATTGCCACAACAACCGTATGCAAGCCTGAAGCTTCGCCAGTGCTTGATGGTGGCGAATGGGTTGGTGTAGGCAGTGGCTGGGCCGTTTATGGTGAAGTATTAAGTACAATATATGCTGAAAACTTGGCGAAAATCATGCCGGAAGTGAGCCCGCGTGCTGAAGCCATTCTAAAACTAGCACAGCCGGTTTTTGCAGCAGGTAAGGCAAGACCAGCCGCCGAAGCTGCGCCAATTTACATTCGTAACCGCGTGGCACTCACTTCACTTGAGCGCGCGCAAGGTCAGCGCATATGAGCGCACAATTAATGCCGAACTTGTCACTTCGCCCTATGCAGATGGACGATCTGGGCGCGATTATGCAAATCGAACCCACTATTTATTCGCACCCATGGACACGCGGCAATTTCAGCGATTCGTTGAATAGCGGCTACAGTGCCTGGGTATTGGAGGAAGGCGGTGAAATAATAGGCTACAGCTTGATGATGCTGGTGATGGACGAAGCGCATCTGCTGAATTTGAGCATCGCCAAAGCCCAGCAAAAACGTGGCTTGGGGTGTTATTTGCTGGAACACATGTTGAAAATTGCGAAAAATCACAAGGCGGCGAATATGTTTTTGGAGGTGCGGCCAAGCAATATTTCAGCAATCGCGCTTTACGAAAATATGGGCTTTTGTGAAATGGCAGTCAGGCGCGGTTATTATCCCGCGCATAATGGCCGAGAAGATGCGGTGTTAATGGGATTGGCGCTTTGATAATGTCGCGTGATGATGCTAAAAATATAACGCGAGAAGATATGTTGCGCGAGCTGGAACTGCTGCCCCTGTGGAAGTTGCGCGCGCAGCCTGCCCTCGCCGAAATGATTGATGATGTAAAAAAAACAGCAAGCCTGCAGGCCTTGCCGGTATTACCTCCCAGGGCATCTGTTGAAAGTATGGACTGGCAGTCTTTAAAGGAATTTGTTAAAGAGTGTCAGGCATGCGGGCTCGCCAAAACGCGTACGCAAACTGTTTTTGGCGTGGGTGATGAAAACGCCGATTGGCTGTTCGTTGGTGAAGCGCCAGGTGCCGAGGAGGACAAGCGCGGCGAGCCGTTCGTCGGGCATGCCGGCAAACTGCTGGATAATATGCTGGAGGCGATTCACCTGAAGCGCGGCGAGAATGTGTACATTGCCAACGTGCTGAAATGCCGTCCACCCGAGAACCGCGATCCGCACGGTGAGGAAGTGATGCAATGTGATCCTTACCTGAAGCGCCAAGTTGAGCTTATTAAACCCAAGCTCATTATTGCGCTGGGTAAATTTGCCGCACAGTCTTTACTGAATTCGGATGCTACAGTGACCAGTATGCGCGGCAAGTTGCACGATTATTGCGGCGTTCCGGTTATCGTGACGTATCATCCGGCCTATTTACTGCGAAACCTGGCAGATAAAGCCAAGGCTTGGGATGATTTATGTTTGGCAAAATCAACCATGCAAAACTTGTAATTGAACAAATTAACGCAATATACTAGTGGCATACAAATTTTCTTTTTGAAGGAAAACCATGAAAAATTTATTTTCTAAAATTGCAGTGATTATTTTAGCGCTGACCTTGACCGGTTGTGGCTACAACAAATTTCAAAGTCTGGATGAGGAAGCTAAGGCCAGTTGGTCAGAAGTGCTTAACCAGTATCAACGCCGTGCTGATTTGGTGCCCAATTTGGTCGAAACCGTAAAAGGTTATGCAGCTCACGAAGAGCAAGTGCTGACCGAAGTTGCAGAGGCGCGCAGCAAAGTGGGCAGTATGCAAGTGACGCCGGAAGTGCTGAACGACCCGGAAGCCTTTGCAAAGTTTCAGGCGGCGCAAGGGCAGCTTACCAGCGCGCTGTCACGCCTGATGGCGGTGGCGGAAAACTATCCCAACCTGAAAGCGGATCAGGGCTTTAGAGACCTGCAGGCGCAGCTGGAAGGCACGGAGAATCGCGTGACCGTAGCGCGCAATCGCTACATTGAAACGATTAAAGATTACAACATTGCCGTGCGTTCGTTTCCGGAAAACTTGACAGCGATGATGTTCGGCTATAAGGCCAAACCAAGCTTTACGGTAGAAAACGAAAAAGCGATTTCGAGCGCGCCAAAAGTGGAGTTTGGCGATAAGAAGTAAGCCAAGGCTTTAATTCAAAGCTGTGAACTTTTCTTTAAAAAAAACCGGCCTACTGACCAATATCCATGCAATCTGCAGGGTGCTGTTCATAGCATCCTGCATGCTTTTTTTCAACAGTGCATTTGCTGCGTTGGCAGAAATTCCCGCACTTTCAAGTCGCGTGACCGATGCCACTGGCACATTGTCGCAAGGTGAGCAAGCGCAGCTGGAACAAAAGCTGGCCGCGTTTGAGCAGAAAAAAGGCAGTCAGATTGCGCTGCTGATTGTCCCTACCACGCAGCCGGAAGACATTGCGCAGTACGCGATTCGCGTGGTAGAAAAATGGAAAATAGGCCGCGAAAAAATCGATGACGGTGTGCTGGTACTGGTGGCAAAAGACGATAGAAAATTGCGCATCGAGGTCGGCTATGGCTTGGAAGGCGCGATTCCGGACTTGTACGCCAAGCGCATTATCTCTGAGGTGATTTCACCCAAATTCAAGCAGGGCGACTTTTACGGCGGTCTGGATTCTGGCGTGGATAAATTGATTGGCCTGATTGACGGCGAAGCCCTGCCGACGCCAAGCAGCACGACATCTGGCGGCATGGGCGTGATGGATATTTTACCGATGCTGTTATTTGGCGGCTTAATCACCGGCCTGATTTTACGCAGTATGTTCGGCACCTTTTTTGGCAGCGCGCTCAATGGCGGTTTGCTCGGTGGTGTAGTATGGTTGCTGGGCGCGGCCTTGGGCGGTGCGGCGGTTTTTGGCGTGGTTGCATTTTTTATCACCATGATGCTGGGAAGTCGTGGCATCAATGGCTATAGTGGCCGTTCTGGTGGTTATAGTGGTGGGTATGGCGGTGGGTGGTCTGGTGGCGGTAGTTCGAGTAACTGGGGCGGAGGAGGTGGCGATTTTGGGGGCGGTGGAGCAAGTGGAGACTGGTAAATCATGAAAAGACGCCATCCGCTGATTCGTTTTTTTCAGCACCTTGTCAGCAACCCGTGGCAGGTAAAGCGCTACTTTTCGGCGATTGCGCTGCACGAAATTGAAAAAGCCATTGTGACGAGCGAGAAAACCCACGCAGGGGAAATACGTTTTGTTGTAGAAGCAGGTATGCATCCTTACGAAATTTTATTTAAGAAAACGCCAAAAAAGCGTGCGATTGAGCTTTTTGGCCGCCTGAATATTTGGGATACCGAGTATAACAATGGCGTACTGATTTATCTGCTGCTGGCTGATCGCGATGTGGAGATTGTGGCGGACCGCGGAATTGACCGACATGTCGGACATGACGGCTGGGAAGAAATCTGCCGTGAGATGGAAATATTGTTTAGAAAAGGTGATTTCGAAGCAGGTGTTTTACAAGGCATTGAAAAAATCAGCGCAGTGTTAGAAAAACATTTCCCCATGACTGGCGATAATAAAAATGAAATTTCTAACAAGCCTCTTATTCTCTAGTTTTCTAGTGCTATATTGCAGTACATCTGCCTTGGCAGCTTTATCAGACATTTCACGTATCTTTCGTCAAACGCCGCAATTAAGCCAATTCGAAGTATGTCAGGGCGGTGGCTGCGCAGAATCCAACCAGATTTCTATTAGTGAGCCGGAATGGAAAAATATCATTCAAATTTTTAAAGTGAAAGCAATAAATCCTGCAGACGAACGCTTACAAATCAGCAAAGCCATTGGCGAACTTGAACGCATCGTCGGTGCAAAAAATGGGACTTCAACAGATATTGCAGGTACATTTGATAGTGGAGAAATGCCTGGCCAATTGGATTGTAATGACGAAGCGATTAACTCCACCACTTATATGCGCCTCTTGAAGCAGCGCGGGTTGATGCAGTTTCACGAGATTGAAGACATGCGCACACGCAACTTTTTTTTTACCGGTTGGCCTCATACTGCAGCAGTGATACGTGAAATCAAATCGGGGGTAAGATACGCAGTTGATAGCTGGTTTTATGATAACGGTTACGCCGCCACTATTGTGCCGTTTGAGCAATGGAAGGCCAATTTTCAACCCCCCGATAGCCCCGTGGGGAAGCCAAGAACAACACGGCTTGCCACTCCACAAAAATAAGCCAAGTGCTGACTTAATCGGCATTTAACGCTAAAATCCAGCCTGTCAACAATTTACGAAAATATTATGCGCGCCACCCAATTTTTTATCGCCACCCAAAAAGAAGCCCCTAACGATGCGGAACTGATTTCGCACAAGCTGATGGTGCGTGCTGGTTTGATCAAAAAACTGGGGAATGGCTTATATAGCTGGATGCCGCTTGGTTTGCGCGTGATGCGCAAAGTAGAAGCGATTGTGCGTGATGAAATGAACAAAGCAGGTGCGCTGGAGCTTTTAATGCCTGCCGTGCAGCCTAAGGAATTGTGGGATGAAACAGGGCGCTGGGCGGTGTTTGGCCCGCAAATGTTAAAGATAAAAGACCGACATGAGCGTGATTTTTGTTTTGGCCCCACGCATGAAGAGGTAATTACCGATATCGTGCGCCGCGAAATCAATAGCTATAAGCAATTACCGATTAATTTGTATCAAATTCAGACCAAATTTCGCGATGAAATTCGCCCACGTTTTGGCGTGATGCGTGCGCGCGAATTCATGATGAAAGATGCTTATTCTTTCCATACTGATTTTGAATCGCTACAAAAAACCTATGCGCAGATGTACCAAACTTACAGTAATATTTTTACGCGTCTTGGGCTGAAGTTCCGTGCAGTCAAGGCAGATTCTGGCGCAATTGGTGGTGAAGGCTCGCAAGAGTTTCATGTGCTTGCCGATAGCGGCGAAGATGCGTTGGCGTATTGCGAAAACTCGGATTACGCAGCCAATGTGGAACTTGCAGAAGCATTGCCAGAGAACAATAGCAGAGCGGCTCCCAGTCACGCCCTAAAAGAGGTTGAAACGCCGAAGCAGACACAATGCGAAGATGTAGCGGAGCTGCTGGGCATTAGCGTTGAGCGCACGGTAAAGGCAATTGCGCTTGTGGCAAATGAAAATTTTTATTTGGCTTTATTGCGTGGCGACCATACTTTAAACGAAGTTAAAGTCGTCAAATTGACAGGATTGGCAGATTTTCGTTTAGCAACGGAGGAGGAGATTCGTGCCAATCTGAATTGCCCGCCTGGTTTTATTGGCCCGGTTGGGGTGGGTAAAAACGTGACAGTGATTGCCGATAAAATTGTGGCGAATATGAGCGATTTTGTCTGCGGAGCGAATAAGCCTAAATATCATTTATCGGGCGTTAATTTCGGGCGCGACTTGCCAGAGCCAAGTGCAGTGGCGGACATTCGCAATGTGCTTGAGGGTGATGCCAGCCCAGACGGCAAAGGTAAGCTCAGTCTTTGTCGCGGCATAGAAGTCGGACATATTTTCCAACTGCGAACCAAGTATGCTAAAGCCATGAATGCAACGTTTTTGGATGAAAATGGTCAATCGCAAGTGATGGAAATGGGTTGCTATGGCATTGGTGTGTCACGCATTGTAGGTGCCGCAATTGAGCAGGGAAGTGACGAAAAAGGCATTATTTTCCCACTCAGCATGGCGCCTTTCGAAGTGGTGATCTGCCCAATTGGCATGGATAAGAGTGAATTGGTAAAAAATACGGCAAATCAATTGTATGAAGATTTTAGAAAAGCAGGCATCGACGTGTTGCTGGATGACCGCGGGGAGCGGCCAGGCGTCATGTTCGCCGAGAGTGACTTGATGGGTATCCCGCATCGAATGGTGGTGGGGGAGCGCGGACTAGCCGAAGGCAAGGTGGAATATAAGGCACGGACTGCAATAGAGGCACAAAATTTGCTTGTTACTGAAGCGACTAATTTTATTCAAACTGCGATTAATGCTAAAACATAATTTACAAAAACTTAGCCTGATATTTTTGATGGCCTTTGCTTCTATATGCCAAGCCGGCAATCAAAAGGAAGAGCCGCTGTCAAATAGCGTCAGAGCGTTGATGCAAAAATCGGTGAGTGATTTGGCTTCGCCGAGGCTGGTATTTGGAAGCGAGGTTGAAGGCCAAGTTTGGATGAATGAAATGTCGGAGCGTTTAAAAAAACGTCTTCCGGATCAAACATATCGTGAAGACTTTTTAAGGTCGGTACATTACGAGGCGACACGTGCAGGGCTAGATCCGCAACTAGTTTTGGGGCTGATACATGTAGAAAGTGGTTTTAAAAAGTATGCGGTGTCCAGTGTTGGTGCGCGTGGCTATATGCAAGTGATGCCATTTTGGGTAAAAAGCATAGGCACTCCAGATCAGAATTTATTTAATATGCGTTTGAATTTGCGTTATGGATGCACGATATTGCGTCATTATATTGATATTGAAAAAGGTGATTTATATCGTGCTTTAGGTCGATATAATGGCAGTCTTGGCAAGCCGCAATATCCTAACCTCGTGCTTGGAGCATGGCGTAAACACTGGGATTACAGCACAAAGATAAATCAGGCTTCCCTTAATTAATTTCCTCAATTCAAAAAACTCTTGTCAACCGCACCAAAATGAGGCTAGACTGCGCGAAGTCTAGCTGATTGATGTTGGTGTTGCGCACTGATTCATCGTAGCTTCGCCAAACTAAAATTACTGGCTGTAATACTCAACACATTATTTTTACAAGAGTTTTACCTTTAATTTAGGGAGAAAAGTATGTCGAAGTTAACTGCATTAGCTTTAAGTATTGCTGTATTAGGTGGTGTTTGGGCATTTCTGGCTTTAGGGCCATTGGCAGGATCAGTATTGGTTTGGGCGGGCTTTATTGCTTGGGGTTGCTACTTTGCTTTGGGAGCAGATACAGCGGCACTGCAAAAAACAATCGTTGGTATGATTTATGGTGCAGTCATTGCAGGGGTTGCTTTAGCTTTAGTGGGTGCTAACCCATTAGGCTTGCCAGGTGCGGCCGGTCCTGCGGTTTACATTGCTGTGACGGTATTCTTGTTAGTCATTGTAGCTAATGTTAATTTGCTATCCGCGGTGCCAGCCAATGTATACGGCTACGCTGCAACAGCAGCTTATGCATTGCAAACAGCAAACGCAGGCAGTTCAACTGCAATGGATATGTCAAATCCAGTGTTGTTAGTCGCTGTATCTACTGTGCTAGGCGCCATATTTGGCATGGTGTCTGGTAAAGTTGCGGGTATGCTAGGCAAATAATCTGTTTTCTTCAATAAAAAAACCGCACCTTAAGTGCGGTTTTTTTTATTGCTTTGAGCTTTTTTATTTCATAACTTTAAAGCCGTAATAAGTGCCAAACTCCCCTTCGTTTTCTTGGTACACAAATAACATATCGTTAGCATAGCCTAGACCGTTATAATGGTTTTGAGCGCGCAACTTTAATTCTTTCGGCAATTCGCTTTTAGCAATATATTTGCCCGATAAATCAAATATCAATGCAGCTTTGTGGTCAATATCAAGCAAAATCAACTCTTCACCTTTAATGCCTGTGTAAGCTGCGAATAAGTCGCTGATGTCATCATGTGACACACCTGCCTTTGCCAAGTCTAGTGTGATTTCACCTAATTTTTCATGCTGTTTTGGATCGACAATAAACACTTTGTCGCTGCGTCCTTGCTTGGCGAAGTAGCGTTTGTTTTCGGCATCATATGTCGGCATGGTGCCTGCGCTGCCGAAAGCAGGGTTAAATTGCATAATTTCATCGGAACTATCTTTTACTTCGCCTGTTTCACCTAAATTGATTGAATACAATCCAGTGTTGGGGCCAAAGCCAACTTCACTGGAAATATTATAGGTAATAGTTTCTAATTTATCTGTGTTCGGGTTGTAGTAAATAGAGCGGTTGTCGTAACCTGGCTTGGCTGAATTAACGTATTTCCCCGTGTCGTCGTAAGCATGAATTTGCGATTTTGAAACAGGCGCTTCAAACTCCGATCCCATTGGAGCTAAACCGCCGTCCGCAATATAATAGTGTCTAAGTCCTGGCACATAAGCCACCGTCATGGGGCGTGTAGTAGGTTTTTTGGCAAGGGGAATTTTAACGCCAAGGGTGGCCTCCGTCAGTACTTGTGCCTGCAATGATGCGCTGGCTAGGAGGGCAGATGAAATGAAGGCGCTTGTTAGTATTTGCTGAAATAATTTCATATGCTTAAATGTTCCCCCGGTAAGTTTATTTAATTAACAAATGCTTAGTCTTTCAGTTTGCCTAGTCAGTTCAATCTGTCCTGTCTATTAGCATTGCATCGCCATAACTGAAAAATCTGTATTGCTGTTTAACGGCGTGCGCATAAGCATTTTTAATATTATCAACGCCAGCAAAGGCTGACACTAACATGAGCAAGGTGCTTTTGGGTAAATGGAAATTGGTAAATAATCTGTCGACTATTTTAAATCTAAAACCAGGCGTTATGAAGATATTAGTTTCGCCTTGACCATGTTTCAACGTCCCAGTTTGCGCAGCGCTTTCTAAAGCCCGCAAGCTGGTAGTTCCAACAGCTATAATGCTGCCTCCTTTACTTTTGGCCGCTTCAATCATAGCAACGGTTTCTGGCGAAATATTGTAAATCTCGCTGTGCATTTTATGATCGCTTATATTTTCTGTACGCACAGGCTGGAATGTTCCTGCTCCAACATGCAAAGTAATGTAAGCGACATTAATGCCCTTTGCTTTAATTTTGTTCAACATAATCTCATCAAAATGCAGACCTGCGGTAGGTGCAGCTACCGCACCAGCATGTTTGGCATAAATTGTTTGGTAGCGCTCTTCATCGTTGGCTTCAGCCTCATGCGTAATATAAGGCGGGAGAGGTAGGGTGCCGTATTGTTCTAGTAATTCCAGTACGGATTTTTCGCTTATAAATTTTACTTGAAATAAATCGTCGTCACGGCCGATGACTTCTGCCTCAAATGCTTCGGCTAATTTAAGTTTAGCCCCGGCTTTTGGCGCGCGCGAAGCGCGAATATGCGCGAGTACTTCATGTGTGTCTAACACCCTCTCAACCAGCACTTCTGCTGCACCACCTGTGACTTTATGGCCAAATAAGCGCGCCTTAATCACGCGTGTGTCGTTAAACACAAGTAAGTCTCCTGCAGATAAGAAATCTGGCAAATCCACAAATAGCTTGTCATTTATTTGGCCTGTTTTGCCATTCAAATATAACAACCTGCTGGCGCTACGTGTGCTAGTGGGATGTTGTGCGATAAGGGAGTCTGGTAAATAAAAATCGAAATCTTGTGTTCGCATAATGCCTTTTGCTTGTTATAATGTGCGTCTTCGTTGTAATTATACCTCAGCCGGGATGGCGGAATTGGTAGACGCACGGGACTCAAAATCCCGCGTTGGCGACAACGTGGGGGTTCGATTCCCCCTCCCGGCACCATAAATTTTATTTCAATCATTCTAAGAATATGCCTAATTTTCGCTACTTAAGAGTAGACGAAATGTTTGCCTCAATATTTGTTACAAAATGTAAATTTTTGCTTGTTCGTAAAAGTTTTTTGTGCTATTTTTTGACCTGCGTCAAAATGACGCATGTCAAAAAGCTGTAAGTGAAGTTGCATGTCAAAGCAGTTGCAAGCAATTTTAATTTTAAGTTTGCATGACCAAGGGTAATGTATGGCAGTGTTCGATTTGGGTTACAAAATCATTGCAAGGCCGAATAATTCGTTATCGCTGAAAGATGGTATTAAATTGCTTGCGGCCATGGCCATTGTAACTTTGGTCATCGGGTTAGGATTTACACATATTGGCGCTTGGATGGTGTTGCCTTTTGCTGGCTTGGAATTGTTGGCTTTTGCTTGTGCATTTTATTATGTTTATTTGCATGCAGGTGACTATGAAAGCATTGCGATAGAAGAAGATAAAGTAATAGTGGAAAAAAGAAGTTATAGGAAGTCCAGTATTACGGTATTTCAGAGATATTGGACTCAGGTCAATGTGCGTGATGTGGTAAGTTGTCAAGGGGTAAATGGTAAAAGCGCGTTGTTTATCGGCTCGCACGGCAAGGAAGTAGAATTCGGCAAGCATTTGATTGATGACGAGCAGCGAGTTGCGTTGGCAAGAGAACTTAAACAAAAAATTTAGAAACATGCAAAATAATTTTAAATAAATTTGATTTTGGAGTGAGCGTTATGCAAGTGTTGAAAAGAATTGGGTTGGGTCTCGTAGTATTTCTAGCTTCGCTCAGCGCCTATGCAGATTATAGTTGGAACTTCCCAGAGCCAGTGACGCCAATGGCTTTAGATACATTGCATGTCCACAATAAATTTATGCTTATTTCGATGGCTATATTTCTAGTAGTTTTAGCTATCATGATTTATTCGATTTTTGCGCATCGTAAAAGCAAGGGCTACAAGCCTGTGACCGATAAAGCTCCTTCTACAGCTCTGGAAATATTCTGGACGCTCATACCTTTCGCAATTCTTCTGCTAATCGACTTTGTGATTATGGGGATCCCTGCCTATCACAGTGTGGTGATGATGGAAGATACGCGTAACAAGGCTAATATGGTCATTAAAATCACAGGTTCGCAATGGCGTTGGCAGTATGAGTATCTGGATGGTGATGCGCAGGGTATTAAATTCGTCAGTAACTTAACAACCAACGATAAGCAGTTACATAATCAAGAAGAAAAAGGTGAGAATTACTTACTTGAGGTAGACAATCCTTTAGTGCTGCCAGTGGGTGAAAAGGTACGTATTTTGATGACAGCGAGCGATGTGTTGCATAACTGGTGGGTGCCTCAGTTTGGTTCGTCCCGGCTTGCGGTTCCAGGGTTTATACGTGAAACTTGGGTACAAGTTGAAAAACCTGGCACTTATCGCGGTCAATGTAAAGAATTATGTGGCAAGGGTCATGGATATATGCCTGTAGTCGTAAATGCGGTATCAATGGAAGAGTACAAGACATGGGTGGCAGCTAAGAAAGAAGAACAGGCAAAAGCTGCGGCTGGTGCGGATAAAGAATGGACAAAGGACGACTTGATGGCTGAAGGGAAAGTGGTTTACGAAAAGAACTGTGCTGTATGCCATCAGGTGTCAGGTGCAGGCTTGCCGCCAGCCTTCCCAGCGCTGACAGGCAGCAAAGTTAGTACAAGTCCAATTTTCGGCGCTGATGGCAAGTATTTACCTGATAGCCATTTGGATCGAGTGTTGAATGGTAAAAATGTGATGCCAGCGTGGAAAGCGACATTAAACGATACGGAAATAGCCGCAGTAATTACTTACGAGCGTAACGCGCTTGGGAACAGTGTGGGTGATGTGGTGCAGCCTGCGCAAGTTAAAGCGGCGCGTCAATAATTATAGTTTTATTTAAAGTATTGAAAGTAATTAGGAGAGTGTTATGAGTACAAGTACAGTAGCAGGACACCATGAAGAACATCACGATCACCCAACCGGACTTATGAGATGGTTTACGACAACCAACCATAAAGATATCGGAACTATGTACCTGACTTTTGCGCTGGTGATGTTTTTTGTGGGTGGCGCTATGATTCTGGGCATCCGTGCTGAGTTATTTAAGCCCGGTCTGCAATTAATAAACCCTGATTTTTTTAATCAGCTAATCGGAGTGCATGCGCTCATTATGATTTTCGCAGCATTGATGCCTGCGGCAACAGGTTTTGCAAATTGGATGATCCCTTTGCAAATTGGTGCGCCAGATATGGCGTTGCCACGTTTGAATAACTGGGGTTTTTGGATACTTCCACCAGCTGCAATTCTACTAACCTTGCCTTTTACTTTAGCGTTATTCGGTATCGGTGATGGTGCATTGGCTACCGGCTGGACATTTTATCCACCGCTCTCAGTGCAGGGTGGAATCGGTGTTGATTTTGCAATTTTTGCGGTTCACTTATTGGGTATCTCATCGGTGCTTGGCTCAATCAATATTATCGTGACGCTATTCAATATGCGGGCACCTGGTATGACATTAATGAAAATGCCAATGTTTGCTTGGGGCTGGCTAATTACTGCTTTCTTGTTAATTGCAACTATTCCTGTGTTAGCTGGGGCAGTGACGATGCTATTGACAGATCGTCATTTTGGCACGCATTTCTTTGATGCTGCCGGAGGTGGCGATCCTGTGATGTTCCAACATTTGTTCTGGTTTTTTGGTCACCCAGAAGTGTATATACTGTTATTACCAATTTGGGGCTTTATTCCACAAATTCTGCAAACTTTCTCACGCAAACCCATGTATGGTTATAAAGCCCAAGTTTACTCATTATGGGCAATTGGTGCGCTTTCTGTTGTTGTTTGGGCACATCACTTCTTCACAGCAGGTATGCCTGTGCCAGCTTTGCTCTATTTTATGTATAGCACAATGGCGATATCGTTGCCGTTAGCGGTGCTGTTTTTCTGCTGGATTAAGACCATGTGGAGAGGCTCAATGAGTTTTGAAACGCCTATGCTATTTGCAGTAGGATGGATCATTCTGTTTGGTATCGGTGGCTTAACAGGTTTAGTGCTTGCAGATGTTGCAGCTGATGCTCAATATCACAATAGTTATTTTGTGGTTGCTCATTTCCACTATACATTATTTGCAGGTGGCATCATGGGTATCATGGCAGGGGTGTATTACTGGTTGCCAAAAATGACTGGCCATATGTATAACGAAACATTAGGTAAATGGCATTTCTGGTTAACGGCAATTTCATTTAACTTGACCTTTATTCCTCAGTTCTTCTTAGGCCTGGCAGGGATGCCACGCCGTATTCCTGATTATGCATTGCAATTTGCTGAGTTCAATATGATTTCAACAGTTGCAGCATTTGCATTGGGCTTGTCACAGTTGCTGTTTGTTTACAATATCATAAGTTGCATTAAAGGCGGTAAAAAGGCTACTGACAAAGTGTGGGAGGGTGCAGAGGGTCTTGAGTGGACGTTGCCTTCACCGCCACCATATCACAGCTTCACTGACCAACCGGTAGTTAAATAAGTTGAGAGGATAGAAGCCTGGAGATTTCTAGGCTTCATTTGAGTATGGATAGTGAAAAAGCAAATAAGCAATCTAAAAACAAAAAGATTGCTTATATCGTCGGGACGTTGGCACTTATTCTTTACGTGGCTTCGATGTTTGCAATGTGGAAGCAATAGTATGCTTTTAGATCTTTAGCCTTTGAAATTGAGTGTAAGTGTCAGATAAAAATTTAAATGAACAAAAGCAGATAGCAAATAAAAAACTCGCTATCAAAATGATTTGGGTAGTGGTGGGATCGTTGTTGTTTGCTTTTGCATTGGTGCCGTTGTATGACGTCATGTGTACTCTTACTGGCTTAAATGGTAAAACTGACAACTCGGCAAGCACTTTGGCAAAAGCTAAAGTTGATAACACCAGAGTGGTGACTGTGCAATTTGTATCATCAGTAATGCCTGGCTTGGGTTGGAATTTTTATCCAAAACAAAGTAGCATAACTTTACATCCAGGCCAGATACAGACAGCGTTGTTTGAAGCTAAAAATATTACGAGTGAAGTAGTGGTTGGGCAGGCAGTTCCAAGTGTGACACCAGGTAAGGCCTCTATCCACTTGAAAAAGATAGAGTGTTTTTGTTTTGTAAATCAAAGCCTGAAACCAGGAGAAGTAAAAGTGATGCCACTCAGGTTTTTTGTAAGCCCAGAGTTGCCTCAAGATGTAAAAGAGATGACGCTGTCATACTCATTTTTTAAATCAGTTAAAAATTAGTTCGTTTAGATTTGGTGAAAAAAGTTAAGTAGCGTAATTCTTAAAATAATTATTTTAAATGCTAGGGAGTAAAAGCATGGCAACACATTCAGATCATCATTATTTTGTGCCACACGGAGCGTCATATACTGCCTTGTTATCAGTGGGTTTGTTGAGTGCGGCTTCTGGGTTTATATTTTCTGTTGCAACAGATAAAAATAAAGATTTGGCTTATTTGCAAACTCCTGGCAAATGGATGATGTATATAGGATTGGCAATTATTCTGTTTATGACATTCAAATGGCTTTCTCAAGTGGTCACAGAGAGTGTTAGCGGTACTTATAAAAACTGGGAAGATAAATCTTTCCGCTGGGGCATGATTGTGTTTATTTGCTCTGAAGTGGCTTTTTTCGCGGCATTTTTTGGCGCTTTGTTTTACATGCGTGTATTAGCTGTGCCTGAGTTGGCTGGCTATGACCCGGACATCACGCCGTACAAAGATTTTCTTGGAACTTGGCCGTCTACGGGCCCAGGTGGCAATGTGCTAGGTTCAGAATACGCTCCGCCAGCCAATTTTAAGCCAATGCACTGGCTGGGCTTGCCATTGGTAAATACTATTCTATTACTTTCCTCGGGCGCAACTATCACATGGGCACATTGGGGGTTGATTAAGAATAACCGTAAGCAATTAATCATTGGCATGGCGTTAACCGTGGCACTTGGTGTGGCTTTCTTGATTTGTCAGGCATTCGAATATCACGAAGCTTATACTGAAATGGGTTTGACATTAGGTAGCGGTGCTTATGGAGCAACATTTTTCATGCTGACCGGGTTCCATGGCTTTCATGTAACGCTGGGTACTATCATGTTAATCGTAATTTTATTACGTTGCATGAAGGGTCACTTTACACCGGAACACCACTTTGGGTTTGAGGGTGTTGCTTGGTATTGGCACTTTGTAGACGTGGTTTGGCTGGGTTTGTTTATATTCGTATATTGGCTGTGACGCGAAGATGTAAAAAAGGGCGGTGCTTTAGCATCGCCCTTTTTGTTTAGATATCCACTCTACAGCGAATGACCGATTAGGCCAAAATAACCACCGATAACTAACAGAATAAATAGTGTAATGGATAAGCCAATGCGAAACGTAAGTGCTTTAACAGTGCGGTCACTAGAACCTTTGTCCTTTACTAAAAAAAACAATGCAGAAAACAAACTGCCAAGAATAATAATTAAAAACACCACAATAGCAATTTTTATTAACATGGCTCTGTCCAATCAATTCAATAGTTTATTATGCGACTGGAATAGTTGAAATGCAATTCAAGTTTTTGAATTATGAGCTTAAGGTAACCTTGCTGGGCATATTGTTGGTAGTAATTGCTGTTTCGATATTTGTGAAATTGGGTTTTTGGCAATATAAAAAAGCCATACTTAAGCAGGAAATCCAAAAAGAGTATCAGCAAAGTATAGAAAATGGAGTTATAGAGTTTGCCCCCTACTTACAATCGTCGGAAAAACTGCAATATAAAAAAATTAAAACAAGCGGTGAATATGTAACAAAATACCAGATATTGATTGATAATCAGGTTGAAAATAGTGTGGCCGGATATCATGTGGTTACCCCGCTGAGAATTGAAGGAACTGACCAATATGTTTTAGTGAATCGTGGTTGGATTGCAGGCAAATCTGCTCATGTCTATATCCCCACTTTCGATACGCCTGATGGCATACAGCAAGTGGAAGGTATGGTGTGGATTCCTAACAAAAAGATATTTACCCTGGAGGACAAAAATGTATCCAATCAGGAAATTAAGAATTGGCAACTTGTTTGGCAGCATTTGAATATGGTGCAGTATCAGAAAGTCGTTCCGCTGAAGCTGTTGCCGGTGATTATCAAGCTGGATGCACAGAGTCAGGCAGGTGGGTTTGTAAGAAACTGGCAGATGCCAACAGAGCGCATTGCAACACATCTGGGCTATGCTTACCAATGGTTTGGGTTTGCTATTGCTGCAATGGCCATATATTTATATATGAGTATTAAACGAATTGAATAGTCAGAATTAATCATAAAAGAGCACGATATGCAAAAAGAATTAGGCGATCAGATAGCTTCAGATAACCAACGACGTAAAGGGCGCATTATATTTGTGCTGATGGCAATATTTTTTGTGGTGCCTGTTTTTGTTGTTGTCATGATGTATAAGTTTGACTGGAAACCAACTAGCCAAAGTTATGGCGAATTAATTCTGCCACCACGGCTAATTGAGCAAATCGAAACGTTGAAGGATAGTGAAGACAAGGCAGTTCCAAAGTTTTGGTCTGACAAGTGGAATATGGTGTATGTTACTGACAGCTGTGAGCAGGCATGCAAGGAAAAACTTCACACCATGCGTCAATTGCATGCGTCTTTGTATAAAGATATCTCGCGTACTCAACGTGTGCTGATTACAAACGTTCAGGATGTCAGCAAAATTAAAGCTGATTATCCAGATTTGGTTGTTATTAACCGGCCAGTCGATGACATTGAGAAACTTAGCAATCATTTCAATTTAGGAAATGAATCAGCCAAATACTCAAATCGTCTATATTTGGTTGATCCATTAGGACATATCATGATGAGCTATCAAGTAACTGTTCCCGCCGCAGATATTCGCAAAGACTTGGTTCGCTTATTGAAATACTCATGGGCTGGTTAATATGAATCTAATGTTTAAGCGGCTCGCCTTGTTGGGAGCGATTATGGCGCTCTGTGTGGTGGTGCTGGGTGCGTATGTAAGACTCTCTGATGCTGGCTTGGGCTGTCCTGACTGGCCTGGCTGCTATGGCACGCTAACTGTACCACAGAGTCAGGCCGCTATTGCGCATGCGCAGACTATTTTTCCTGATAGTACTATAGAAACCGGTAAGGCCTGGAAGGAGATGATACATCGCTACCTTGCGGGTGTGTTAGGCTTAGTCGTGCTAGCACTATTTGTATTAGCATGGAAAAATAAGCAACAAATTAAAGTTTCACCTTGGCTCACGACTGCTTTACTCGGAGTTATTACATTCCAGGCTATGCTTGGGATGTGGACAGTGACCATGTTGCTTAAACCGGTAATAGTAAGTGCACATTTGATTGGCGGCATGACGACATTAGCTTTGCTGGTCTGGATAGCGCATCGGCATTGGGGGCAATACTCTGCTAGCATAATGAAAAAAAATTATACTCGCTGGTTGATTCGGTTTGGGTTAGTGATATTGTTAATGCAAATATTTCTAGGCGGCTGGACAAGCACTAATTACGCAGCATTGGCGTGTACCGACTTTCCTACTTGTCATGGCGCATGGGTTCCAGCCATGGATTTTAAAGATGCTTTTCATTTGGTGAGAAATTTAGGACAAAGTGCTGATGGGGGTAATTTATCTCTTGCCTCACTTACTGCGATACAGTGGTCACATCGTGTCGGTGCTATTGTAATATTGATCTATTTAGGTTTTCTTGCCTCGGCTGGTATAAAGTACACACAGTTAAGAATGCTAAGTATTACATTGATAGTTGTGCTTTGTGCACAGATTAGCCTAGGTATAGCAAATTTAGTGTTACATTTACCACTGGTATTGGCTGTGGCACATAATTTGGGCGCAGCATTACTGGTGATCATCATAGTACTGATGAATTCAAAAATTACAGGCACTAAAATTGCATATAGCAGTTTGGTTAAATAGTACTAATTAAAAAAAGTGAGTATCAATTGAGTGCAAGTTTACCTATTCAATTACAAGCATTAGGGGCGAGTTTCAAAAGCTTTTATGTCTTATGCAAGCCGCGCGTAACGGCATTAATCGTATTCACGGCAATTATCGGTATGTTTCTCGCAACGCCCGGCATGTTGCCTTGGCAGCTGTTGATTGCGACGACCGTTGGCATTGCCTTTTCTTCTGGCGCAGCTGCGGCTTTTAACTGTTTAATAGAACATAAAATTGATGCGGTGATGGCGCGAACGCGTGCCCGACCGCTACCAACTGGTCAAGTTTCCAATGCGGAAACAACTATATTCGCGACCATTTTAGGCGGTATCGGCCTAGCAATACTTTATATTTTCGTCAATCCGCTCACAATGTGGCTGACATTTGCAACTTTTGTAGGCTATGCAGTGATTTACACTGTATTTTTAAAACCCGCTACGCCGATGAATATCGTGATTGGTGGCGCTTCAGGCGCAATGCCGCCCATATTGGGCTGGGCGGCTGTAAATAATGCCGTGGGGCCAGAATCACTCATTATGTTTCTAATCATATTCGCCTGGACGCCACCGCACTTCTGGGCGCTGGCACTTTATCGTCGAGAAGAGTATGCCAAAGTCGGTATGCCGATGTTGCCGGTGACGCACGGTGAGGCATTTACACTTTTGCATATTCTGCTCTATACCGTAATTTTGGTCGCTGTTTCGCTTATGCCTTATGGTCTTGGTATGAGTGGTTTAATTTACTTGATATCAGTAGTGTTACTGGATGCAATATTTCTTGCCTATGTGATAGGTTTATACAGGAAATATTCTGATGATTTAGCCAAACGTACGTTCAGGTATTCTATTATCTACCTAACCTTGCTGTTTGCGGCTTTGTTGGTAGATCATTACTGGATACTATAAATTACTGGCGCGCCCGGCGGGAGTCGAACCCACGACCTTTGGCTTCGGAAACCAACACT
>Ga0209450_10000285_pt1 | contig 27261 bp, 18 predicted proteins | sample FrelakmetLWP11LW_FD_187149 | JGI IMG/M metagenome (GOLD analysis project Ga0209450, IMG submission 187149) | Freshwater lake sediment microbial communities from the University of Notre Dame, USA, for methane emissions studies - LWP11 LW (SPAdes)... | ecosystem: Environmental > Aquatic >...
GCACCTCTACGGTTGTTCTCAGTGGCGCTTCAGCAATGGAGACCGTAACCGAGTTTTTGGGGCTCGGATTGTTGACGTAGATCTGCAGCCTGGCAATGCTTCGCCTTATCTGTGCCTCTAGTTCATCAATCGACCCCACCTCATCAATGCCTAGATCATCCCCGATGCGCACGAAGTGCGACTTTGTCAGTCTAGCTTCCATGCGGGCCTCAAGCCATTGAGCTAGCCCGGCAAGCTCAAGGCAGACGAGCAAGTTTACGTAGTGCCCAAAGAGCCTGCCCCATTCCTGCTCCGGCAGTTGACTACCCTGAAACGCGCGGACTCGATTCTTGTTCATCCGAACAAGAATGCCGAGGTAGCTCTGATCACTGAATGAGAGACCAGAACCCTCAAGTCGCCTTAAAGTAGCGTCGTAGCGCAGCGACTGCAGAGTAGTTGTCTTTCCAGTTCCTCTTCCGCCAACGAGGAAGCATGGCCGCATCGACTCAAGCTTCTTTAGGTATGGAGGCTCGACAAACAAGTCCCCGAAGTCAGCTTGGGGCCACTCAGCCCTATTGTCTCCAAAGAGCTGCTGCAGTACCGCCCAGTCGTCATGTGCGTTCAATGAGCGGCTCCCAGCCTGAGTGACCAGGCGACCAGAAGATCGGCAGAGTAGCGTCGGGAACTGAGTGATCGAATGCAAGGAGGAGCTTTCGCTCCTTATAGCCGTACTTTCGGTACAACTCGTTCTTGGCGATGTATTGTTCTCGCGGAGTAAGCCTTGGTGAGTACTTCTCTAGGAGTGCCTCGATCTTTGCTCCGACCATCGTTCCGGGTGGAGCAATTCCCTCAAGCGTTGATCTTGCCTCAATGACGTGGGTAACGCTTACTGCGACGGATGGCGCGTTCTCGGAAATCTTCTTTAGGCCATAGTAGGTCCCCATTAGTGCGACGTAGATTGCGACGAAGCCACTCTTCCTTTGAGCCGCTTCGAACGAGAGCCCGTTAAGCTCTCGTCTCCAAGTGGCCAAGAATTGGTCGCCAGAACCTACGAAGTCATCAACGAAGACAACCGGCCCACCTGCATCTGCGTGACGTAGTGCGTCTTCGATAGCCACACTGCGTTGGGCATGAAACACTAGCTGCCGGGCCCGCCTGCACAAGAGATTGCCGGAATCAGTAGGATCTGGATCTTCGCCGAGGACTGGGGTCACTACTGCTCTCGTAAGGGCCGCAATAAGCTCGTCGCGCGACTGACCGACTGCGCTTTTCGGACGCCCATCGCCCAGTGACCGAAACGACGCCACAAGCAGTGCATCTGACTGGCGAGCGCTATAGAACGAGAACTTGTCTAGCAGGATAGCTGCGTCCGCCCGGTCGTTCTCCTCAAAGTTCTTTAACCAGAGACGCGGACGCATGCGTGGCTCACCAGGCCAGATGTTCGCCCGCTTGAGCACCTCGCATTTCGAAAGCACTTCGGTGATGAAGACGTCGTCACGCATGCCAGCTACCCGTTGCGAGGCCTAAGTCTGGAGACCGCAAGTCTGGCGTCAGAGTACATTCTGACGCGAAACAGGGGTCATAGTACTGTTTCGATTGCTACGGCCTTCCCCACGGTCGTGTCGCGAATCTGGTTGAAACTCGTCGAGGCGCGTCGCCAGCGGCTTGATGGTGGATCGGTCAGGCGGCGAGATCAAGCGGTGCGGGCGGCTGCGCGAGGCTCTGCCAGCCGTCGACCTTTCGCAGCGCGATCTGGCCGCTGGCGAGCAGGCCCCAGAACAGCATCGAGGCGGACTGCGCGCAGGGCAGCAGGCACTGCGTCTTGATGCGCCGCTTGAACTCCTCGTGCAGCCGCTCGATGGCGTTGGTGGTTCGGATCGACCGCCACTGCGTCTCCGGGTACCGCAGGAAGGTGAACAGCCGATCGCCGGCCTCCTCCAGACTGTCGGCCACCGCGCGGCACTTGAGCTTCCACTTGCGCAGGAAGGCGCGTCGCTTGGCTTTCACCTCGGCGACGGTCTTGGCGTAGATCATGTCGGTGTAGTCGGCGCCGATCTCGGCATGCAGCTTCCTGGGCGCGTGGGCGAGCAGGTTGCGGTGCTTGTGCACCGTGCAGCGCTGCACCGGCACCGACGGCCACAGGCCGGCCAGCGCGGCCTCCAGCCCCTTGCCGCCGTCGATGATGAGCAACTGCGGCACCCGCAGGCCGCGGCCGACCAGATCGTCGAGCACCTCGCGCCAGGCGGCCTGGCTTTCGCCCGCCATCGTCTGCAACGCCAGCAGCACTTTCTGGCCGTCGGCGCGCACGCCCATGACCACCAGCACCGACATCGTCGTCGCCTTGCGGTCCAGCCGCAGGCGGACCACCGTGCCGTCCAGGATCAGGCGCACGATCGGCTCGTCGGCCAGCGGTCGCCGGTTCCATGCCTCGAAGTCCGTCTGCACCTGACGCCATGCGCGGCTGACGCTGTCCTTGCTCACCGCGCCGCCGAACAGCGCGCCCAGCGCGCGGCGTACCCGCCGCGTGTTCACGCCGGCCAGGTAGGCGCTCGCGATCAGCGACAGCGCGGCCACCGTGAGCCGCCGATAGCGCGGCAGCAGCGCGCTGCGGTGCTCGCACATGCGGCCGTCCTCGCCCTGCAGTCGGGCGCGCGGCACGTCCAGGGTGACGCGGCCGAACCGGCCCACGAGCGTGCGCTCGCGGCGCCCGTGCCGGTAGCCTTTCGCGTCCGGCTGCCGGCCGTGACGCAGGCGCCCGAGCGCCTCGGTGACTTCGAGTTCCAGCAGCTCTTGCAGGTAGCTTCGAACCCCGAGCCGGAACGCCTCTTCCAGCGCGTCGAACGGCTCGGTCAGGTGCGGCAATGCGGGTGCAGCGGTGGTAGCGTTGCGCATGGCGTGCTCTCCTCGGCGCTTGCTGGCGCCGCGTCTTGGTTGGTCCCAAGCTGGAGACTACGCCTCTTCCGAATTTCCACCACCTGCGCTACACCACCCAGCAACGGGGTGGAGGTTTCTGTTGCGTTGGGTCCTTCCGCATGGGTGGTCCAATGATCGACGCGCGACGATCCGGTTCTACCTGCAGCGCCAGCAGGCGCTGGGCACAGATCGCTTCCAGCAGCAGGTCAGCGCGATGCTCGGTCGTCGCGCGGGGCCGGGGCGACCGGGGCGGCCACGAAAAGGCGCAGAAAACGTACTCTGCCCCCCGGTTTTGAGACTCGGGAAACGTCATTCTGACCCCGGCTTTCGGCCGCCGGTTTGGCCTCACGGGCGACCCGACACCACGCCATCGATCCACGCGCGGTAGTGGCTCAGGCGAACGTTGCAGCTCACCTGCCCGTAGCGCTCGGGGCGCGCAGTGCGCACGTCGCCGGTCAGCAGCTTCCACGAGGCCAGGCCTGCGAGGGTCCAGGTGCCGTCGACCTCGATCAGCGCGGGGCTGCCGCTGTCGCCGTTGCCGCCGATGCCCTCCAGCGGCTGCGCCTGCGGCGGTTCGTCGAACACGTAGCAGAACCAGCGCTCATGGGCACTGGTGACCGTGTTGTACGCGCGGCGCAGCGTCGTGCGGTTGGGGCCCTTGGGGTCATGCCCGGCCGCGCCCGTGCCGGTGGCGCCTTTGCCGACGATCTGGATGACCTTTCCGTACTCCGTCGCGTCCGGATAGCGCGCGACGGGCGCGATGTCCGACACCGGCTCCGCCAACTCGATCAGCGCGATGTCGTCGGCCGCGGCGATCAGCGCGAGGATCAGCACCGCCTCGCCGGTCGCCATCGCCTGTTCGAACAGACTGTCCGGCGGCGTCCGATAGCCGGGATGCACGACGACGCGCGCCACCGGGCGCGGCTTGCCGTTGATCGCCACCTGTTCGAGCTCGCCGTGCCGCGGCAGCGTATGCGCCGCGGTCACCACCCATTGGCGATCGATCAGCACGCCATGCCCCTCGCCCGGCAGGTCGACCAGCGCCGGGAACGTCACGGCGTCCACCCGGTACTCGGCGTCGTCCGTGTTGTGACGGACGACGATGGCGGTGGCGCTCGAAGGCGCGATCAGGGACAGCAGGAGCAGGCAGGTCAGGCGCATGTTCGGTCGTGGTCGATGGGTCAGGGAAGCGACCGACGCAGCCTACCGTTTCCCGGCGCGTTGCGGACGTGCGCGTGGTGCGGACCGTTGGCCTGGATCGGCCCGAACGTGGCCCCGGGTGCCCGAACCCTTCCCGCCGCGAGGCCCCACGACATCGGGATCAACCCGAGCGGCGTGGGCCGGCAGCGCGGTCGATTACCGCGGTTGCGCTGCAGGTTGCTGCTGCAAGTGCTCCCAGGAGGACAGTCAGGCTCCCGGACGTTCGGTTGCCAAGCCAGGCAAGCGTTCGGTTTCGCCGTGGATCGGCATGCAGGAAGAACGATCGAGGGTCCGACGGCGACTGCGCCGGACCTTGCCCTGCCAGGTCCGACGTCCCGCTGCCGCGCCATGCGTGCGACGGACCGGCGCTGTCCGCGCCACGGACGATCGACCGACCCTTGCCCGCCAATGTCCCTGGAGTGACCGTGAAGCAGCAACCCCGTAGCACTTTCTCGCGACCGCGACGCGCTACCAGGGCGCATCAACATCGGCGCCGCTGTCGGGGACCTCGGATTTCAGCAAGTGCTCGCCCTACCAGCGATCGCCGGATCTGTTCGGCAACGGGTTCGAATAGACCGGGCCGCTGGGGTCGCCCGCGTGAACTGCACGGGCGGCCGCAGAACCGGAGTCGCCGCACAGCCGCCTCGCCGCGATGGCACGGGGCTTCACGTGGCGCGCGATCGGGCGCCGTGCAACCGAAGCGCGACTCCGGCCACGAGGCCGCGCAATTGCTCCGAAGGGCGGCGACTGCGTGCGGGCCCGCATGGAGGCGCTCCAATGTGTCGCGACCGCGCGGCCCGCTGGCCACCCGGCGGCCCATGCGCGAACCTCACGGTCTCCAGCGCAGGGGCCGCGCCAATCCCGAGGTTCGCTAAGGGAGCGGCGAGAACACGGTCACGCCGTTCCAGCCGATCGCCTCGGCCGATACGGCAGTTCGGAGGTTGGCGTCGAACACCACTCGATACGCGTGTGGTGAGCCGCCCGTCCCGGTCTGGGTCATCGGCATGCGGTTGATGTCCAGCGGAAAAAAACCGCTGTCGGCGAACAGGACGGGACGTCGGTTCACGAAATTCAGATTGGTGGGAAGGAGCGCGTTCGTGTTTCCGTTGGAAAGACGGGAAATCGCGAAGGTGCCCGCGATCGGCCGCCCGCTGTTCGCGTTGAGTCGCAGCAGCACCGTGACGCGGGGTCCGCCTCCCGAACCGTAGTTGGCTTGCCAGCCTTCGCTGGTATGCGCCTCGATGCCCGAACCGCCGCCGTCGACGGTCATCGCCACGTAAAGCAGGTAGGCGCAGTCCCAGATGATGCCCAGCGCGCGGCCATCGGGCGCCCCGACTTCGTAGTCGTTGACGACCCAGTCCGGCGTGCCGTTGGTGAAGCTCGCCACGATGGGGTTCTGGTTGATGGCTGACGCCTCGTGCGTGCCGACGTAGATCGTGCGCTGGCCCACGGTGACCCGCGCGGCACCGGTCGCCTGGATTTCGGCTTCGGTCTGCGTCGGACCCCACGACACGAAGCTCGTGTTGATGCCGACGCGAATGGACGGCGTTTCGAAACCGTCGCCGAACGGAACCTGCGCGCTGGCGACGGAGCACAGCACCAGACCGAGCAGGGTGAGCACGAATCTCATCGGAATGGCCTTTGCATGGGCAGCGCGCGCGATGTTACACCGCAAGCCGGGAAGCATCACGACGGGGCGCCGACGCCTGCCGACGCTCGTAACCGACCCGAACCACGCCGGGCTCCCTCGTGGCGACGCGAGGGCGAGCAGGATCGTGGGCCGAACGGGGTGTCGCTGAGGGACCACGCAAGCCCAGCCCCATACGGCACGATGCCGGCTTCAAGCCCGTCCAGAAAGACCGCTGGCGTGGACCGCGCGGGGCACTCGATCGGCCACGTACGAATCGTGAGCGTGGCGCCGCGACGCTCCTCGCAGGATAGGACGCCGGAACGAAAAGCTTAACGTGTCGTCGGTTGACCTGCGATCCGAACCGGATGCAACAGGGCTGCCTTCGCGTTGCCAGCCGCGCTGGGTTGAAGCGCGCTCAGGCCGAGGCCACGCAGCCAATCCACGGCGACCCCGAATGTCGCCGCGAGATTCTCGTGGCCCTGGTCGGGAACCACGTGCTCGTCGAAACGGTGCCCCTCGGCGCGCAATCGCGCGAGGTTGCGGCGCGAGAGGTCGACCGGGATGCTGCCGTCCTGGCCGCCGAAGATCCACAGCCCGGGGATCGTCAGCGCTGCGAGGTCCTCCGCGGCATCGGTGTCGCGGCCGAGGAACGCAGGCCAGACGTAGGGCTCGCGTCGCGCATCGAGGGCAGTGGCGAAGGACGGACGCGCCGGCCCGTCCTCGTCCCCGGTGTGCTTGCTGTAGATGTCCTCCTCGCTGACCTTGCAGACCGGCGCGCTCCACAGCAGCAGGAACCGTGCGCGGGGCGTCTTGCGCGCAGCCAGCGGGACGATCCAGCCCGCCTGCGAGATGCCGGCGAATCCGACCGCGGTCGTGTGGTGCGATACCCGTGCCGCGAGCGTATCCAGCGCCGCGGCCGCGTCGTCCGCCAGCAGCGCGATGTTCATGCCGGTGACGCTTTGCGTTCCCTCGTAAGTGCCGCCCGAGCCCCCGACGCCGCGCTTGTCGTAGACCAGCGCCGCGATGCCGCGCATCGCGAAGCGCCGGGCGAGGCCGAGATCGCGCGACTGCGGACCTGAACCGTGCACGAACACCACGGCGGCGACCGGCGGCGATCGCTCAGGCCAGGCGATGGCGCCGGCGAGCGTCGCGCCTTGGCTGTCGAATGTCACCGCTTCGATCCGAGGCCCTGCGGCCACATCGAACGTGGCCAGGAGCAGGCCCACGAATCCCCACCATCCGGCGTCTTTCATGGATCGCTCCCCCGCTGCCGCGGCTGCGCGGCGCATCCTGGCAGGATGCTCGTCGAGGCGATGGGGTCGCACGTGAGGTTCGCTGGCTCGTGATCGTGACGGGTCGGGCGCGTAAGCACCGTTGCCGTGCCAGGGCCGGCGTTTCCCCGGTTTCCGACGCAGAACCGCGTGTCGCATCGATGCGCCGAGGCGGACCGATCATCGCAGCAGCCATCGTGACCGTGCATCGCCTTCCCCCTCGTGGGAGACGGTGGCCGAAGGCCGAGATGCGGCAGGGCTCGGTCGATCGACCATGCGGCGCTTCGGCCCTCGGCCTTCGAGCACTGCGACCCGACCGCGGCCGCGGATCCTCAGCGCGCCGTCCACACCGCCAGTTCGTTGCCGCTCGGGTCGCGGAACTGGAAGCGGCGGCCGCCGGGGAAGTCGAAGGGCGCGACGGTGATCGCGCCGCCGGCCGTGAGGACGCGCTGCAACGAGGCGTCGAGGTCGTCGCTGTACAGGATCACCAGCGGCCCGCCGGGCGCGACGCTGGCCTCGACGCGGAAGCCGCCGGCTTCGCCGCCTGCGCGCCGGATGCCGGCATAGGCGGGACCGTAGTCGTTGAACGTCCACCCGAAGGCTTCGGCATAGAACCGCTTGGCGGCGTCGAGGTCGGTGACGGCGAACTCGATGTAGTCGATGGCGTGGTGGCGCTGCGGGTCGGAATGGGTCATCGCGGCATCTCCTGAATGTTCATGGCGCCACTGCGAGGGCGCGGCAAATCGGCACGCCGCGCCCTTAAGAACGACGCCGCGGCCAGCCGGCGCGCGATCGATTCGATCTCCGCGGCGAGATGCAGGCGCGCGTGCCAGTGCCGCGGGATCGCGGCCAGCCCGTAGTGGGCGCCGGCGACCTGACCCACGATCGCCGCCGTGGTGTCGGCATCATCGCCGAGATTGGCCGCCTCAAGCACCGCCGCCTCGAAGGTGTCGGTGTGCGCGACGCACCACAGCGCCGCCTCCAGCGAGGCGACCGCATAGCCGGTCCCGCGGATCGCCGACGCCGGCTTGGCGAGATACCCACCCTGCGCGAGGTCATGCACCGCGGACGATTCGAGGGCGAGGTCGCGCGCGTCCAGCAGGTCCGGCTTCGACGCGCCATCCAGGGCGCGCGAGAGCACGTGGGCGAGCAGTCGCGCGCAGTCCAGCGCCTCGGGTGCGGCGTGGGTCGTGCGTGACGATGAAACCGCATGCCGCTGCACCGCGTCCCGATCCGGATGGAAGAACAGCACGACCGGCGCGAGCCGCATCAGGGCGCCGTTGCCGGCGGTGTCCGGGCGTTCGGAACCGGCGAACGGATCGCCCGTCGACTCGAAGCGCCCGAGTGCCGCGCACACGGTGTTGCCGATGTCGAAGCACACGCCCGTGGCGCTGCGATAGCCCCACCGCCACCAGTTCACGTAGCGCGCCATCTGGTCGGCGGCGTCGAAGCCGCCGCGCGCCAACAGGCTGTCGGCGAGGCACAGGGCCATCGAGGTGTCGTCCGTCCACTGGCCGGGCGCCAGTCCGAACGGCCCGCCGCCGACCATGTCGCGCAGCGGTTCGAACGTCCCGCGCGGCCGGAACTCAACCGTGGTGCCCACGGCGTCTCCGCACGCGAGACCGACCAGGGCACCTGCACAACGTTCGACCAGTTCCATGGAGGGTGGTGCTCGACGAACCTCGCGTGAGGTTAGCGAGTCTGCCGCGCAATGGAAGTTGCGCGGCCGGACCATCGCCGCCGGCCATCGATCCCGCGATGGCCGGCGCCGCGGATCCACGGGTCCGATGGCCCGGGCGCGCCCTGCCCCGCGCGAACCGGCGGGGTGTCACTCGGCGGGGCACACCGGGGAAACCGGACGCTGACCCCGGCTTTGCTCAGGGCCTCCGTCCGAGCACGCGCTGGATGAAGGCCTCCAGCGTCTCGGGGATCTCGAAGCCATCGCGCGAGATGACGTTCACCGGATCGCTGTCGACCGCCGTGTTGTTGCCGAGCACGGGGTCCGGCAGGCCCTGCGGCGCGATGACCTCGGCCTGCACGACGAATTCGCCCGCGTGGGCATCGCCGGTGAGGCCCTCGAGCACGATCACCACAGCCTCGCGCGGCGCGAGGTTGACCAGGGTGTCGGGTGAGCCGGTGCCGGTGGCGGCGCACTGCGAGTTGGGATCGGGCACGCAGCTCCAGGTCTGGGCGGTGAGCGTGTCGGGCGTCGTCACGCGCACGCGCGCGCCGGCGACCGGCAGGTCGGAGCGGTTGGCGACCACGATCACATAGGCCTGCGGCGCGCCGAGTACCACGATGTCCCTGAGGTTGCTGATCGCCACCTGCAGGTCGGCGCCAGGCGCGACCACGATGTTGAATTGCGCGGTCGTGGTGTTGCTCGCGGCGACGCCGGAGTTGTCGGTGGCGGTGATCGCCAGCCGCGCGGTGCCGCCCGTGCCCGTGAGGTTGAACTGCAGGGCGCCGCCCGGACCGATCGCCGCGGAGGTCACCACGTTGGCGGGGTCGCTGACCTCGGCAAGCGCAAGGTCCACCACCTGCTGGTCCGGCTCGTTCGGTCCGGGCGTGGCGACCACGAAGCCCGCGACCGACTGCAGGCCGCTGCTGCCCGGCGCATACGACGGATCGACGCCAAGCGTGAGCGTCGGCGGATCGTTGACCGCCGTGACGGTCACGCGCAGTGGCACCACCGGCGAGCTGTCGACGCCGCCAGCGGCCGTTCCGCCCGTGTCGATCGCGCGCAGGGTCAGGTTGGCCACGCCCCAGGCATTGGCAGCAGGCGTGAAGCGCAGGGTGCCGGCGTCGTCCACCGTCGGCGCCACCAGGAACAGGCCGGGCGCATCGTTCGACAGCACGGCGAAGCGCACCGTCTGTGCGCCCTCGTTGGCCGGTCCCGCACTGAACTGGGTCGCCCAGTTCGGCACCGTGATCGCGCCCGAGTCCTCGGCGACGGTTGGATCGGCACCGGGCGTGAAACTCGGCGCGTCGTTGACCGGCGTCAGCGTGATGGTGGTCGTGCGCAGCGTCGGCGCGGTGTCGATGCCGCCGAGCGCCGTGCCGCCATTGTCGCGCGCCCTGAAACTGAGGGTCGCGGTGCCGTTGGCATTCGGCGCGGGCGTGAAGCTCAGGGTGCCGTTGGCGGCGATCGCCGGGGCGACCGCGAACAATCCGGGCGCGTCGTTGGCGGCGAGTTCGAAACTCACCACCTGCCCCGCTTCGTTCGGCGGCCCGGCGACGGCGGTGGCGAAACCGGCGCGCGTGACTGCGCCGGCATCCTCGGCGACGGTCACCGGCCCATCCAGGGCGAAGCTCGGGGCGTCGTTGACCGGCGCCACGGTGACCCGCACCGACTGGTCGACGAAGTCGCCGTAGGTGTCGAAGGCGCGCAACGCGAGATCGGCGACGCCGTTGGCATCGGCGCGCGGCCGGATCGACAGCAACTGCGTCGTCGGCGCGACCGACAGGACATCGAACAGCGCGAGGTTGCTGTTCGAGTGCACCACGACGGTCAGCGCCGAGTCGGGGTCCTCGGCATCGTCGAACACCGGCTTGAGGTCGACCACGACCGTGGCCGAATCCTCGGGCAGGGTCTGCCCGGCGAGGCCGTTGGTGGTCGGCGGCTGGTTGACCGCGCGCGCGAGGTCGACCTCGACGCCGGGCGCCACGGTCAGGGTGCGCGTGCCCGCGGTCAGCACGATCGGCGACCGGTTCGCGGGGGCGGCGCGGAAGATCGTGCCGGTGAGCGTGAAGTCGTTGGGCGCCTCCAGCAGCGTGGATGCCGAACCGCCGGTGAAGGTGAAGCCCACGCGGCCGGTGCCGATGTGCTTGTCGACGGCGAAGCCGCCGGCGGTGCAGGTGACCGAGATCTCGTTCTCGATCGGCGTGCCGTCGATGTCGTTGACCCGCGCGAGACCATCGATCGTGACCTGGTTGGCGCAGGCCCGCGCGACGAACTGCGAAGCGCCCGCGGCCGCACGGCGAAGCGCACGCCCTGCGTGCTCTGCCAGGCATCGCCGATGGCGAACGTCTCGTTGCCCGGATTGACGAAGGTGCCGGCCGTGGTGCCGCCCAGCGCAGCGTCGGAGAACGCACCCGCGCCGTTGGCCACCAGGTCGCTGACGCGGTCGTTGTTGGCATCGGGCTGGCGCACGAACACGCTGAACTCGACCGAGGCCTCGTTGCCGCTGGTGTCGACCGCCACGCAGGAAACCAGCAGTTCGACCGAGGCCACCGGATCGCCCGGCACGGGCGTGCAGGCCATCGGGATGGCGAGGCCGACCTCGTCGCTCGCGACCGGCAGTTCGAAGTTCGCCACGTTGGCGAAACCGTTCGCGGCCACGATCGACTGCGCGCCGACCGGCATGCCGCCCATGCGCGTGATCATCGGCGGGCGCGTGTCGCGCACGGTGATGTTCTGGCGCGCCACGGCACGGTTGCCGGCGCCATCGACCGCGGTCCATTCGATCGTGGTGTCGCCGAGCGGCAGGCCCGACGCGGGCAGGTCGTTGGCCAACGTGACACTGCCGCCGAGATCGCTGACGCCTGGCGCGGGCAGCGCCGCGGCACCGGGCACGGTCAGCGGGCCGGTGGCTTCGATGGTGACGTCGGGCAGGCTCGGGTTGGCGAACACCGGTGGCTGGGTGTCGGTGACCCGCACCGCGACCGTGCACTGCGCGGTGAGGTTCACCGCATCACGCGCGGTGTAGACCACGCTGGTCGTGGCATTCACCGGGAACAGCGTCGGCGCGTTGCTGCCGAGGCTGACCGCGGGCACGCTGATGTTGTCGCTGGCGCTGACCTGGCGCAGGATGTCCGTCAGCTCCGCGCTGCCACCGGCGGTGTTGCCGGGACTGATGGTGCGCGCGCCACCGGGCGTGGACACTTCCACGGAGAAGAACGACTGGCCCGGCGGCGGCGTCGGGCAACTTATGGTGGGCGGCGTGGTGTCGTTGACCACGGTGATGTCGACGTTGGCGATCGCGCTCGCTGCGCCGAAGGCGTCGACCACGTCATAGGTGAAGCGATCGCTGCCGGTGTAGCCGACGTCCGGCGTGTAGTTGATGGTCGCCCCGGCGATGGTCTGGCTGAACGCCTGCACGTCGAAGGCGTGCACGCGGCGCAGCGGATCACCCTCGACCGCGAAGAACACCTGGTCGTTGACCGCGAGGTCGTTGACCGAGGCGAAATCGCCCGGGTCGACGAAGCTCAGCAGGTTGTCCGGCTGGCCCGTGGGCACGGTCTGGGCGAGCCAGGTGCCGTTGAGCGAGAAGGTCTGCACACGCGGCAACTGGTTGGCCTGGCCGGCCACGTCGATCGCATCCGACACGTAGAACTGGCCCAGCGTGTTGTCGAAGGCCAGCGCGAACTGCACGCACGAGCCGACGCCCGACGTGTTGAACTGTGCCTGGCCGTTGCCGTGCACGCTGCCGGCCTGGCTGCAGGTGCTGGCGCTGCAACTGAAGCGCCGGTGCACTTGCCGAGCCAGCCGATGTAGGTGCCGTTCGGCTGGAACTTGTGGATGCGCGCCTTGATCGGCTCGGTGAGGTAGACCGCGCCGGTGGCGTCGACGCGCACGCGGTCGAGTTCGTCGTAGTTGTCCGCGCCGACCTGCGCGGCCAGGGTGGTGGACCAGAACAGCGGATTGCCCTGGGGGTCGGTCGCCGCCACCGAGACGTTGCCCGACGAGGTGAACAGGTTGCGCACCGCCCAGGTCCCCATTCCCTGGCCGGCCACCCTCACGCGGAACTCCATGCCGTGCGAAGTCAGCGCGTACACACGCTGCGTGGTCGGGTCGAAGGCCACGGAACGACCGGCCGCCTGGTCGCTGAACGAGGAGCTCGCCGTGTACTGGATGGAGCCCTGGGTGTACTGGGCAAAGCCGTCCGCCCAGCGCATGGTGCCGAGCACCGGCGGGAAGCTGGTCGATCGGCCGCGCGAGATCGCGAACACGTCGGTGCGGCCGAGTGCGGCATCGACGTGGACCGCCATGTTGACCCAGGTGGTGTCGCCTTCGCCGCCGAGGTTGGGCGAGAACGGATCGAAGCCCGGGCTGTTGCCCGAGGAATCCGCTTCCACCGTCGGCACCTCGCCGAGCAGGCGGCCGAAGCGGTCGAAGCGCGCGAAGCTGTTGTCCTGCAGCACGAAGAACGACTCGGCGCCGCGCTGTCCGACCACGCTCGCGCGCGCGATGTTCACGAAGCGGGTGCCGATGTTGTTGAACGTGCTGGTGGTGCGGGTCAGGCCGCCGGCGGTGAAGTCGCCGAAGGAACGGATCTGGCGGGTGAAGTTGTCGATCGTCTTGATCGTGCCGTTGCAGGCGCCGCGCGCGATGTCCTGCGCCTGGGTCAATTGCGGCAGCGCGTCGCCGGGCGGATCGACGAAGGCGAAGGCCATGTCGTAGGTGCGCTGCACGACCATCGCGTTGAGGCTGGCCTGGGTGATCGCGCCGCCCGCGCCGAGCGCGACGCGGTGGATGCGGCGGTTGTCCCAGTCGGCCACCAGCACGGTCAGGGTGCCGCAGTCGATCGCGATGCCGGTCGGACGGATCGGGACCCCGGACACCGACGGCATCGCCGCGGTGAAACTCTGCGCGACCGACCACCCCTGCGCGGGGCCGGAGGGCGCGATCACGCGCAACACGCGCAGGGTGCCGGCGACGCCCGGCACGGTGCCGGGATCGGTGACGACGAGGTACTTCGAATCGCCACCGTTGACCGTGTCGGGCAGCACCACCACGTGCTGGGGGTTGGCGCCGAGGAAGGCCGAGACGTCGAGCCCGGCATCGCCGGCGAACTGCACGGTGAAGATGCGCCGCTGGTCCCAGTCGCCGAAGATCAGTTCGGTCGGCACCGGATCGTCGGCGTTGAACGACTCCTCGCTGTTCAAGGTCGCCAGCGTGTAGGGCTTGCGGTTGCCGTAGAAGCGCCCGTCGACCAGGTTCGCGTTCGAATCCTGCACGATGATCCGCTGGTTGGCCGGGTCGGCGATCGCGACCCGGTCCTGGGTGTCGATGCCGAAGGTGTATTCGACGTGGCTGGACAATTGCGGCGACGAACCGGTCAGCGTGAAGCGCGTCTGGTAGGCGGGCGTCGGCGTCACCGGGATGTCGCCGTGGTCGGGCACGCCGCAGATGCGCCAGGTCAGCGGGTCGAGGTCGGGATCGGCGGCCTGCAGGCTGATCGGCGTGACGATGCCGGCGGCCACGGTCACCGTGGTGCCGGGCGTGGTCGGCGCACGGTTGCTGCCGGCGGCGCGCACCACCGCGACCTGGTCGACCTGCGCGCTGTTGCCGCTGGAATCCTGCGCGGTCCAGCGCACCGTGTAGCGGGTGCCGGTCTGCAGCTGCGCGGTCGCGCAGTTCTGCGTGTTGTTGGCGCCGTCGATCACGCTGCAGCCGTAACTGGGCGTGAGCGTGGCGAAGTCGAAGAACAGCGGCGGGAACAGTCGCGGCGCCGGCGTGGTGTTGGTGTTGCACAGGTACGCGGTGCAGCCGACGCCCGGCGCGGTGAACGCGATGCTGGTGGTGCCGGCGGGCACCACGATGGCGGCGGGCGCCGGCTGCTCGATCGTCGGCGCGAGGGTGTCGACCACCGTCACCTTCACCACGTAGTTGAGCGTGGTGCTGTTGCCGGAGCGATCCACCGCGCTGATCGGGTAGTAGTGCGTGCCCAGCGGCACGCTGATCGGAAAGGTGTTGAACAGGCGCGGGTCGGAATCGCAGTTGTCGGTGCCGACCAGGTTTCCGGCGGCGAAGTACGGCGGCGTGAACGCGCGGTTGGCACCGTTGGCGTCGAGCGCCTCGTACACGTACTCGGCGACGATGTGGCGCTCGTTCGGCGTGCCCGCGTTCTCCACCCGCAGCACGGGATAGACCGGCGGGAAGTACTCGCGGATGGTGAACGACTGTTCGTAGTCGACGTTGTTGAACGACAGCGGGGTGACGAGCACGCCGCCGATGCGGAACCTCCATCGCCCGGCGTAGAGGTTGGACCCACCCGGCGTGGCGACGATGGCGCCGTCGGCGCGCAGGTCGGCGGTGAATCCGCGCCAGCCCTGGAACACGGCATCGAGCGCGTCCTGCAGGTCGAGATTGTCGACCACGACGTTGGTGATCAGGTCGCTGAGGCCCGGGATGATGTCGTCGAGCGAGACGCCGATCGACGGCACGTTGATGCTGAAGTCGAGCAGCCCGTCGAGCCCGATGTCGGGGAACGTGATCCGCTCCTCGATCTCCTGCTGCAGCGCCGCGCCGGCCGCACCGGGCGCGAAGAACGGGTCGGCGAAGGACGGATACGGCCCGAACGGATCGACGTAGGCCCACTCCGGCCGGTCGAAGGGCCCGAAGTCGAGGATGCGTCCCGAGCCGTCCTGCGCGAAGGTCGTGCTGAAGGTGCACGAGCCCGGCGACGACGGGTTGTCCACGTCGCGCACGAAGTCGCGCGGCGCCGCCGGCACGAAACCGTCGGTCAACGCCCGCAGCCGGCGCTGGTTCTCGGTCAGCGCGCTGAATCCCTGGCCGACCAGGATCGGCGGGCACAGCGCGGCCAGGGTCGACCCCACGGCGACCTTGGTCGCCGCCCTGCGAATCGCCCTCTTCTGCTTGCTGGTGAGGTCGTCGATCGGGTTGAACAGCGCCGTCAGCAGCCGATCGATGCCGAGGTCGGTCAGTTCGTCGACGCCGTCGCTGAACAGGTACGAGCCACCCTGCTGGCAGACGATCGCGGTGAAATTGGCAGCATCGGCCTACGCGCGCGCCGTCGTCGGCACGAGACCCAGGACGACGAGGGCGGCGGCCACGCGCAGCAGCCCGACCCGAACGAAACTTCCCACGTTGACCCCCTGGTGCGACGGCAGGCACGACGAACGCCCGCCCGGATGCGGCGGCGCGGCAGTCCGGCGACGTGCAAACGCCATGCCATCGGAGCACCAACGGACCGAGCGCGATCGTTCAGTTCCACGTGTCGATGCCACGTGAGGATCGCGTCCGAAGACGGAAGGATGCCCCGACGACGATGGGCGTGTCCGCTCCGCCGGGTTCCGGGCGAACGCCACGCCCGCGCGCGACGTCGAAGGCGGCGAGGCCGGCGCCACAGGCCTCGGACTCGGGCCGTCAGGGCGAGATCCGCGACGGCCCCGACCCAGGGGCGCCCCGCATCGACGCGGCGGGACGGTGGACGTCGTCGTCGCAGTGGAGCGCACGAGCCACCGCTCAGCCGGGCGGCGGGCCCTCGAAACCGTCGCGCAGCAGCAGGTCGACGTCGATCCGCCGCGGCACATGCATCACGATGCAGTGGATGGCGCCGGCCAGCGAGATGATCTCGCTGCAGTCGACGCTGACCACCGTGCGGTCCTCGAAGGCGGCCCGGAAGGTGGCCAGCGCGGCGGCGTTCTCCGTCGGGTAGCCGTCGAAGCGGCACACCATCACGATCTCGTTGATCACCACCGCATTGGCGTAGGTGTAGTGCGCGCCGCCGGCCCGCCATCCCGGCGTGCGGTGCACGATGAGCCCCTCCGCCTGCCGTGCTGCAGCGAAGGCGTCGGCAATGCCCGCCGGGCTGCCGACGCTCTCGGGGTAGTCGCTGACGAGGACCTCGTCGTCGTCCACCGGCAAGACCCACATGTCGATGTGCTGGGTGGCATCGAAGCTCTGCGGGAACGGCGTGACGAGAGTGACGTCCAGCCCCTGGTAGTGCTGGTACAGGTCGCGCACCTGCTGCGCGCTGATGCCGGGATTCTCATCGAGGATCAGCCCGGTCATGAACGCGCGGCGATTGGCGAACAGGTGGAAGTTGCCGCCGCCATGGACCAGCGGCAGCTCGTAGCGCGGCTCGTTCCATTGGCCGGCGAGCGCCGCCGGCAGCGCATCATCCAGCGGCCGAGGCCGGTTGTAGACGTGGTCGACCATCGCGCGGCCGCCCGCGGCGTCGATGAAGCGCGGGCCGTAGTCGCGGATCCAGATCGAGTTGGTGGGCGCGACGACGAAGGTCACCTGCGAGAGGTCGGCGCCCGCGCCCTGCAGCGTGGTGGTCGCGCTGGCCTGCTGCGCCGCGCCGGACACCACGATGTACATCCGCGCATCGGGCGTGAGGGTCGTGACCGCCACGGTCATTTCGGTCAGCAGCGCGTTCTGCGTGCCCCAGCGGACCAGCAGGCCGTCGTTGGGCTCGTACTCGGCCGGTGCGCGCACCGGTCCGGGCGGCGGCGCGGTCGGCAGACGCGCGGGCAAGCGCCAGCGGGCGCGCTCGTCGGGCGTGAGGCTGCGCGGCAGCGGGCGTGGCTCGTCGTCGACGATCGCATCGAGCACCGCCTGCGGGACGACCTGCTGCGCCGCGCAGAGGGCCGGGCACACCGACAGGGCGAGCAGCCCTGCGAATCGCACGCGAAACATCGCGACACTCCCCGGTTCACGCCTTGCGTAGGGTAACGCGCCGCGCCGCCAGACGCCCGTGGGCCGCCTGCGGTCTGCCATCGACGCACCGCGCGACGCCCCGCCGGCCGCGACACCGCGCCCGCCGATTGCAGGTTCAGCCCACGGCCGCCAGCGTGACCAGGTCCCCCGCCGGCTGCGGTCGCGCGAACAGGAACCCCTGCCCCATCGTCACCCCCAGCGCGATCAGGGCCTCGCGCTGCAGGTCGGTCTCGATGCCTTCGGCGATGACTTCCATCCCCAGCGACTGCGCCAGCGCGCGGATCGCCTTGACCACCGCCACGCTGTTGCCGCCGCCGCCCGGCAACAGGTCCTGCACGAAGGACCGGTCGATCTTGAGCGAGTGGATCGGCAGCCGGTGCAGGTAGGACAGCGACGAATAGCCGGTGCCGAAGTCGTCCAGTTGCGAGAGCACGCCGGCCTCGCGCAGGCGCTCCAGCGTGCGGCGGATCTGGTCTGGGTTCTCCAGCAGCGCGCCTTCGGTGACCTCGAGCCGGATGCGGTGCGGGGCGATGCCGCGGACGCGCAGCAGCGCGAGCACCGCCTCCGCGAGGTCGGGCGAGCGGAAGTGGCGCGCGGAGACGTTGATGCAGACGTAGGTGCGCTCGTCGGTGATGCGCGGGATCTCGCGGCAGGTCAGGTCGAACATCTGCCAGTCGATCTGCTCCACCGCGCCGTTGTCCTCGGCGACGTCGAGGAAGTCGCCCGGCACCAGCAGGCCGCGCTCGCCGTGGCGCCATCGCAGCAGTGCCTCGTAGCCGAGCGTGCGCCCGTTGCGCAGGTCGACGATGGCCTGGAAGTGCGGTTCGAACTCGTTGCGCGCGATCGCGCGGCGCAGGTCGCCTTCGAGGTCGAGCAGCTTGAGCGCCTCGGTGTGCAGTTGCTCGTCGAACACCTCCCAGCGCTGTCGGCCATTGGCCTTGGCGCGGTACATCGCGACGTCGGCGTCGCGCAGCAGGTCCTCGGCGCGGCTGTAGCGCGGGTGCGAGACCGCGATGCCGACCGAGGCCGAGGTGAACAGCTCCTTGCCGCCGACCCGGATCGGTGCCGACAGCGAATCGATGACGCGCCGCGCGACGCTGTGCGCGTCGTGCTCGCCGGCGATGTCCTCCAGCAGGATCGCGAACTCGTCGCCGCCCAGGCGCGCGACCATGTCCGGCTGGCGCAGCGCGGCGGCGATGCGCGCGCCGGCCTCCTTGAGCATCTCGTCGCCGACCAGGTGGCCGACCGAATCGTTGATCACCTTGAAGCGGTCGAGGTCGAGGAACAGCACCGCGAAGTGCCGGCGCCGGTCGCGCTGGAAACGCGCCAGCGCGTGGCCCAGGCGGTCGAGCAGGTAGGTGCGGTTGGGCAAGCCGGTGAGCGCGTCGTGCTGCGCCTGGTGCTTGAGGCGCAGTTCCGCGCGCTCGCGCTCGCCGATCTGGTCGCGCAGCTCGCGGTTGGCCTCGGCCAGTTCGCGCGTGCGCTCGCTGACCCGGCGCTCGAGATCGGCATAGGCGGCCTTGAGCGAGTCCTGCGCGCGCTTGCGCTCCAGGCCCTGCGCGATGTGGTGGGCGACGAAGGTCAACAGTTCCTGGTCGCGCGCCGAGAACAGTTTCTCGGGCGTGTAGCTCTGCACGGCGATCACGCCCAGCGGGCCGGATTCGCCGGGCAACGGCACGCCGAGCCAGCATTCGGAGCGGGTGCCGAAGCTCTGCACCTCGCCCGCGAGGCGCAGGGCCTCGACCGCGTCGCGGTCGGCCAGCAGCGCGCGGTTGGTGCGCAGCACGTACTCGGTCATGCCCTTGGCTATCTTGCGCCGCGGGCGCTGGCGGTCGTGCTCGTCGACCGAGTAGGGAAAATCGAGCTCGTCACGCGCCTCGCCCGCGACCAGGGCGATGAAGAAATTGCGCGCATCGAGCAACTCGCCGACCACGCCGTGCACCGCGCCGTAGAAGTGCTCGATGGTCTCGGCGGTGGTCGACAGTTCTGCGATGCGGAACAGCGCCGCCTGCAGGCGCTCGCCGCGCTGGCGCTCGGCGACTTCCCACAGCAGGGTCTGGTTGGCGGCCGCGAGGTCGGTGGTGCGCTCGTCGACGCGGCGCTCGAGCTCCTCGTGCGCCTGCTTGCGCTCCATCGCGGTCAGGATGTGCTGGGCGACGAACGACAGCAGGACGCGGTCTTCCTCGGAGTAACGCGTGCGCTCGTCGTAGCTCTGCACCACGATCGCGCCGCGCACCTCGCCGCCGCGCATCATCGGCACGCCGAGCCAGTCGGCGCTCTCGGGACCCAGCGCCTCGTCGCGCTGCACGCCGAGCTGCGCGCGCACCACCGACGACGGCCCATGGAAGGCGCGCCCGCGGCGCATCATGGCGAGGGTGAGGCTGTTGGAGAGGCTGGCGACGGGGATCTCGGCGTCGATTTCGATCTGCGCGTGGTCGTGGGTGTCGACGATGTAGACGAAGCGCACCGCGCCGCGCTCCGCGCTGTAGCGCAAGATGAAGAAGTTCTCGGCGTACATCAGGCCGGCGACGATGCCGTGCACGCTGCGCAGCATGTCGTGCATCTCGAGGTCGGCGCCGGCCATGTCGGCGATCGCGTACAGCGCGCGCTGCAGCCGCTCGGCCTTGGCCAGGCGGTCGACCGAACCGCGCAGCCGCTGGTTGGCGAGCAGGACGCGCAGGATCGAGCCGCTGGCGCCCTGCCCGGCCACGAACTCCGCCGGCGGCACCGCGACCTCGCCCGCGGCCCAGGTGACGGCGATGAAGCCGTCCTCCGAGGGCGGCACCAGCAGTGCCGCGCGGCGGCGGCGCCCGTCGCGCGCGGATTCCTGCGCATGGGCGAGACGGTGCTCGACGAGGCGGCCGACCAGCAGCGCGTCGAGCGGGTCGGGCGACCCGCCCAGCGTCTTCCAGCCCGCGCTGCCACCCGGTTCGCCTTCGGCCGACCACACGAGGCGCGCCTCGGCGAGGCCGAGCGCGGTGATCTCCGCCTCGGCCTGGACCAGCGCCGCGTCCAGCGTGGCGCAGCGCCAGAGCAACCCCGAGCCGGCGGCCGACAGCGGCATCGAGGCGGTCGCGGGGCTGGAACCGGAGGCGGCCATCTGTGACCTGGGGAGAGTCCAAACGCCAGTCTAGCAAGCAGGCCGTGCCCCGGTGCCCGCCGGTCAACCCCGAAGCGCCGCCTGCCACGTTTCCTCACAAGCACGCCCCCGCAGGAGATCGCTTACCCTTGTCCGCGATGGCAGCCGATGACTCCGACGAGGCCTTGATGCGGGACTGGACGGCGGGCCGCCTGCCCGCTTTCGAGGCCCTGTATGCGCGCCATCGCGGGATGCTGTACCGGTTCCTCCTGCGGGGCGCGGGCGAGTCCGTGGCCGACGAGTTGTTCCAGGAAACCTGGGCCCGCGTGGTGGCGGCGCGCAGCCGCTGGAAGCCGGAGGCGAAGTTCAGCACCTGGCTGCTGCAGATCGCGCACAACCTGATGGTCGACCACTGGCGCCGCCAGCGTCCGGCCGAGCCCGATCCGGAAACCACGATCGCCGCGCTGGAGGCTCCCGAGGAACATCGACCCGATGCCGATCTCTCGCAGTTCGAACAGCGGCGCCGCCTGCAGCGGGCGCTGGAAACCCTGCCGCCGGAGCAGCGCGAGGCCTTCCTGCTGCGCGCCGAGGCGGGCCTGGGCGTGCAAGAGATCGCCGAGGCCACGGGTGTCGGCCGCGAGACGGCGAAGTCGCGCCTGCGCTATGCGCTGGCGCGCCTGCGCGAGGCCCTGAAACCATGAACCCCTCCGACGACGAACTGCTCGCCCTTTACGGCCGACTGCCGCGCCCGGAACCCTCGGCGGCGCTGGACGCCGCGGTGCTGGCGCAGGCGCGCGCCGCGCTGCGGCCGCGGCGCCCCGCCTGGATCGCGCCGCTGGCGGCCGCCGCGGCGCTGGTGCTGGCGGTCGGCGTCGGCTGGCAATTGCGCCACGAGCCGCTGCGTGAAGTGACGCCCGCGGCGGCGCCGGTTCCCGCGGCGGCCGCACCCGAGGCGGTCGCGGCGCCCGCGCCGGCAACCGCGGAGGAAGCGGCGCGCGAACCACGCGCGGAGAGGCACCGCCGCGATCAGGTCCCCGAAGCGGGCGCGCCGGCGGCGCAGCCGCAGCCGCTCGCCGGGCCGGCGGCAGCGCCCATGCCATCGCCCGAACCCGAGTCCACGGCCAGCGCGGCGCGCGACTCCGGCGCGGCGGCAATCCTCGGCGGCGCCGCGCCCGAAGCCACGGACGCCACTGCGAAACAGGCCGACGACCGCGCCGACCGCGCGCTGTCCGATGCGCCGCCGGCGCGCGTGCTGCGCACCGCACCGATCGAAGAACGGGCCCCTGCGCCACAGGCCGCCGAAGCCCCCGCGCCCCCCGTCGCGCAGACGGCTGCGATCCCCGCAGCGCCCCCGGCGCCACCGGCGCCGCCCGCACCGCCGGTTGCGGCCGCGCCTGCACCCATGCTGCCCGCCGCCCCACGGGCGGCGCCCGCCCCGAAAGCGGTCGAATCCTTCGCGGCGCCGGAAGCGCTGGACGACGACGCACTGGCACGGCGGTTCGACGCCATCCGCGCCCTGCGCGATGCCGGGCGCATCGACGAGGCCGTCGATGCGCTGGCCCAGCTGCGCGATGAGCAGCCCACGCTGGAGATCCCGGCGGACCTGCGCGAGCTGCTGCGCTGAGCGGCAACACGCGCCGCGCCGCTTGAACGCCGCATCGCCCGCCGCCACCATGGACGGGCGGCCGGGTCGACCTCGATCCGGTCGCCGCCGCCCCGCGCGGCCCAAACCCGCCGCCCGACCCCGCCGATGACCGACGCCGTAGTCCGCCCCAAGAGCCAGCAGGGCCTGAAGCCGCTGGCCGCCGTCCTGCCGCACGTGCGCCGCTATCGCGGGCTGATCGTCGCCTGGCTCACCTTCCTCGCCTTGTCGTCGGCCGCGACGCTGACCCTGCCGGTGGCGGTGCGCTTCGTGATCGACGAAGGCTTCCGCGCCGCCGACGCGGCCTACGTCGACCGCGCCTTCCTGCTCCTGCTCGGCGTCGCGGTGGTGCTGGCAGTGGCCACCGCGCTGCGCTTCTTTTTCGTCAGCTCGCTCGGCGAGCGCGTGGCGGCCGACCTGCGGCGCGCTGTCTACGACCGGCTGCTCGGGCTGGACCAGGCGTTCTACGAATCCACCCGCACCGGCGAACTGCTGTCGCGCCTGACCACCGACACCGAACTGGTGCAGACCGTGGTCGGCTCCGGCGCCTCGGTCGCGGTGCGCAGCGCGGTGACCCTGGCCGGCGCCTCGATCGCGCTGGTCTGGACCAGCCCCAAGCTGGCCGGCTACGCCGCGCTGGTGATCCCGCTGATCCTGCTGCCGATGATCCTGTTCGGCCGCCGCGTGCGCGGACTGTCGCGCGAAAGCCAGGATCGCATCGCCGATACCTCGGCGCTGGCCAGCGAGACGCTCAACGCCATCCACACTGTGCAGAGCTACACCCGCGAGGCGCGCATGTCGGCGCGCTTCGGCGAGGCCGTGCTGTCGACCCTGGAGACCGCGCGGCGCCGCATCCGCACCCGTTCGCTGCTGACCGCGGTGGTGATCCTGCTGGTGTTCGGCGCGATCACCGCGGTGCTGTGGGTGGGCGCGCGCGAGGTGCTGTCCGGCGCCATGCAGCCGGGGCAGCTCGCGCAGTTCCTGCTGTTCGCGGTGATGGTGGCGGGCTCGGTGGCGGCGCTGGTCGAGGTCTGGGGCGACGTGCAGCGCGCGGCGGGCGCGATGGAGCGGATCGGCGAGTTGCTGGCGCAGCGCCCGGCGATCGCCGACCCGGAGACGCCCACCACCCTGGTGCCGCCGATCCGCGGCGGGCTGCGCTTCGAGGGCGTGCGCTTCCACTACCCCTCGCGCCCCGACCGCGCGGCGCTCGACGACATCACGCTCGACATCCGGCCCGGCGAGACCGTGGCCCTGGTCGGCCCCTCGGGCGCCGGCAAGACCACCATGTTCCAGCTCCTGCTGCGCTTCCACGACCCGCAGGCGGGGCGCATCCTGCTCGACGGCCACGACCTGCGCGCCCTGCCGCTGGCGATCGTGCGCGGCGCCACCGCGCTGGTGCCGCAGGACACCGTGATCTTCGGCGCCAGCGCCGCCGACAACATCCGCGTCGGGCGCGACGCCGCCACGCTCGACGCGGTGCAGGCCGCCGCGCGCGCGGCCGAGGCGCACGAGTTCATCAGCGCCCAGCCGCAGGGTTACGACACCTACCTCGGCGAGCGCGGCGTGCGACTCTCCGGCGGCCAGCAGCAGCGCATCGCCATCGCGCGCGCGATCCTCAAGAACGCGCCGATCCTGCTGCTGGACGAGGCCACCTCGGCACTGGATGCGCAGAGCGAAGCCGCGATCCAGGCCGCGCTGGAGCGCCTGATGGAGAACCGCACCACCCTGGTGATCGCACACCGCCTGGCGACCGTGCTCAAGGCCGACCGGATCGTGGTGATGGACGGCGGCCGCATCGTGGCCCAGGGCAGGCACGCCGAACTGCTGGCCCAGGGTGGGCTGTATGCGGAACTGGCCCGCCTGCAGTTCACCGACGCGCCGCGCGCTGCCGCGGCGATGGCCTGACGCCTCGGGCCGGCTTCGGCCCCGGCGCCGTCGCGCGCGGTGGCGTCGAACGCCGCCCTCAGCGAAATCAGCCGCAGCGCTGCCAGGAGCTGCACGGATTGCGCAGGAGTTCTTCGGCGATCCGGACCATGCCTTCGAAGTCCGGCTCGTCGACCCCGCCCCACATCGCGCGCCCCAGCAGATAGCTGGTCGCGAACTCGCGCCACGACGAGAAATGCCGCGCGGCGATGAACGCCGCCATGCGGATCATCGCCATGGCTTCCTCGCGTCCGAAGAAGCCGGCTCCGAAAGCCACGCGCGTCACCACCACCGCGCGGCCAAGGTCGTAGGCGCGCGTGCCGCGATCGATGTCCGCCCCGGTGACGAGGTAACCCAGGGCCTCCAGCCGAGCGAGCGCCTCGGGATGGTGGGCGATGAACTCCGCAAGTTCCGGGTCGCTCGCGAGGCGTTCGCTGTAGACGTGTTCGAGAGACTCGCGACTGGCGTCGGGGTCGCCGTCGCGCGCCACGTCGATCAGCTGGTCGAAGGTCGCCGAATGCCCCTCTGTCAGCAGCGACTGCACGTTCTCGCGCGCGCGGGCGGCATCGCGGGTGTCCCATGCGCCGGCCAGCCAGGCGCGCATCTCCGCGCGCGACTTGCGCGGGTCGATGGTATTGACCGGAAAGGCGTTGTTCACTCCGAGGATCGCGCCGACCGCAAGCTGGCGCGTGAGGTCGAGGTTCTCGGGAACATCCGGGGCTTCGGGAAACCAGGCCTTCCAGCGCCCGTCGGAGCGCTGCCAGCGGCGCCGCGCCAGCCACGCGGAGGTGGCGGCGAACCCGAGGCCGACGGCCACGCCGGCGATGATCTGGGTCAGTTGCCCGTCTTCCATCCCAATGCTCCCGGTACTGAGTCGCTGCGTTTCGACCGGGAGCACCGGACGGCACCCGATGCGCCGCGGGCCGTCGGCGCACGTCGACCCAACTGTCCCAAAGGCGCACCCATCGATGCAAGACGGCGCTGCACCCGGTGGGAACGCCCGCGCCACGACCATCGCCGGGTGCGACGTCGCACCGGCCCAGGCGCCTCGCGCATGGCGCCGGACGCCCCTCGTAGGTCGACGGGGCTCGACCGGTCTTCGGCACAGGGAGCGACCGCGTCGCGTCGGTCGGGCTAGTCGATCAGCCGCGCGTGCGAAACCGCGCCGAGGCCGCGCCCCTTACGGTAACCTGCGCCCATGAACAGGGTCCGCATCGCCTGCGTGCAGTGGCGCCTCGACCGCGTGGGGTCATTCGACGAATGGGCCGCGCGCTTCGAGGACCGGGTGCGGATCGCAGCCGAGTACGGCGCGCGCTTCGTGCTGTTCCCGGAATACGTGACCGCGGAGATCCTGTCGGCCGAAGCGGCCCCGCTGGACGGACCGGCCAGCATCGCGCGCTGCACCGCGCTCACGCCCGCGATCCAGTCGCTCTACCGGGACTGCGCGACGCGGCATCGCATCCACGTGGTCGGCGGTTCGCACCTGCACCGGGGGGCCGACGGCGTGGTGCGCAACACCTGCTTCGTCGCCCTCGCCGACGGCAGCCTGCACGCGCGCGACAAGATCCACGGCACGCCGAACGAGCGACGGGCATGGGGCGTGGCCGGCGGCGACGCCGCACGGGTCATCGAGGCCGACGGCGTCACGTTCGCGGTCGCCATCTGCTACGACTCCGAATTCCCCGAACTCATCCGCCACCACGTCGCGCAGGGCGCACAGGTGCTGTTCGTGCCCTTCTTCACCGACGACCGCCCCGGCTACCTGCGGGTGCGCTATTCCTGCGCGGCGCGCGCGGTCGAGAACCAGTTGTACGTGGCGCTGGCCGGCAACGTCGGCATCGCCCGCAACGTGCACAACCTCGACGTCTGCTACGCGCGCTCGGCGGTGCTCACGCCCTCCGACCACGGCTTCGCGCGCGACGGCATCGCGGTCGAGGCCGAACCCGGCATCGAGGCCGTGGTGGTGGCCGACGTCGACCTGCGCGCGCTCGACCACGCCCGCCGCGAGGGGACGGTGCAGAACCTCAACGACCGCCGGCTCGACCTTTACGCCAGCGTCTGGAAGGGCGCGTCCTGAGCGGACGCCTCACGGTCCGTCGAAGCGCAGCCGCGCATCGACCAGTTCCTTCACCAGTTTCGCCGCCAGCGCGGCCGTGATGCCGCCTGGGTCGCGGCCGGGCACGACTTCGACCACGTCGGCGCCGACCCAGGCCAGCGGCAGGCGCTGCAGCAGGCGGATGACGTCGCGCGGCGCGAGCCCGCCGGCCTCGGGGTGCGAGACGCCCGGCGCGACGGCGGGATCGAAGCCGTCGATGTCGATCGACACGTACAGCGGCCCGCGCAGCGCGGCCAGGTCGATCGCGCCGACCGCGTCCGGCCCGTGCTGCACCACGCCCCAGCGGCGCGCCATCGCCGCCTGCGGCGGCGTGTCGGCGCGGATGCCGATTTGCAGCAGCGACGCGAGCAGGCCCTCTTCGAACGCCCGCGCGAACGGCGAGGCGTTCGAGTAGCGCCGCCCGTCCAGCTCCGGATACAGATCGGGATGGGCGTCCACGTGCAGCACGTGCAGCGGCCCGTGCCGCGCGGCCGCCGCGCGCAGCAGCGGCAGGCTCACGCTGTGGTCGCCGCCCAACGCCAGCACGGGACCGTGCTCGGCGGCCTGCTCGGCCGCGACCTGGATCGCGGCCAGCGCGGCCTGCTCGTCGGGCGGGAACTCGGCGTCGCCGCAATCGACCAGCGCGGACCGCACCTCGCGGCCCGACTCCGCATGGCCGTTGCCGGCCGGGCTGTGCAGGCGGCGCCGGATCGCGGCCGGGCCGGCCGCCGCGCCGCGTTCGAACGACGCACCGCCATCCCACGGCACTCCGAGCAATGCGACCATCGGTCCTCCTGTCAGCGTCCGGCGCGGAGCGCACAGTGTGCCACCGCGACGGCGCGCGGGGCCCGACGCGCGCTTCACCGCGTCAGGCGACAATGCCCGGATGCCCATGCCACCGCTGATCGAACTGCGCCCCGAGGGGCTGTATTGCGCGGCGGGCGACTTCCACATCGACCCCTGGCGGCCGGTGCCGCGCGCGGTGCTCACCCACGGGCACGCGGACCACGCGCGCTCCGGCTCGGCACGCTACCTCGCGGCGGCGCAGGGCCTGGGCCTGCTGCGCCATCGGCTCGGCGCGGACTCGCCGCTCGAAGGGCTGGCCTACGGCGAACGCGTGG
>Ga0209450_10000286_pt1 | contig 27215 bp, 23 predicted proteins | sample FrelakmetLWP11LW_FD_187149 | JGI IMG/M metagenome (GOLD analysis project Ga0209450, IMG submission 187149) | Freshwater lake sediment microbial communities from the University of Notre Dame, USA, for methane emissions studies - LWP11 LW (SPAdes)... | ecosystem: Environmental > Aquatic >...
GAAGCACCTGTAGAGGCTATTCCCGGGTATACCGTTAGCCTTACCATCGATACCCGATTACAATCTGCCGCAAAGGCAATTTTGCAAGATGAATTGGATTTTTGGAATACCTGGTTTGGTGAGATCAAATCTCAAAACGGGGTAGTAATCGCCATGAATCCTAAAACAGGAGAAATTCTGGCGATGGTTTCGGAGCCGACCTATGAGAATAATCGGCTTGAGCGAATAATTCCAGCTTATTATTACTATCAACTTTCGGAAGATCCTCTCTACCCATTACTAAATCATGCCGTTTCAGCGGCACACCCGCCGGGTTCTGTTTATAAAATGGTTGCAGCTATTGGAGCTTTAAATGAGGGAGTTGTCACTCCTGAACAGGTAATTGACACTCCGGGGACAATAACCATTCTTCAAAAATATTCAGAGAATGACGTCGGTATCCCGAGGGAGTATATTAATTACGGTAGGGTGGATCATGGACAATGCAATTTTATAAGAGGAGTAGCGCTTTCTAACGATATTTATTTTTATAAAATTGGAGGAGGTTTCGAGAATGAAATACCTAATGGAGGACTTGGTGTCTGGAGAGCAAAGGAATATGCCGAAGCGCTGGGATATGGTCGGTTAACTGGCATAGAGTTGCCTGGTGAGGTTAAAGGACTAGTTCCAGACCCAACGTGGAAACGCATTAATAAAGCAGAAAACTGGTCAACTGGTGATACATATATTACAACCATTGGTCAGGGGTATGTGTTGGCAACACCGCTACAGGTACTTCAGTCATTTGCAATTTTAGCAAATGATGGCAAGTATATGCAGCCAACGATTATTCGAGAAGTAAAAGACTACTCGGGAAATGTCATTCAATCATTTGAACCAAAATTAGTTTGGGACATTACTAAAGATCCAATAATCGATATTTTTGATGGTAGCAATAAACCCACGGGAGAAAAGAAAGTCGTTGAACAGTGGGTAGTTGAGTTAACTCAACAAGCAATGAGAGAGGTAGTTGCTAACGGAACTGCAAAAGACGACTTGGTTTTTTATGATGTTCCTTCAGCCGGGAAAACTGGAAGCGCTGAATATTGTGATGATGTTGCTCAAAAATTAAATAAGTGTCAACCAGGTGCTTGGCCCTCTCACGCCTGGTATGTGGGTTATGCTCCTTATGATGACCCGGAAATTGTAATTATTGCTTTTGTATATAATGGCACGGAAGGAGCAGCAGTTGCAGCGCCAATTGTAGGAAAAGTTATGCAAGCGTATTTTGAGCTAAAGGCCATTGACTCTGCCAGCGAGCAAACTCAAGAGACGGTTCCTTAATCGGTGAATGAGATGTTTAATCGCGAATTATGGAAGCATTTTGATTTTTGGTTATTTGGGGCTGTCGTTTTTCTCAGTCTCTTTGGGATATTAATGATCCAGTCAGCTATTGCAGGTAACACTGAGTTAGCTGGATTGGTTAAACGGCAATCAATATATTTAGGAATAGGACTGATTGTTCTTGTAGTGGCTGCTTTAATTAACTATCGTTATTGGAAGAATTTTTCAAAGCTTTTATATATTATTACCATTCTTTTCCTGGCTGTAATATTAATTGCGGGCACAATAAGTTTTGGAGCCCAGAGGTGGCTTGAAGTCGGTTTGGTAAATATTCAACCTGCTGAAATAGCCAAAATTGTTCTGATACTTGTATTGGCTGATTATTTTTCAAAAAACGCGAATAAAGAAAAAAATGTTCGCTGGGTTTTAATCAGTTTTATTATTGTTGCAGGAATTGTGGTTCAAATTCTCTTGCAGCCTAATTTAAGTTCCTCTATCTTGCTGTTTGTGATTTGGTTTGCCATGTTGTGGATAAGTGGTTTGCCTACGAAGTATCTACTTATTCTTGGTGCATCCGTAATCGTAATCTCTGTTGTGGCTTTTCCGTTTCTTCAGGAGTACCAACAACAACGTATACTCTCATTTATTAACCCAGATCCAAATGCACGGTACGGCAATACCTATAATGTTGAGCAGGCGCTGATTACAATAGGGAATGGTGGTTGGTTAGGGAAGGGGTATGGTCACGGGACCCAGGTTCAACTGCGTTTCCTAAAAGTCCGGCACACAGATTTTATTTTTTCGGCAATTGCTGAAGAATTTGGATTTATTGGAACCGTTCTTATTGTTGCATTATTGGTTTTTGTAATTATCCGTTGTTTTCGAGCTGCAAGGTTGGCAAGTGATAATTATGGCGCAATGATAGCATTCGGTTTTTCAATGTTAATTTTTTTCCAGACCGCAGTAAATATAGGAGTTAATTTAAGAGTTATTCCAGTAACAGGGCAGACATTACCCTTTATTAGTTACGGAGGGAGTTCACTGTTATCATTAATGCTGGGTGTTGGATTAATTGAAAGCGTTTTAATGCATCAACAAAAATAATGATTAGGAGAACCATGGATTCCGATACACAACCAATTCGCGTACGCTTTGCTCCTTCTCCAACCGGCCATATGCACCTGGGGAGCGCAAGAACAGCTCTTTATGATTACTTAACAGCAAAACATTTTAATGGAAAATTCATCTTGCGTATTGAAGACACGGACATGAAGCGCTACATGCCTGAAGCTGAGCAGGAGTTGATGGATGGTTTGAGATGGTTGGGTATTGAATACGATGAAGGACCGGACATCGGTGGTCCTTATGGGCCTTATCGACAATCTGAACGTAAAGAGATTTACAAGGAGTATGCTCAGAAATTGGTAAATGAAGGAAAGGCATACTGCTGTTTTTGCAGTCCAGAACGTCTGGCTCAGGTTCGTGAAGTACAACTAAAGAATAAACTACCTATCCATTATGACGGAACCTGCAGGAATTTAAGTCAGACTGATGTTAACAATAGAATTGCCAATGGCGAAACCTTCGTCATCAGATTTAAATCTCCTCAAACTGGATCGACTACAGTTAAAGACCTGTTAAGAGGAGAGATTACGGTTGATAACGACTCATTTGGAGATTTTGTCCTATTGAAGTCAGACGGTTGGGCTTTATACCATTTGGCAGCGATGGTGGACGATCACTTGATGAAAATAACCCATGTCATCCGGGGTTCGGAGTGGCTACCAACTTTACCCTTACATAGTTTGTTGTGCCGCGCTTTTGGTTGGCCGGAGCCGGTTTGGATTCATCTCTCTGTGTTTCTGAAACCAAGCGGCAAAGGAAAAATGAGTAAGCGTGAAAAAGCAGATCTCATAAAGGATGGGCATTCTATTTTCATCAAAGATTTGCAAGACCTTGGATATATCCCAGAAGGCGTTGTTAATTGGATTGCCCTGATGGGATGGAGCCTTGATGACAAGACGGAATTCTTTACAATGAAAGACCTAGAAGAGAACTTCACCTTGGCAAATTTCAATCCCTCGCCAGCGGCAATCAATTTCACCAAGCTTGATTATTTTAACGGATTGCATATTCGTAACTTGTCAGATCACGATTTGGCTGAACGATTATTCCCGTTTTTCAAAGCAGAAGGACTGGATGCATCCATCGAAAAACTAGAAAAAATGGCACCGATTTTGAAAGAACGATTGCCAACACTGGACGAAGCAATTCCAATGGCGGCTTTTTTTTTCAAAGACAGTATCTCATATTCGAATCAGGAATTGATTCAAAATGGATTGACTGTCAAAAACAGTATTTCTATATTAGAAAAATCGCTTGAAGAGATAGAGACGTCACATTCGATTACTAAAGAGCAAATTGAGCCGATTCTACGTAGCTTTGGAGATGAGAATGGGTTTTCAGCCGGACAAGTTTTTGGCACATTGCGCGTAGCCATTACGGGACAACGTGTGAGCCCTCCACTTTTTGAGTCAATGGAAATTATCGGGATAGGCACGGTTGTGACTAGACTAAAAATTGCGATCGAGTTATTAAAATAGAGTAATGAAAATGGGAAACATAAAAGGCGGTGAGATTGTCACCGCCTTTTGCATTTTTTTATAATAATGGAATCTGAGAATAAAATCAAATTAGTTCTTACAACTTCATCGTGAAGTTATTTCGGAAAAAAGGCCTATGAAGAAGTATCTTAATTTCATCACAAACGGAGTGAATTCTTTCATTAAATCTTGACCAAATTGAGTATCGAGTTTGATGTTGACCCAGATGATGGTTGTGACTAACAAAATCAAGACACCTAACATGATTAACGTAGCTCTAAGTGATGCGTGACTTTTTTTATTCATATTACCTTCCTATCACGATTTAAGGTAAATCTCGATTACCAATTTCTAATTATTCCACAAAAGTCTAAATACGTAATATATATATCTGCTATTGTTTCTATTTGGTTGATGTAAAGATTGTAAACGAAAACCGCTTACACGTCTTTTGGACATTGTAAGCGGTCGGCAGTCGGGGCGAGAGGATTTGAACCTCCGACCTCTTGCACCCCATGCAAGCGCGCTAGCCGGGCTGCGCCACGCCCCGAACATCGAGGCGAATTATAGTCTGGAATTTCAAAAATCGCAATAGAGTAAACCTGTTTATTCCTTTTCTGAAAGGAGTTGCTCGCGGCGTTCTGCCATTTTTTTCCGAATTCGAGCGGAGTCTTTTGGATAGGTAAAATAGAATAAAGTAAATCCTATCCCGCAAAGAATCCATGGAAATGGAACTGTCCAAAGTAGAGCCTTAGTAAGTCCGATTTTGTCAGCAAGTGCACCAGCGATCAAACCTGAAAATGCTGATAAGCCGCCTTCGATCAAACTGACAACTGAATAGGCACTTGAACGCATTTCAGGGGACACAATCGCCTGCATCATAGGCTCTTTAGCTCCGCGACCTGGCCAACTGATTAAGAGGGCAGTACAAAAAGCGAGACCAAGAATTTGACCGAAGGTCATATTTTGACCTTGAGTGAAGAGTATATAGGTTAAAGGTATTCCCACAAGAACAGAAAATTGACCGATTATGGTTCTGCCGTATTTTTGACTTTTCTTCTCTGCAAAGTCACCAATAACACCTCCCAAATAATTGCTGATTGCTGTACCAACTACAATCAAAGCAAAAACGAGAGGTGCGCTGCCACGGGGGTCTGAAAAGGTGATCGTATTTGAGAATCCAAGGTCATTAACCAACCAATTGATCAAATAAATGCTCATAACGACCCAGGGCATTGAGCCGGTAACACCCTGGATGATTGCTGCCCAGATCGTGGGAATTCGAAGCGTGCTAAAAACATCTTTCCAATTGATCATGAACCGTTTTTCTGTTTCACGGCTTACCAGTCCGGCAAGTTCAGGTTCAGCAGAGCCACGAATTGGTTCTTCAACAAGAAGCCAGATTATCAATCCAGTAAAGATACTGGCAATTCCCAGTCCAATAAACCCCCACCGCCAAAGCTCCGGTGTTGCAACAAAACCTAAAGCTAAAACGCCAATAACAATTCCAATAGCACCAACTGCTCCGATAACTCCAAGGGCACGACCTCTTTTTTCCTGGGGATAATGGTCACCAAGTAGTGAAAACGTAGCAGGCATCAAACAACCCAAACCGAGACCGGAAATTGCTCGAATGATGGTCATACTGCCGATATTTGGCATAAGACCTACGATAATGGTCCAAATTCCCCAGATACCAGTACCGAAAATCAAGACTTTTTTGCGAGACCATCGATCCGAGGCATATCCCCAAAAAGGTGCGCTGATTGTTTGGGTTATATTCCTCAGGGTCTCCATGAGGCCAATTGCACCGTAACTAATTCCCCAAATAGCTTGAAGAATTGGGGACAAAACGCCCATTGCTTGCCCTTCACCCTGGTCAACTAGATAACCAAACCCAAGCGCAAATAACGTCCTGCCAGATTTCTTATGTACACCCTTCATAAGTTTCCTCCAAGAATTAATATAAATAGACCAGATTTCTGGGATTGACGACGGCTACATTCGAATCTGATCTAGATTATTGATTTTACACTTGATTAAAATTAATTGGAGATTTTAGTTTTTGGGTTTCTTACCAAAAATATAAAAAGTTGGAACCCACGAAACCCTGGTTCCTTTTTTTCTTGAATCCATATCCAATATCTTAAATTTTCCCAAATTTGGTTTTCTATTTAAGAAAAGGAGGTCATCTTCGAGAACATTCCATTCTGAATTCGAGGACGAAGGAAATTGGCTAATGGAATTTTGAAAACCAGAAATACCAAATTGAATATCAACGAATCCTGTTTCCGATAATATTTCTGGTAATAAACGACCAATCTTTATATTTGCACCCTGTTGAATAAGGGATTTTGTCTGGAGTTTTCCTAAGGCTTCAAAATCCTTAGGATATTCAATTCTCCCCAGGTAATCAGGCTCAGCAAGAGCAATTACCATCCCGTTAGGCTTCAGGACATAGGAAATTTCTTTTAGTGCAGCTACAGGATTTTGCATCCATAGCAGGAAATAATGCGAAATTACGTAATCAAAAGTATTCTGCGAAAAGGGAAGATGGTATACATCGGCACAAGAAATGATTTGATCAGTTTGGAGTCGCTTATTGATGGTTAATCGAGAAAAATCATTGTCAATTCCTAATGGAGTGCAATGCGAATAGTCAGCAGTTTCCCGTAAAATCGTTCCGGTTCCGCTACCTACTTCAAGCACTTGTGAGGACTTACTGAATCCTAATTGATTGAATAAGAAATTCCTCAGAGGTCTTGTCCACTCAGCCTGAGTTGAGAAACGTAAATTCCAATCAATTGATGACTTATTTTGTTTCATTAATCCAAATTTTGGCAGAGGACCAAATGGTCTCCCAAGAATCTGTTAGGGCATTTCCGAGAACAGTATTAATCCCTTGACCTGGTAGTACATCCCCATCTGGTTCGATGTAAAGCCATGATCGGGCTGCGCCTTTTAGATTATTTCCGGAATTCAATAATTCTTGTGCAATGGGATTCAGTTCTGAATAGGGCACGGGAAGATCCCAAACCAATGTCATACCCGCTTCCTGCACTGTTCTGGTAAATTCAGGTAGAAATGCGCCTGTCTCAGGTGAATCTGCGCTTAATGAAATTTTTGTGACTCCATTTGATTTTAACATTTCAATAGTTTTGTTTGAAGTGGCAAGAAATGCCCTATTCAAAGTTAAATGAACAGTTAATGATATGTCTTCATTGACAATATCTTTTACTGCTTCCCAGGATTCCGGCATTGACGGATCTAAAACCAACATGATATGGTCTAATCCCGACTGCAATAAAGAATGGAGGTATCCTTTCTCGCATATTCTCAAACCATCTGTGATTAAACCGGTTACCTGTCCTAATTGCTCCGAATGGGCGATTAGTTCGAAGAGGTCAGGGCGTAAAGTTGGCTCTCCGCCTGTAAAAATGATGTGAGGTATTCCCTTATCCCAGGCTTTCTGAAGGATCAATTTCCACTCACTTGTATCAAGCAGACGTTTTACTCTATCTACAGGAGTAAAAACAGTTGATGACCCTTCAGGGATCTGGTAAGTCAATGCACAATCCAATCGAATTGGGGCAGAAATATGATCCTGATGGAGTTCAATTCGTTCGATATCCAAAAAACTTTCAGGGTCAAGGTCAGGGGTGAGGATAAGAGATTCAAGCCTTCCCGTAAAGATATTGAAATCTTCTACTACCTGGTTCGCGGTTGCCTTGTATCTTTTATTAAATTCTTCAACAATCACGTTTTCTGATGTGCATTTTATTAGGTGAAAAGCGAATTCGGTTGCACTGGTATTTAGATGGAGAATTGTGCTTGCATTAACAAGTAGAATCCCATCTCCTGAAGGATCAATTCGCAGATGAAGCCGGCATGATTTGCCATCAGGCAACTGATGTGTCCCTTGATACGTTCCCGCTGGTAGAGGTTTAGGGGTAAAAAGAATGTTGTCAAAAAAAGTTCGAATTCTTGCTTTCATCGTCCCTCCAAAATTATTAAATCATGCCGAAATTGACAGCGGACAACCACCACCACATTCTGAAATTAACGAACAATCCGAACATTTCTCTAAAATGTATTTCCGTTCCCGGATTGATTTAGAAAGATCGTGATTCCAGATGGAATTCCAGTCCTTAGTGAGAATATTACCCAGGGATTCATAATAAGATTGACAGGGAAGCACGTCACCATTTGGTTCAATGCACATGTTGTACAAAGCTGCCGTACAACCTTTTACGCCCAGATTGTTTTCCACCGGGTCAAAATTACAATATTGAGTCGGTGTATACCAGATCAATTTTTGTCCGTAGGATTCGGTAATCCTTTTAGCGGTTTCAAGTAACGGATATAGCTCTGCTTCAGCCAGCCCGGTGCCGACTGTCTTGCCATGACCTGAATAGATCAATGCATTTAAACCAACGGTTTTTACCCCCAAATTACCAAGAAAGCGTAAAGTATCAGGGATAGAGTGGACATTGTCTTTCAACATTGTCGTATTGGTCATCACATATTTGTGATTCGCGAGAGCATTTGACAGTCCAGCCAGAGTTTCATTCCAGGCGCCGATGCGACAAACCATATGGTCGTGGATATCTGCCACCGAAGATTCAAAAGTTATTTGAATGTGGTCCAGACCTGCATCAATTAACTTATGGAGATATTGGGAATCACCTAATTTTCTTCCATTGGTATTAAGTCCCGTAATTTGTCCTTTATGTTCAGCGTATTCGATCAACGCAGGCAAATCATCGCGCAGGGTTGGTTCACCCCCGGTAAATACCAGGTGAGGTATACCCAGATCCCATAATTTATCAATAATAAAAAACCATTTTTCAGTGGTGAGTTCAGTATAATTTCTCGCCCTGGCATTGTAACAGTGGGAGCAGGCATTATTGCAGCGGTAGGTTAGTGCAAGATCCATCCGGTATGGTGCTGAAGGTGTTGTGGAAAAAGGGGCATTAACCTCTAAATTTAGGTCACAGACTGGACAATTCTCGTCATTGATCAATTGGTCAATCAACTGTTGCGTGTTTGCCATGTCGTGGGTAATATCCACGTCCCGCACATCAAATTGATTTTTGATAGCTGTAACTGAATCCCCAATTGGCACATCTTTCAAATGAAAATAAGTGAATAAAGCTGCGGAGGGGTTTAAGTGAAAAATCTGGTTGGCGTTAACCAACAAAATACCTGAACCATCTGCATCAATTCGAAGATGCAAGCGAGAGGAGTTGCCGTTATTGTTTTTAACAAAATGGTAGACCCCGGTATTTGGAATCTCGAATACCGGGTTCTTTTTAAACAAATTACGGACTCTACTCGCTAACAAGGTCATAAACGCTATCGTCCACCGCCAGCACATGCACAAGCACAACCTGCACAAGCACATGCACAGGCACAGGAATGGCCTCCGCCACTGGATCCACCACCAGAGCTTCGATAGGTTGAAGGAGGTGGGGGAGGATTAGTTATGTTTGTAACTCCACTGGTAAAGCCGGTTAACCCGCCAAGTACACCTGAAGAAAAGCTTGAAACACTATTGACCACAGATGCAGCAAAAGCCGATCCAGGTAAGGAGGGCATTGAGATTCCTTTTCCAACAGATGGAGAGCTGGATGGTAAACCAATTGTTGACGTCGACGTGCTTGTCGACGGTCTTGCCCAGGTTGGGTCATAACGCCACCACCACGATGGAGTCGGAATAAAAACAGGACCACTAAACGTCTCTTTGGTGCGCTCGTCATATTTCTTATCCAGCATGGTCCAATCCATGACTTCATCGTAAACTTGAGCTTTTACTTCTGGAGTTCCAGCCTGTTCGACCTGTTCCCATGCTTTAACCATGATGGTCTCATAATAGGCAAGGGTCTCTTTTTTACTAAAACCTTTCATCTTCTCGCCAACTGAACGGATGAGATTAACCATCATCGTTTGCAATAATTTCTTTCTAGCTGATGTATTCTTTTCGATGAATGCCTGAAGGAAATCAGTTTCATAGCCATAAAGACCTTCCGGCAAAGGGGTACTGGCTTTAAGATCAAGCGGATCTTTTGTAACAACTTCCCCAGCCCCCTTTTTTAATAGGGCAAAAAGAGTCATGGTAAATATCTTATCCATGGGTTGTTCTTTAAGAACCGCAACTTCAACCGCTGTTAGACCACGTTTGATGCCATGACCTTCAATTGAAATTTTGGGCGGTAAGTATTGTAATTTGCGTTTTTTTGCTCCTAACGTTGCTGAATAGATGATCAGTACGAAGAATCCAGCAAAACCAAGACAGAAAATGAATGGGCAGATACTGCTAAGATTGAATGAAGGTTTGGTCTCCGTTGGGGGCACATAGGGTGTTTGAACAACAGCACCAGAATCCAAATATCTTGAGGGGAAGCTTGCGCCATAGGTATACTGCGTGTAGCTATTCGCCTGATCAGACACCCACGTGTAATAAATTTGTCCGGAATCCAGAATACGGCTCTCGGGTTCATTTCCGCCCGGCCAATTTTCAGGAATAAAATATCGTCCTTCACCATCTAAAACGCCAGCAGGAAGCAAAAGGGTCACCTGGTAGGTTGTTTTTCCATAGCAGTATTGGCTGTCGAACCAGGAAGGTGAAAAGACTAAACTGGCGAAATCTTCAGATTCCTGTTGCGTGGCAGGATAAATGACATTCTTTACATTTTGAATATAAACATGTACGATCCCCGAACCTCCAGCAGGAATCTCGTTATTTTGAAGTTCAACGGCAATTCCCGGCGAAACATAAGGAGAATCTGTAATCCGATTGATCGCCTTTCCGTCAACATCCGCAGTTATATTCTTTAATTGGTAATCATAGTTGGGCAAACCAATATCGACAGCATCAATGGTATGAGCACCAGAGTCATTCAGAAATTTAATTGTGTAATCCAGGTTTACTGACCCATCCTTATTAATGGTAACTACTACGGCTTGTTCAGGAACCTGGAAACGGTAATCCTGGGCGAAAACAGGAGTTGTGCTTCCGGCCAAAAGGATAAAGATCAGAAATAGACAAATATACCGGTATATTTTCATCGATGCCCTCCCGAATAACTTTCTGGAACTACCACTTTGGTTCTTCAGTAAGTTGATAAACAGTATTACAAAATGGACAAGTGACCATTGGTGCACCTTGAACCATTTTTATATTTTCGGCGGTCAGTGTACCACCGCATGATTTACACTTTAAAGAGTCAAATTTTACGTTTCCGGGGAGATCAACATTGTAAGTAACATTAGTAGTGGACCCTGCGGCAGTTTTTTTAGAGGTGAAAAAAATAATGACCAGTCCAATACCTATCATTACGATGCCACCGATTAACCAAAATATTGAGTTTTGGCTAAAGGATCCCCATGCAACTAGAACGCCGAAAAAAATCAATATGGTAGAAAAGATGTAACCAACGATTTTCATGTATTCCTCCGCGGAAAGAGTCTAATCAATTTTGGTGTTTTAAGCTTATATAATTATATGATGATTTATTACCAAATTTCCGGTCATTCTCCAGGTGAAAAATGATTGATTCAAATATATTAGTCGAAATCCATAAGCTGCAAAGTGAAATGCAAGAACATAACTACCGGTATCACGTGCTGGATGAACCAACCATCAGCGATTATGAATACGATATGCTATTGAAAAAGTTGCGATCACTGGAAGCTGAGTATCCAGAAGCTATAAGGCCTGATTCTCCTACACAAAGAATTGATATCAAGCCACTTGAACGTTTTATCAAAGTAATACATCCTTCTCCGATTTTGTCCCTTGCCAATGCATTTAATAAACAAGATTTAAAGGATTGGAATGATCGAATCTCAAAGCTTGATCCCAGTGTAAAATCTTCCGGGTACGTGTTAGAGCCGAAAATTGATGGATTAACCGTGATAATTCGATATGAAGATGGATTCTTAACCCAGGCCGCGACACGCGGAGATGGCATACAAGGGGAAGACGTCACTACTAATATTAGAACGATTAAATCTGTACCTCTAAAAATACCCGTTATGTCTTCGGTTATTAAAGTTCCAAAAACATTGGTTGTTAGGGGTGAGGTCTATATTAAAAAAGATGATTTTTTGCGCCTGAATGAAAAGTTGCAGGAAAGTGGAGAAAAAACCTATCAGAATCCGAGAAACACTGCTGCGGGTTCTTTGCGTCAGTTGGATCCAAGAATTACCCAGGAACGTCCACTTTCGCTTCTTTCTTATGCTATCGTTGAAAGTTCAGATGATATGCCAGATACACAATGGCATTTACTCGCATTTCTTAAAGCATTAGGTTTTCCTGTGTCAAACCTTGCTGCATACGTCAAGACTTTTCAAGAAGTTATCGCCCAGGTAGACGGTTGGAACGAAATAAGAGACTCCATCCTATTCGAGATAGATGGCGTAGTTGTCAAATTAAATGACCTTAGACTTGCAGAGTCTCTAGGTTTTGTAGGAAAAGACCCCCGCAGCGCGATTGCACTCAAATTTCCGGCAAGAGAGGTATCTACCGTCCTTGAAGAAATTAGAGTCAATATTGGTCGTACTGGCGTGCTAACCCCATACGCTGTACTGAAACCTGTTGAAGTTGGCGGGGTCATTGTAAAACAGGCGACATTGCACAATTTCGATTTCATAGCCGAGAAAGATGTTCGCCCCGGTGATCGAATTTTGATAAAAAGAGCCGGGGATGTGATCCCTTACGTTATTGGCCCCTTGTTGGAAGAAGGTTCGAATCGTGCAGAAGCATACCTTCCTCCTGAAAAATGTCCATCTTGCGATCAGGAAGTGGAACATTTTCCTGGAGAGGTGGCCTGGTATTGTGTGAACAGCGCTTGCCCGGCACAACTAGTCAGAAATCTTGAGCATTTTGTCTCCCGGGGAGCGATGGATATTGTCGGCTTGGCAGAGAAAATTGTTGAACTATTAATTAACCAAAAGAAAATAGGAGATGTAGCAGATTTATATACCTTAACGAAAAATGACCTGATGGATCTTGAAGGGTTTGGAGATAAAAAAGCTGAAAACATATTAAATGCCATTGCTGCATCTCGTGCCCAACCATTATCCAGGTTAATAACTGGACTGGGAATTCATGGTATCGGGGAAGTTTCTGCGGTTGCATTGGCAAAAGAGTTGAAATCAATAGACACATTGATTGAAAGTACGATTGAAGAATTGATGAAGATTGAGGGGATTGGCCCGAATACAGCACAATCTATCAAAGACTGGTTTTCTCAGGAACCAAACATTAAGGTCATTGAAAAACTAAAGAAATATGGAGTTTGGCCCAATTACCAGGCGTCAGGAATAAGTGATAAAGAGAAAAAATTTAGAGACAAGATTTTTGTAATCACCGGTACCTTGCCAACACTATCAAGGGAACAAGCGAGGAGTTTGATTGAGGATGCCGGCGGAAAAGTTACCGACAGTATAAGCAAGAATACAAATTTCCTGCTTGTCGGCGAGAATGCAGGATCCAAGCTGGAAAAGGCAAAAACTTTGGGAATCAAGACAATTGGAGAGGAAGAATTAAGAAAAATGATTGAAGGTGAACTTGGCTGAGATTATCCTCAAACCCGGGCGTGAAAAATCAGTTATCTTAAGGCATCCCTGGATATTTGCGTCTGCTATAAACAAAGTAAATGGACTAGTTAGCTCAGGCGATACTGTAAATGTGCTCACAAGCAATGGTGAGAAATTGGGTACCGCTGCATATTCGGAAAGCTCACAAATAAGGGCACGCATGTGGTCATGGGATGCCAATGAGGAAATTAACGAAAGTTTTTTTGAAACCAGGTTGATAAATGCAATCGAGAAGCGGCTGAGATTCGTAATAACGAAAGATTGTGATGCTTTCAGGCTCGTTTTTGGGGAATCAGATGGGCTTCCAGGGTTGATAATCGATTTATATAATGACACTTTGGTTATCCAGGTTTTGGCTGCTGGTATCGAAAAACATCGGCAATTGATCTGTGAAATACTCTCAAGAATTTATCCTGATTGTCGGATATTTGAGCGTTCTGATGCGGATGTTAGAGAGTTGGAAGGTTTACCTGACCGGATTGGGTTAATGAAAGGTAAACCGTTACCAGAAGAATTATGGATCAATGAAAATGGGATTTACTACCTGGTTGATATTACAGGAGGTCAAAAAACTGGTTTCTATATTGATCAGAGGGAAAATCGTAGAAAAATTCAAGGCTATTGTGAAGATAAGGACGTTTTGAATTGTTTTTGCTACACTGGGGGATTCACGTTGAATGCTATCAAAGGTGGCGCAAAATCTGTATTGTCCATTGACTCGTCTCAACCTGCTTTGGATCAATTGATTAATAACATTTCCAGGAATTCATTGGATGAAAATAGATCTTCCACAATTTGCGGAGATGTATTTGTTGAATTACGAACTTTAAGAGATCGGGCTGAGAGTTTTGACGTAATTGTTCTCGATCCACCGAAATTTGCACCCACCATCTCACAAGCTGAAAAAGCTGCGCGAGGGTATAAGGACATCAATTTACTGGCATTTAAATTATTGCGTCCTGGCGGAATGCTTTTTACCTTTTCCTGTTCTGGTGGCATATCGCGGGATTTGTTCCAGAAAATTGTAACTGGCGCGGCGTTGGACGCAAATTGTTCGATTCAGATTATTGAACAATTGTCACAAGCGGCAGACCACCCAATAGCACTAAATTTTCCTGAAAGTATGTATCTTAAGGGGTTGATCTGTATAAAATAAAAACGCACAATAAGTGCGTTTTTAAGGTGGAGATGGCGGGAATTGAACCCGCGTCCGAACGAATAGATCCGCGGACAACTACAAGCATAGTTTGTTTTCTGTGTCATCTCATTTTGAGAAACAAACAAAAGCAAGATGAGATTAGCCGCTCGGACCCGAAAGCCCTCTTTCATGCACCCCGCGACATGGTGCACGGCACTTCAACTTTGTGACGTCCGCTCTGCTACCGGTTGAAGAGCGGAGCAGGCAGGCGTGACGCTTCTTAGGGCGTCAGGTGAGCTGATCTCATCGCTTAAGCGGCGACGGGAAGAGCTGCATAGGAAGTGCGGTTGGCACTTGATTTTTGTACGGATTTTACGAGTTCGGTACCTCTCGGCTTGCAGTCCGGAACCAGCCTCGCCCGTCGAAGCCTGTCATCCCCGGGCAAATCCATTATACTTTGATTTGTAAGTGATTGTGGAGTTTTATTAAATTGTGGGCGGAACAGGACTCGAACCTGCGACCTCTTCTGTGTAAGAGAAGCTCTCTAACCAACTGAGATATCCGCCCGGCGCAAAAATTATACCTTATTTTTGGAGTGGTTTATGAAAATAGTCCGTTTTATTGATGCAGATAATAAAAAACAGGTTGGCTGGTTGGATGGAAACAGAATTGGTTTGATAGAAGGCGATATTTTTGGCGAATATCAGCGACTCGAGCCTGTCATAAACCTTCATTCGATAAAGCTTCTAGCACCAGTTGAACCTCAAAAGATAATTTGCGTAGGTAGAAACTATCTGGAACACGCAACGGAACAAAACTTTGAGATTCCCGAAAGCCCTCAATTATTTTTAAAGCCACCGTCTGCAATCATTGCGAATAATGAGGTGATTGTAATACCGCCGCAGAGTCAACAGGTAGAACATGAAGCGGAACTTGTAATTGTTATTGGAAAAAATGGTCGTTGGATACCGGTTGAAGAGGTTAAAAAATACATTTTTGGTTTTACGATAGGGAATGATGTAACCGCCAGAGATATCCAGTATAAAGACCTTCAGTGGACACGAGGAAAAGGGTTTGACACTTTTTGCCCAATAGGTCCTTGGATCGAGACTGAATTGGATCCATCTGATTGCATGATTACTTGTAGAGTAAACGGTGAATTACGCCAGATGGCGTCCACGCGGGAAATGGTTTTTTCAGTCAGTCAAATTGTGGCATATGCATCAACCATTATGACATTAGAACCGGGGGATGTAATATTTACGGGTACTCCTGCGGGAATTGGCACCCTTCAAAAGGGGGAAACTGTGGAAATTGAAATCGAAGGTATTGGGGATTTAGTAAACACTGTTGCATAGAATCTGCGTAAAGGCGCTTGAAATTTTTTTATTACTCACTATAATAGGATAATAAAGGTAGCATTAGACCAAATATAAGGAAAACATTTATGGAAAAAAATTTCAATAACAGATTAAAAATCGCATTAAAACTATTCTACTCACTTGGAATTGGTTTATTACTTTCCGGGTTCATCCTATCTGCTGTAGCACAACCTGTACTTGCTACTTATGGACAAGAAGTGTGCTCGCAAGGTGGAGATTGGACAAATCACATTGGTCTTTCTGGAGCAAGCTATTTTTATACTGCCCCTGCAGGTTATGAGGTCGTCGAGTGGTGTTATAAGGCTTCAACTTCTGTGGTTTATGGCAGTGTAAATCCTCCGCAGTCTTCAATAACGATTTCTAGTACTGTAACAAATAAAAATGGTAATACTCAAGATCTAAGTCATGCATCAATTAGATTACAGCCTATTAGTACTGCGACACCCACTAATACACCCGTTCCTACTAAAACGAATGCACCAACAAATACTGCCACTCCAACTAATACATCGACACTTGAAAAAACTCCATCGGCAACCAATACAGCAACTTCAACGAATACCCCAACGGCTACCAATACACCTGATGAAAGAAAAGTACAGGTTTGCCATTGGACGGAAGCAGGTAACTATGTTTCCATCGATGTTTCTATTAACTCAGTTGCATCATCTGCAGATTGGGGATTCAATGGTCATGGAGACCACGAAAACGATATTTGGGCTGAGTTTACAGCCAAAAACGGAGATCTTATACCTGCTTATGGAAATCAAAGCGTCCTTAACAATGATTGTAATCTTCCAGAACCCACTTCTACCCCTACGGCAACAGCTATAGAGACCAATACTCCTACAGTAACATTTACCCTAACTCCAACAGGCACAGAAACTCAAACGTCGACACCGACGGTTGAAGGAAAATTTCCCCTAAGCTCATCATATGCTTGTTTTGTACAGTTTATGGAGTGGAGTATCACCAATCCAAACTCATATCCAGTAACCGTCACCTGGGAATTAGATCCCTCTATTGTCAAAGCGGTTAGCGGTACTAATGGTAAATATTTTGCTCCTAGAGCTTTTTCAATTGCTGCCGCGTCTGCTTCAGGGGTTGTTACTATCAATCCGGGAAAAACTGTGGTTGTTACAACATCTACCCCTGCTACCCATGTATTTAGAATGAGTTATGTTCTCACTGAAGGCGATGTATTATCTGTAAATCAAATCACTAACGCTGATAATTTCTGCGGTTCGAATGTGGTAACTGATGAAACTTCAACACCTACTCCTGTACCTACACTTAAAAAACCCCTTACTCAATCAGGGCTAGAATTGATTCCAGTGACAGGCGCTGATTTATTCGGATCAAAAAATACTAAGAATAATACATTAGGACAATATTTATCATTGCTTGGATTCCTTACTATAGGCTTAGGAATGGTATTGCAAGGAGTATCCAAGAAATAAAATAATGCTTTAGAAATATTCTCGGGTGCAGTTCGTTGTAACGCACCCGAGAATGTTTTATACTCACAACATGATTAACACACAGAAACCTTCATCAGTGCTATTAATTATCGGAGGTGCAATATTTATTGCTATTGGTTTGGTGGGAAGTTTATTTCTCTTCAATTCTTCACTAAGTTCAAGTATTAAAGGAAGATTCAGGTATTCTGAAAAAGCAACGGCTATAACACTAATTAGTAACGGGATTAGTACTACTGTTGCTATTCCTCTTGTTACTCCAACGTATATTCCAGATGTGCCGGTTAAGGTAGATCCATCTATCCCAATTATTTTCCCATTTGGAACTTTTATTCACTCTTCAATAGCTAATTTGGAAACACCCAAAATCCCGGATCATTTAGAAATTCCATCCATTAACCTGGTAGCTCCAGTCGTGATTTCTGATTACAACAAAACAAAAGTGGAGGGAGAAACCTTCGGACAATGGGTTGCACCTTCTAAATTTGCAGCAGGGTGGCATCCTGATTCTGCACTATTAGGACAAATTGGCAATACAGTAATAAATGGACATCATAACGAATTTGGAGAAGTTCTTGGACATCTAGTTGATGTAAACGTTGGAGATATTATCCTTGTTACGTCAGGTAATGATGTGTTTAAATTTATCGTCGCAAACCGGATGATCCTACCAGAAAGGTTCCAACCGGCCGAAGTGAGATTGGAAAACGCGCGCTGGTTGTCAAAAACCAATGATATCCGGTTAACATTGGTCACCTGTTGGCCAAAAGAGAGTAATACTCACCGCTTGATCATTGTAGCCAGACCTCTATTTAGCAATTAAGTAATTTGGAAACTCCTTAATGGTATAATTTTTTTGCTAAATCTCTATTAAGGAGCGTATATGTCTGGTCATTCCAAGTGGGCTACAATCAAACGAAAAAAAGGTGCAGCCGACGCTAAACGTGGGCAAGTGTTTACCAGGTTAACTCGCGAAATTGTTATGGCTGCGAGAGAAGGTGGTGGAGACCCTGATTCCAATTTCCGCCTTCGGCTTGCTGTTGATAAGGCAAGAGCCCAGAGTATGCCCAAGGATAATATTGACCGCGCTCTTAAAAGAGCATCAGGTGAAGGAAAAGAAGGCGAATCATACGAAGAAGTATTTTATGAAGGATACGCGCCTAATGGTGTTGCTTTGATAATTGAATGCGTTACTGAAAACCGTAATCGGACAGTGGCTGAAGTAAGGCATCTTTTATCGCGTTGTGGGGGAAACATGGCTGAAATTGGGTCTGTCTCATGGCAATTTAAACGCGCTGCTACTTTCTCTTTTCCAGCGGATAAATATAATTTTGACAAAGTATTTGAAGTTGCGGTTGAAGGTGGCGCTGACGATGTAAACCAGGAAGAAGAAGAAATTAACGTTGTTGGTCCTATTGAGACATTCAAGACATTAAGCGATCGATTCCGAGCTGCCGGTTTAATGCCACAAGAAGCTGGATTAAGTATGATTGCCAATCAGGAAATGGAATTAAGTGTCGAAGACACTCTCCAGGTATTACGGGCAATTGAAAATATCGAAGAGTTGGATGATGTTCAATATGTTTATTCAAATCTGAAGATATCCGATGAAGCCATGGCGGCAATGGAATCAGAGTAGGAAAAATGCTTGCTTTGGGTATCGATCCTGGAACTGAATCAACAGGATATGGGATCGTCTCAGAGGATGATGCCGGTGTTTTATCAGCAATTGGATTTGGAGTAATTAAGACAAGTAAGGCTCAAACAACTGAACGAAGATTAAAAATAATACACGAAGAATTGAGCAGGATTATATTTCTCAACAGACCGGAAAGTGCCGCTGTTGAGAAATTGTTTTTTCAGAAGAATGTAACAAATGCAATTGCGGTAGGCCAGGCTCGCGGCGTAATTTTACTCGCTCTTTGCGAAGCGGAAGTCCAAATCGCGGAATATACCCCAAATGAAGTCAAGCAGTGCGTTACTGGTTATGGTGCAGCTGACAAAAAGCAAGTACAGGAAATGGTAAGAGTACTGTTAAATTTACACGAGGCACCTAAACCTGATGATGCTGCCGACGCATTGGCTATAGCAATTTGTCATATTCGTCATTACCGGATAAATTCCTTGATGGAGAGTAACCGTTGATTACAAGTATGTCGAACCAGCATATCAAGGAAATTAAACATTTAAAAGATCGAAAATATCGAAGTGAAAAATCGCTTTGTTATATTGAAGGAATTAGGATCGTATATGAAGCAATCCTTCAGGGAATTGATTTCAGCGAAATACTTGTTTCGCCTGAATTATCGAAATCAGACATTATTAAAGAAATTCAAGCAAAAGCAGAATCCAATGGAATACCAATAACAGAATTATCGAAGAAGGTGTTTGCATCAATTTCCACAAAAGATGGTCCTCAAGGATTAGCTGCAGTTATTAAACAAAAATGGTTTTCACTGGATGAGGTTTCGATATTACCCGGAAGTTTAGTAGCATTATATGAGGTTGCTGATCCAGGGAATTTAGGAACCATATTGAGAACATGCGACGGTGTTGGTGCGTCAGGTGTTATTCTCATTGGAAATTGCACGGATCCTTATGATCCAACAGCCGTAAGGGCGAGTATGGGAGCTGTTTTCTCCCAGAAAACTATCAAGTCAACGGTTGAAGAATTTCGTAAGTGGGTAATCGAAAATTCAAGAGTTGTTATTGGCACTTCTGATCACGCACAAATCGATTATCGAAAAGGAAATTATGTTTCCAATACTATTTTATTAATGGGAAGCGAGCGTCAGGGTATACCCGTTGATCTGGAAAAGATTTGTGACGATATTGTCTCTATTCCGATGCGGGGCTCATGCGATTCATTAAACCTTGCCGTGGCAACTTCAATACTCTTATATGAGATTTATCGAAATATCAAAGAAAAGGAAAAAGAATGATCGCCTCTTTGGAAGGCAATATCTCATATATTGGTGATGATCACATTGTTGTTACAGTTGCTGGAGTTGGATTCAAAGTGTTGACAACAATGCAACTTAGAAAATCTATCGAATTATTTAAACCAATAGCTCTACATACTTATCTCGTAGTCCGCGAAGATGCATTAACTTTATTTGGATTCGTTGATGTTGATGAGCGGGATATGTTTGTTCAATTAATCGGTGTCAATGGAGTGGGACCAAAAACTGGACTTAATATCTTAGCAACCATGTCCTTGGAAATGATTAAAAGGGCTGTAATTCAGGAGCAGCCCGCATTATTTGATAATGTTGTTGGCGTAGGTAAAAAAACTGCGCAAAGTATAGTATTAAATATGCAGGGAAAAATAGGTAAATCTGAATCTGGATTTTATAATCCTATTAAAGACGTTGACGCAGATGTCATCTCAGCGTTGACCAGTCTGGGATACAGCATCATTGAAGCGCAATCTGCTATCCAATTGATTCCAAAAGATGCGCCAACAGACCTGGAAAGCAGAATTCGGATTTCATTACAACAGCTTGGCTGAAGAACCTAACTTTCACGGTTATGAAGTAAAATTGTTTTTTATAATATCTTCACTTACGATTTTAACTATGAGGATTAAATGACTGATTTATTTAATAAATATACTGATGAATTAACTTCAAAAATATCACAATTTGAAAAGAGTCTTGAAGTACGCAATATTGGTGAGGTTATTGAAGCCGGAGATGGGATTGCACAAGTAAAGGGAATGACCGGAGTTAAATCACAAGAATTAGTTCAGTTCGACAATGGGGTCAAAGGTATTGCATTCAATTTACAGGATGAAAAAGTTGGCGTAATCATCCTTGGTGATTATGCAAGTGTTCGAGAAGGAATGTTAGTCGAAACTACCGGAAGGATTGCGTCTGTTCCTGTTGGAGAGCAATTGATCGGTAGAGTTATAAACGCACTGGGAGAGCCGATTGATGGAAAGGGTGAGATCAGGACCACCCGATATCAACCACTTGAACAAGTTGCACCGGGTGTTATAGAGCGGCGAGATGTCGATACGCCAGTTCAGACAGGTATAAAGTCCATTGATGCCATGATCCCAGTTGGACGTGGTCAACGAGAGTTAATTATTGGCGACCGCCAAACCGGTAAAACAGCCCTTGCCATCGATACCATCATCAATCAAAAGGGCAAGGATTTGATTTGCATTTATGTTGCAATTGGGCAAAAAAAGGCAGCAGTTGCACGCACTGTTGCATTGCTAGACCAATACGGAGCAATGGAACACACCATTGTTGTATCTGCATCCGCAGATGAATCAGCCGCATTGTTATATATTGCACCTTATGCGGGTTGTGCAATCGGCGAAGATTTTATGCTGAGCGGAAAAGATGCTCTTGTTGTGTACGACGATTTATCTAAGCATGCCTGGGCATATCGACAGATTTCTTTACTTTTAAGACGTCCACCTGGTCGTGAAGCATATCCAGGTGATGTTTTCTACTTACACTCAAGATTGCTTGAGCGTGCGGCGTGCATGGCTTATTCTTATGCCATAACCCCAAGTGATTTTAAAGAAAACGAAATTGAGCGAGAATCGGTAAAACCTGAAAATTTATTTACTGGTCCGATGTCATTTCATGATGCCTCCAAAGCACTCGAAGGTGACGAGAAGAAAGTGAATAAAAAGATAATAAAAGTTAAAAAAAGCGGAGGCTCCTTAACCGCTTTACCAATTATTGAGACTCTTTTAGGTGACGTTTCTGCCTATATTCCTACAAATGTTATTTCCATTACAGACGGTCAGATCTACCTGGAAGGCAACTTATTTAATGCTGGTATACGCCCTGCGGTTAACGTGGGTATTTCGGTATCCCGGGTTGGCGGTGCAGCTCAAACCAAGGCAATGAAGCAAGTGGCAGGGCGCCTTCGCCTGGATATGGCAAATTTCAGAGAATTGGCTGCATTTGCGCAATTTGGTTCGGATCTTGATAAAGCTACGCTTGGTCAATTAAATCGAGGACTACGATTGCAGGAAATCCTAAAGCAACCTCAATATGAACCAATTCCTCTCGAGGATCAGGTCGTTGTTTTATATGCAGGAACAAACGGTTATGCTGATTCCGTTCCTTTAGACAAAGTCAAAGGATGGCAAGTTGATCTTCTTAGGTGGATTTCCTCTTCATATCCACATATTCTAAAATCTATTATTAGTGAAAAAAAGATCCAACCTGAAATTGAAAAAGAAATAAAAGACGCATTAACTCTTTTCGCTTCTTCCTGGAGTTAGAAAGAATATTTTATGGCTTCAATTAGAGAAATGCGGCTAAGAATAAAAAGTGTAAAATCACTCGCGCAGGTTACGAGGGCATTGGAAACGGTAAGTGCCAGTAAAGTGCGCAAAGCGGTGCAGGCAAATGCTGCCTCCAAGCCATACTCTGAAAAATCATGGAAAGTCCTTCTTCACCTTGCCAGACAGCCAGGAAGAAATTCTCTGCATCCTCTTTTAAGTGAGAGAAAAGAAGTAAAAAAGGTACTCGTGATCATGGTAACTGGGGACAGGGGATTAGCAGGATCTTATAATGTGAATATCCTGCGCAATACACTATTCCATTTTGATAATTTAGGTTTTCCTGTTAGTTATTTTTGCGTTGGCAAAAAAGGCCGCGATTTGTTGTTACGACGAAAAGAAAAAGTGATAGCGGACTTTTCGGATATCAACAATCCAGCCACCTTTCTTGAAATTTCCCCAATTAGCAGAATGGCTGTAACTGAGTTCCTAAACGAAGAATATGATAAGGTTTTTCTCTCTTATACACAATTTAACACGATGACTAATCAAACTCCAGTTATTCGCCAGATATTACCATTGGAAATTGATACTAGTGGCAAGGGTTTTAATGCTACTCATGTCACCCCCAATTCGGTGTTTACCTATGAACCAGAACAAAGTGCTCTTTTGGATGAAATCATTCCCCGATTCACTGCAATGCAGATTTTCCAGGCTGTCCTGTCAGCCCAAGCATCAGAGCATGCTGCCCGGATGATTGCAATGTCCAATGCAACTGAAAATGCCAACGAATTAGTTGGATTGCTGACGCTTCAATACAATAAAGCCAGGCAACAATCTATTACTGGTGAAATGTTAGATATTGTTGGTGGCGCTGCAGCACAGGCATAGACTGATTGATAATTGATTTTTTGGAGGAAGTACTCATGTCTGAATTAAATGGTCGGATTAAGCAGATTCAAGGTAGTGTAGTTGATATTATGTTTGATCCAGGTAATATCCCATTTATTTACGAAGCATTAAAAGTTAATCTAAACGGAAAAACAATTGTGCTTGAAGTTCAAAAGCTATTAGATGATGGGACCGTGAAATGTGTGTCTATGGATTCAACTGATGGCTTACAACGCGGTGCAGAAGTTGTTCGTTCGAAAGCGCCAATCGAAGTCCCCGTTGGACCTGCTACATTAGGTAGGGTCCTAAACGTCCTTGGTGAACCAGTAGATAATGGTGGTCCGGTAATAACGAACACCTATTATCCAATCCATCGCAAAGCCCCTGATTTTGATGAACAATCAACTCGTATTGAGGTTTTTGAAACAGGATTAAAAGTAATCGATTTGATCGCTCCTTTCACGAAGGGTGGTAAAACCGGGATATTTGGAGGGGCTGGAGTAGGAAAAACGGTTATCATCCAGGAATTGATCCGGTCAATTGCTACTGTGCACAAAGGGAAATCAGTATTTGCTGGTGTTGGTGAGCGGACAAGAGAGGGAACCCAGCTTTACCGCGAAATGCTTGAATCCGGAGTCATGAAGGACACTGTGATGGTTTTTGGTCAAATGAATGAAACCTCCGGTGTAAGACTTCGTGTAGCATTAACTGCACTGGCTATGGCTGAATATTTCCGCGATCAGGGCATGGACGTCCTTTTATTCATAGATAATATCTTCCGTTTCACCATGTCTGGGTCAGAAGTCTCAGCATTGCTAGGCCGTATGCCATCAGCTGTTGGTTATCAACCTACACTTGCAAGTGAGATGGGTGAGCTACAAGAGCGAATTACATCCACACGAAATGGCTCTATTACTTCTATGCAAGCTGTTTATGTGCCTGCAGATGATTATTCTGACCCTGCACCTGTTGCCACTTTTACTCATCTGGATGCTACAATCGCTTTAGATCGCGCAATTTCTGAAAAAGGTATTTATCCGGCAGTAGACCCTTTGGTATCCACCTCCCGAATTCTCGATCCAAAAATTGTTGGGGAAGACCATTACAATACAGCGCGAGAAGTTCAAAGGCTTTTACAAAGATATAAAGATCTGCAGGACATTATTGCAATTCTTGGAATTGACGAATTGAGCGAAGATGATAAAGTGATTGTTTCTCGAGCAAGAAAAATTGAGCGATTCTTCTCTCAGCCTATGTATGTGGCTGAACAATTTACAAGCATCCCGGGCACTTATGTGCCATTAAAAGAAACGGTGCGTAGTTTTAAAGAGATTTTAGCTGGTAATTGTGATCAATTGCCAGAACAGGCATTCAATATGGTTGGTTCAATTGAAGATGCAATCGAAAAAGCAAAAATGCTCAATGCCTAGGTGAAACGTGACAATTCGATGTGAAATTGTTTCACAAGATCGTGTAGTCTACCAAAATGATGTAGACATGGTAGTTTTACCTGGTGCAGCCGGCCAAATGGGAATATTGCCACATCATTCTCCGTTGCTGACGGTATTAAATTTTGGTATTGTCACAGTGAAAATAAAAGGGACTGAGGAGCATTTTACTGTAGCTGGGGGAATTGCCGAAGTCCAACCAGACCAGGTGACGGTTTTAGCTGATGCCGCGGAAAATGTTAAAGAAATCGATGAAGAAAGAGCAATTAAAGCGCAACAAAGAGCTGAAGCAAGATTGAAAGAAACAATAACCGAAGACACTGATCGTTACCTTAAGACAATGACAGCTCTCAAAAAATCTAACTTACGGTTACAGGCTGTTCGTAAATACCGGCATGATTATAAGTCCAAAATATAGGGAAGGGATTATTAATGGCAAGTTTCACCCGTGATCTCGGAATTGATCTAGGATCGACAAATACAACTATTACTGAGGGGAATCTTATTCTACTTCAAGAACCCACTATTGTTGCGATTATCACCGATGAAAATAAAATGGTTGAATGGGGTCAGGCTGCAAAAGAGATGGAAGGAAAAGTTCCCGAGTCCATTGAAGTAATCAGACCTTTGCGGCATGGCGTCATTGCAGAATATGAAATCACCGAAACCCTTTTAGGATATTTGACCAGAAAAGTCTGTGGCCCGATGCGTGTATTTCGTCCGCGAATGATGATCACTGTACCTTATGGTGTGACCAGCGTTGAAGGTCGGGCAGTGCATGAAGCGGGTATTGGTGCCGGGAGTCGAGAGGTGTACCTCGTCCCGCAGCCATTGTCCGCAGCATTAGGTATAGACTTGCCAATTGCCACACCCTCAGGAAACATGATCATTTCCCTTGGTGGTGGGGTAAATCAAATCGCTGTGATCAGCCTGAATGGTATTGTTACTGGCGATGCAGCAAGAACTGGTGGAATTGATCTTGATGAAGCTATAGTGAATTATGTACGTAAAAGATTTGGAGTAATCATTGGGTTACCCACTGCTGAACAATTGAAAATAAAGATTGGCGCCGCTACTCCCCAGGAACAACAGTTATCCATGGAAGTTCAAGGTCAGGACCAGGTTACCAGCCTACCTCGACCAGTAGTGTTAACAACAGATGACATCGTAGAAGCAATACAGGAACCGCTGATTGATCTTGTCAAATTGGCTAAAAAGGTAATGGAAAAAACCCCACCTGAACTAGTGTCTGACATAATAGACCGTGGAGCTGCCATTTGTGGTGGTGGATCACTTTTACGCTCAATTGATAAATTCCTAACCCATTCAATAGGAATACCGGTTTACATGGTAGACAATCCCTTAACTTGTACAGCTGAAGGTGCCGTTAAGGCATTGGAAATGAAAGATGCAATAAAACGAAGTTTGGCTTATGGATAAAAAGAAATCCCCTGAAAAATCAGGGGAATTATTATTAATCTCGTCGTGATCTCCCTAATAAGAGAAAAACGTAATAGAGAATTGTGGAAAGGGATTGAAGTGCACCAGCTACGTATGTGAGAGCTGCCGCATCAAGCACCTTATGAACCCCCTGTAGTTCTGATGAATAAACAACTCCTGAATTCGACAACCATTCTTTAGCACGACTGCTTGCATTAAATTCAACAGGCAAAGTGACAAGCGAAAAAAGTGCAGTAGCTGAGAATAAAATAATTCCTATCCAGGCAAGATTCGTAGACGATAATGCAAAACCTATCATAAACACGATTGGTCCTATCCAGGACCCGATTTTTACGGTTGGAACCATTAATCCTCTTAATTTAAGCGGACCATAATTGGTTGCATCCTGGATTGCGTGACCAGTTTCATGAGCAGCTACACCTGCCGAAGCAACACTCGGCGTTGAATAGACAGCCTGGCTCAATCGAAGTACTTTAGAAGAAGGATCATAATGGTCTGATAGCGTTCCAGAAACCTGCTCTATCTGGACATTACGCAAACCATTTTGATCAAGCATGCGGCGAGCAACTTCAGCTCCTGTCATGCCTGTGGCAGTTCGAACTTTGGAAAAAGTATTGAACGCGGATTTAATCTTAAA